>Ga0075030_100003932_pt1 | contig 13466 bp, 9 predicted proteins | sample LitLauG_LLR_2012_FD_71393 | JGI IMG/M metagenome (GOLD analysis project Ga0075030, IMG submission 71393) | Freshwater sediment microbial communities from Pennsylvania, USA - Little Laurel Run_MetaG_LLR_2012 | ecosystem: Environmental > Aquatic > Freshwater > Creek > Sediment | place: USA... | reverse complement strand
CAGTAATAATGACACGCGGGGGGAAGGTTTCATCGAGGCTCTCTTCTTTCCTGTGAGTTTTGCGCTCACCCAAGATACCACCAGAGCAGGGGATGAGCTCTAAGTTGCTGATTCCACAGCCTGTGACCAGGGCTGCGAGCGGACCGCAAAAAAATTGATTCCCCTCATCCAAAATATGAATCGAAGCAGTTACGCAAGTGAGTTGACGGCGAAGGCCGCACCACTTATGATGCAGACTCGAATGTCAGATCTCCCTAACCTCGGCGCCATGTGCTGTTGTACTTGTTGTTGTTGTGCATGCGTGCGCTCTGGCGCGGGGAGGTTGCTGACCTAAGAGAAATTTCTTAATACCAGCACTCATACCCACCGCCAGACCAACCTGGCGGTGGGTTTTTTATTGCCCGGTTTTGAGGTTTATGACGATTACCAACAACAATCCGGTGAAGGAGACCAAGGCGCAGCGGGTCGAGCGCCTCAAGCGGGCAAAAAATCCGTGGGAAGGGCTCGACGAGATCCGCCGCTTTGCCCGCGAAGGATTCGGCTCGATTCCGCCTGAATGGATCGGGACGTACTTCCGCTGGTGGGGAGTCTATACGCAAGGTGACGGAGCCGGCGTGACGGGCGGCCGGAACGGGGAAGGGCGGGCCCTCGAGCGCTTCATGGTGCGCATCCGGATTCCGAACGGCATGATGAGCTCCCGCCAGCTGCGCGCCATCGCCGACCTCACCCGCCGCTACGCCAACGGAATCGCCGACCTCACCGTACGCCAGAATATTCAACTCCATTGGGTCACCATCGAATCGCTGCCCGAGGTTCTCGAAGGCCTGTGGGAGGTCGGTTTAAACACCACTGGAGCCTGCGGCGATGTGCTGCGAAACGTAACCGGATGCCCGGTGGCCGGCGTCGATCGCGACGAGATCCTCGACGCCTCGCCTTTGGTTCTTGAAGCTTCGCGCCAGTTGGCGGGGAACCGAGAGTTTTACAACCTGCCCCGCAAGTTCAAAATGTCGATCGCCGGATGCCGCTCCTGGTGCTCGTATCCCGAGATCAACGATATTGGCCTGACCGCGATCACGCGCACGGTTGCCGGCCAGCCCGAAATCGGCTTCTCGCTGCGCGTGGCGGGCGGACTCTCCGCTGAGCCCTACCTGGGTGCCCGGCTCGACGCCTTCGTTCGGCAAGACCAGGTTCTGCCGGTGATCAAGGGCATCGCCGAATTGTTCCGCGATTCCGACGTCCTGCGCGAACATCGGGAGCGCGCCCGCCTGAAGTTCCTTTTCCTGCGCCACGGATGGAGCGCCGACCGCTTTCTCGCTGAACTGCACGATCGCATCGGATTCAAGCTTGATCGCGCCGTAGAGGAACATCCGCCCGACGACGTTTACCGCGACCACGTCGGCATCCATGCACAAAAGCAGTCTGGCCTTTCTTATGTGGGCGCGGTCGTTCTTCGCGGCCGCATCACGGCCGACCAGATGCACGCGGCGGCCGAACTGGCGGAGCGCTTTGCGGGCGGCGAACTGCGCGCCACCAACATGCAGAACCTGCTGGTGGTTAACGTGCCGGCGGTCAACGCCGACTCGCTGGCGAAAGAACTGAACGCGATTGGATTTCAAGTGGGTGGATCGACGTTCGCACGCGGAACCGTCGCCTGCAGCGGAACCGAGTTCTGCAAGCTGGCCATCACGGAAACAAAAAGCTTCTCGCGCTGGCTGGTGGAAGAACTGGAGGAACGCCTGCCCGGTTTCGACCAGCACCTGAAACTGCACGTGACCGGATGCCCCAACAGTTGCGGCCAGCACTGGATTGCCGACGTCGGTATCGAGGGCAAAAAGATCAAGCTCCAGGACCGCCTGGTGGACGCATATTACTTCTGCGTGGGGGGCGCTCTGGGATTCCATCAAGCCACGGCGCGCCCGGTCGGATATCGCTGTGTTGCCACGGAAGTCCCGGCCGCGTTGGAGCGCCTGCTTCAGCGGTATCTCGCGCAGCGCGAACCCGGTGAAAATCTGCGCCGCTTCTTTTCCCGTCACAGCGACACGCAACTGCGCGAGTTCCTGGCCGGTGACGTAGTAGACGCAGTTCCCCGCGATTTGCCCTCCCCGCAAAATCTCGCACAGGCTGGAGGCATCGGTGACTAGCTTATTTCCCATGTTCGTGAAACTGGCCGGCAAGCAGGTGCTCGTGGTGGGCGCCGGAAAAGTTGGCGAGCCCAAGATCGCCGGACTGCTCGAGGCCGGCGCGCTCATTCGTGTGGTGAGTCTCGAAGCCAGTGCGGCGGTTCGCGAATGGGCGCGCGCAGGACAAATTGAACTCGAATTGCGCGGTTTTATGCCGGCCGATGTGGAAGGCGTATTTCTGGCCGTGGTCGCGACCTCCTCGCGCACCCTGAATGAGTTCGTGTACCACGAAGCGCAACGCCGCAGAATCCTCTGCAACGTGGTCGATGTTCCCGACCTGTGCGATTTCTACTATCCCTCGGTGGTGCGTCGCGGGGACTTGCAGATTGCCGTGTCGACGGCGGGCAACAGTCCTTCTCTGGCGCAGAAAATCCGCCAGCAACTGGAAAAGCAGTTCGGCCCCGCCTACGCCGAATGGGTCGCCGAACTGGGCGAGACCCGGAAACTCATCCTCGCCAGCGATCTCGACCAACAACGCAAGCTCGATCTGCTGCATTCGCTCGCCAGCCGCCAAGCCGTGGAAGCGGCCCAGGCCGAGGTTGCCGAACTCGCGGCCCAAGGAGAGAGCCGGTGAAGGGCACAGTCTATCTGGTCGGCGCCGGACCGGGCGATCCGGAGTTGCTTACGGTCAAGGCTCTCGGTCTGTTGCGCACCGCCGAGGCGGTTTTGCACGACGACCTGGTCGCGCCGGAAATCCTGCAACTCATTGCGCCCACGGCGCGGCTGCATAACGTGGGCAAGCGCTGCGGCCGAAAGAAAATCTCGCAGGAAGAAATCAACTTCCTCATGATCGCTCTTGCCGATTCCGGCGTGAACGTAGTCCGGCTGAAGAGCGGCGACCCTCTGATCTTTGGCCGCGCGGGAGAAGAAATCGAAGCGCTGCGCCAGGCCGAGGTTCCCTACGAGATCGTGCCCGGCGTGACGTCCGCCCTGGGCGCGGCGGCTGTGGCGGAGATCCCTCTGACCCATCGCCGCGCGTCGTCGGCGCTGGTTTTCATCACCGCGCATCAGGCTTCCGAAAAGGAGGCGGCGGACTGGAGCAAACTCGCTGCCAGCGGCGCGACCCTGGTGCTCTACATGCCCGGGCAGAATTACGGCGAAATCGCAGCCCAGCTGAAAAGCGCAGGCCTGAGGGGCGAGACGCCCTGCGCCATTATTTCCCGCGCCACCACCAAGCAACAGCAAACTCATCGGGCCACGATCGCTGATTTGCACCGGGCGCCGCATCTGCACGCGCCCACGCTGCTGGTGGTGGGCGAGGTGGTTCGCTTTGCCGATCGAGCGCTGACCCGGCAATTGGTGGGGCCGGCCATTTCCGCCGAACTCGGCGGCGTCGATTTTTCCAGGAACGAGGAATCTTTCGCGTGAACCGACAAATTGTGAGTAATGGAAGCGAACTCATCAGGAATCAGGTTGCGGACGTGCAGTCCGCCGCCGCGGGCTGGAGCCCGCAACAGGCTTTGGCCTGGGCGTTCGAAACCTTCGGCAACAGGGTGGCGATTTCTTCCGCCTTCGGGGCCGAGGGAATGGTCCTGATCGACATGGCCTCGCGCATCCGCAAAGACTTCCGGCTCTTCACCGTCGACACCGAATTCCTCTTCCCCGAGACCTATAACCTGATGGACCGGATCGAAGAGCGATACGGGATCGCGATCGAGAAGGTGTACTCTCTGCTGTCTCCCGAGGCGCAGGAGCAGACGCACGGCGCGGCGCTGTGGACGCGCGATCCCGACCGGTGCTGCGACCTGCGCAAGGTCGAACCGCTGCGCCGCAAGCTCGGCGAGTTGAGCGCCTGGATCACCAGCATTCGCCGCGATCAGACGACAGCCCGTTCCGGCGCGCTGAGAATTGAGTGGGACACCAAGTTCGGTCTGGTCAAGGTCAACCCGATCGCGGATTGGAATACCAAGCAGGTGTGGCGCTACATCCACGACCATGACGTGCCCTACAACACCCTGCACAACCAGGACTACCCCAGCATCGGCTGCACGCATTGCACGCGCGCCATCCGGCCGGGGGAAGATCCGCGGGCCGGACGCTGGCCGGGATTCGCCAAGACCGAGTGCGGCCTGCATGTGATCGAACCCGCACCTGGTCCGGGGGCAGCAACCGCCAGCAAATGCGACGACTGAAGGCCCGAGCCGGCTTTACTCGGACGCCCCTAAACCTGACAGAACGCGGCCGAGGTCCCGCCCCAATCCGGCGCGGCGTCGCGTTGCCCGGGGAAGAACATGTGATGAAGGATTCGCACCGACTCCTCGACCTTTGACTCTTCCACCAGAAATGAGATGGTACGGTCCGAGGCGCCCTGGCAGGATACGCGCACGTCGAGATCCGATACGGCGGCAAGAGCCCGGCTGGCCACCTCTGGACGGCGTCGGAGATTGTCTCCCACCAGGCTGACCAACGCTTTGTGATTCTCCCAGCGCAGGTGGGCGACGCCCTTCAGTTCCGCCGCAATCTGGGGTAAAGCAACGGTCGAGCCGACCAGCATGGACAGCCGCCCCGGCGAGGTCCCCATCACGTCAACCGTGCAGGCATGCCGGTCGAAGGCTCCATAAATCGCGCTCAGCACCAGCGAGTCGATGGCCTGCAGCGGTTCCACTTCCACGTTCGCCACGTGCCGTTTGGCGGTGATCGCGCTGACCGTACTGCCGGTTCGGGCCCGGGCCGCAATCTCGGTGCCTTCGCCCTGCGGATTCCGCGAATTCCGTACATGCACAGGAATGTTCTCGCGCATGGCCGGAGCCAGCGTCGCCGGATGCAGCACCTTCGCGCCGAAATGCGCCATCTCTGCCGCCTCATCGAAACTCATCTTCCGGATCACCCGCGCCTCCGGGCACAGCTTCGGGTCCGTGGTCATGACCCCGTCGACATCGGTCCAGATCTCGACGCGGGCCGCACCCAGGGCCGCTCCCACGATGGCCGCGGTGAAATCCGATCCGCCGCGTCCGAGAGTGGTCGGAACGCCGTCGCTGGTCGACGCGATGAAGCCGCCCAGCACCGGTGCCTGCCTGCACTCCAACCAGGGGAGCAACGCGTTCTGCAATTGCTGGTTCGTCAGTTCCCAGATGGGACTGGCCTGGCCATGCCGCGCGTCGGTCACGATGCACTGGCGCGCGTCCACCTGCGCTGCCTCCACTCCCGCCCCGTTGAGGGCCGCCGTCACCAGCTTGCTCGAAAGGCACTCCCCGATCCCGAGCAGATGGTCCTGGCACCGCAGATCGAGTTGGCGGGAGGCTTCCAGGCCGTGGAGCAGCGACTCCAGATCCCGAAAATCGCGGCGCAGTTCGCGATCGAGAGCATCGCGGCGAGCCGCCCCCACCAATTCCTCGGCCAGTCGCTCGTGGCGGACATAAATCTCCCGCGCCGTCGCCAGCGCCCAACCCAGGCGGCCTTTGGCGGCAGCATTCCCGGCTTCGAGCAACTGGTCGGTGACCCGCGCCAGGGCGCTCACCACGAGCACCGGTAGCGCTCCGCTCCGGCTCTGCACAATCCCGATCAGGCGCCGGATCGCAGTCGCGTCTTCCACAGACGTGCCCCCGAACTTCATGACCACCACCTCGTCGCCTTGCTCAAACCTGCTCTGTCGCTCGCGTCCGCTCATTGGGGTACAACTCCTTCCTGATTTCGGGCAATAAAAAACCCACCGCCAGAGTGCTTCTGGCGGTGGGTTTCGGAATTAGCCTAGGATTGCTTTACTTCATCCGTTCCCATCCTCCAGAAGACACGTAATTCGTGTCGACATGCCTGTGCCGGTCGATGTAATTCGTGTCGATTTCAGGATGAGAGCGTTCATAGAGTGCGGGTACGGAGGTGCCACCATTCCCCTCCAGCCTACGCGGGCCGGCGATTTGGAGGAAATTCAAAATTCCGATCGGTCGAATCGATAATTCCGGTCGCGGGGACCTGCCGAATGTGGGGACAGCCGCCTTCGCCTGTCTCTGCATAAAAATCTCAGACTTCGGCTTTTTTCCCGGCTCCGGTCATCTGGCGCAGCAGGGCAATGAAAGCCGTGGTCGCTACCGACAAAGTCCGGTCGCGCCGGTAGGCAAGGCCCAACTCGCGGAACAACTCCACGTCTTCCAGATCGATCAGTTTCACGCGCCCGGAATCCACTTCATCCCGGGCGAACGAAGCGCTGATCAGCGAGACGCCCAGATCGGCGGCCACGAAACTCTTGATCATCCCGATGCTGGGCAGTTCCATCCGCACCTGCACTTCCGCGCTGTAGGGGCGGAACAGCTTGTCCAGCAACCGGCGCGTGTGCCCGGTCTTGGGGAACAGCAAGGGTTGTTTGACGATCTCGCTGACCGGCACGACCTTGTGCTTGGCCAGGGCATTTTTGGGGCTCACCATCAGCATCAGCTTGTCACGGAAGATGGGCTGGATCTTGAGGCTCGGCGAGGTGATAGGCAGAGTGAGAACGCCTACCTCGACCATCCCATTCTCCAGTTTTTCGACGATCTTGTAGCTGAAATTGCGATAGATGCTGATCTGCACTGGCGGATACCGGCGGCAATACTCGCCGAATACCTCCGGCAGAACGTACAAGCAGGTAGCCTCGTTGGCGCCCACCCGCAGCGTTCCGCGCGGCGTGCGGCTATGGTCGGCCACGGCCACCAGGGACTCTTCCCGCAGCGCCTTCATGCGCTCGGCATACTCGTAGAAGATCTGACCGGCGGGGGTCAGCTTGACGGTCTTGCCCGACCGGTCGAGCAACCGGTCGCCGTATTCCTGCTCCAGTTGGCGAATCTGAGCGCTGACCGCCGATTGCGAGCGGAACACTTTTTCCCCGGCGCGCGAAAAACTGCCCTGCCGGGCCACTTCCAGGAACGTAATGAGCTGATCAAAGTCCATGGCGTGAACGAATTATATCGGAGTCGCCAAGCAACGCCGGATAACGATGCGGGAAAGTGTGCCGTTTGAAATTCACATGCGCCGCATCGAAATTCCGAATCCTGACTGCACCGCCCGCCGTTTCCTCCACAATCAAGATCAACCAGCATAAAGATTCGGTAATATGGCTGGCGCGGGCCATGATCCAACTTTCCGACATCCAGACCGCGCTCGCCCGAATTCGCTCGGATATCCGGGTCTCTCCCTGCACCCACTCCGAGACCTTCTCCGCGCTGACCAACAACTCTGTCTTTCTGAAACTCGACAACCAGCAGCGCACCGGAGCCTTCAAGGAGCGGGGCGCACTCAACCGCATGCTCACGCTGACTGCGGAGGAGCGCGCGCGAGGAGTCATTGCCGCCTCCGCCGGAAACCATGCCCAAGGGGTCGCGTACCACGCCGGCCGTCACGGCATCAAGGCGCGCATCTTCATGCCGCTGCCTACACCACTCACGAAAGTGTCGGCTACTCGCGGCTACGGCGCGGAAGTCGTGCTGCACGGCGCCAACTACGACGAGGCGTACGCAAGGGCGGTGGAAAACGGCCGCGAAGACCGGCTCACCCTTATTCACGCGTTTGACGACGATGCGGTTATTGCCGGGCAGGGAACCCTCGGCCTCGAAATTTTGCAGCAGCATCCCGACCTGCAGGTCCTGGTGGTGCCGATTGGAGGAGGCGGGCTCATCGGCGGAATTGCCTGCGCCGCGAAAGAAACGAATCCGTCGTTACTCGTATTCGGAGTCCAGCCTGCCCGCATTCCATCCATGAAAGCTGCGGTGGCGGAAGGCAAGCCGGTCACGCTGGACGCAGCCAAGACCATCGCCGATGGCATTGCCGTCCGCCGCGCCGGCGAGCGCACTCTGCCACTGGTGCAGAAGTATGTCGACGACATTGTCACGGTGGAAGAAGAGGAAATCGCCAACGCCATCCTGCTGTTGCTGGAGCGAGAAAAAACCCTGGCCGAAGGCGCGGGCGCTGCCGCCCTGGCCGCGGTTTTGAACCGCAAACTGCCGCTTGCAGCCAAGCGAGTGGCGGTGCTCGTGTGCGGCGGAAATATTGATGTGACCCTGCTCTCCCGCATCATCGAGCGCGGCCTGGTGAAAGACGGACGCCTGGTTCGCCTGCGCGTGCATCTGCCCGACTATCCCGGCTCCCTGCATCGCCTGACTGGAATCCTCGCCGACCATCGTGCCAACATCGTTGAGACTTCTTACGATCGCGCCTATCACGGCGTGAACCTGGGTGACACCGCCATCGACATCACCATGGAAACCCGCGGCCCCGAACACATCACCGAGCTACTGGCGGCTCTGCTCGCCGCCGGCTATACCCACGAACGAATTCTGTAATTGTTCCGCTGAGCCGAATCGGGCGTCCCCGCCGTCGGCGAGGGCACCAGTGTTTCGAATGGTTTTGCATTCCTCAACGTCGGGGGTTGTGTAAAGCTTGTTTCGGGCGGGTAAAACTTTGTAAATCACGAAGTTCCGGCACTTCGCGCGATGTAAATTAAAGGTGGGGCGTATGCCAATCAGGAACGCAATTATCGTTACCGTCACGGTCCTGCAGTCGATGATCTTTGCTGCTGCATCGCCAATCGCAACGCCGGTACCTGCGGCGCAAGAGCAGAACCCGGCGGCGCCGGCAACCGTGGCGCGCCGCATGGGTGTGATCAAAGCCATCAACGGGAACGCCATCACGCTCGCGCCTGACTCGGGTCCCGAGGTTGCGGTGACCGTGCAGCCCAACGCGCGCATTCTGCGGCTCGCTTCGGGCGACAAAGATCTCAAGAACGCGGCGCCCATCCAGTTGCAGGACTTGCAGGTAGGCGACACGATTCGGGTGCGCGGTTTCGCCGCCGCCGATGCCCGATCGATCCCCGCTTTGGAGGTCGTGGTCATCACGCGCGCCGCGGTCGCGGCCCTCAGCGACCAGATCCGCCAGGATTGGCAGAAGCGCGGCACGGGCGGCCTGGTCAGCGCGGTCGACCCCGCCACTGGCACGGTGACGATTACCGTGACTGGATTCAGCGGCAAGAAGTCGATTGCAGTGCACGGCTCGAAGACCACCGTCTTTCGCCGCTACGCTCCCAGCTCTGTGAAGTTTGAGGATGCCAGTCCGAGCTCCCTGGCCGACATTCATCCCGGGGACCAGTTGCGCGCTCGTGGAGAGCGCAACGCCGACGGCACCGAATTCAGCGCCGAGGAAATCGTGACCGGCAACTTCCGCAATGTTGCCGGAACCGTCAATTCTGTGGATGCAAGCTCTGGCACCCTGACCGTTCAGGATGTATTGAGCAAGAAGTCCGTGCAGGTGAAGATCACATCGGATTCGCAGCTTCATCAACTCCCGGCCGAGATGGCGCAGCGCATCGCGGCGCGCCTGAAGGCTTCGGTGGCCGGTTCCATGCCAGCGGGAATGCCGGGTGCAGCGGCGCAAGGGGCCCCGTCCGGAAAGGACGCGCCCGCAACCGCGCCGCCAGTCGGATCCGCACCAGGCGCACCGACTCCAGCGCCGGGCGCGATGGGCGGCATGCGTGCTGGTACGGCGCCCGATTTTCAGCAGATGCTCAGCCATCTGCCGGCGGTGGCTATTGGCGATCTCCATAAAGGTGACGCCGTCATGATGGTCACGACCGAGGGTTCGTCCTCCGGTCCGAGCACCGCCATCACGCTGCTGAGCGGAGTGGAGCCGATTCTGCAAGCCGCTCCCAACGGCAGTCAGGCGATGATGCTGACTCCGTGGAGCCTGGGCGGCACCCCGGGCGGTGATGCCGGGCAGTAACTGGAATTCTGGAAATCTGGTGGTTCACTTTATCGATTCTTAGGAAATGGAATAAGGAATGAAGCATTCTCTGGTCCTCTTACTGGTTTTCTTATCGCTGTTTTCGATGACGGCTGCCGTGGCTCAGGCTCCGTCCGGGGCACTGCGCGGGCAAGTCAGCGACCCTTCGGGCGCCATTATCCCGGGCGCCACCGTAATCATGACTCCCGCCACGGGATCGCCCGTTTCGGTGCAGAGCAATGCCCAGGGCATGTACGAGTTCAAGAGCTTGCCGGCCGGGAAGTATTCCCTGACCGTGGCCGCGCCCGGATTCACGCTCTACGAGAATGACAGCGTCGTGGTCGCGGAGCAGGCGCTGCGCCTCAACGTCGCGATGACCATTGAGGTAGAAACGCAGAAAGTTCAGGTCTCCGACACCGCGCCCACAATCGACGTGAATCCTTCCAGCAACGCGGGCGCAATCATTATTTCCGGCAAAGAACTGGAGGCCCTGCCGGATGATCCCGATGAACTCTCCTCTGACCTGCAGGCTCTCGCCGGACCCTCGGCGGGGCCGAACGGCGGGCAAATGTACATCGACGGCTTCACCGCCGGCCAGCTCCCGCCCAAGTCGTCAATCCGCGAAATCCGCGTCAACCAGAACCCGTTTTCTTCTGAATACGACAAGCTGGGTTATGGCCGTATCGAAATCTTCACCAAGCCGGGAACCGACAACTATCACGGGCAATTCTTCGTACTGGGGAATGCTTCGGCCTTCAACTCGCACAATCCTTTCGCCGGTGCCGAACCGAGCTACGATTCCACCCAGTTCAGCGGCAACCTGGGTGGTCCCGTGGGCAAGAAAGCTTCCTTCTTCGTCAACCTAGAGCGTCGCAATATCAATGACCTGGCTGCGGTCAACGCTCCCGTTCTCGATCAGAACCTCGAGCCCTCCCAGCAGGTGGAATCGATCGCCAACCCGCGCCGTCGCACCAACCTCAGTCCCCGGCTCGACTATGCCGTCACCAAGAACAATACCTTGACGGCTCGTTATCAATACTTTCGCGACACGGAAGACAACAACGGAATCGGCCAGTTCACACTGCCTTCGCAAGGCTACGACGAAACCTCCAGCGAGCATACCCTGCAGATCGGCGATACCCAGGTGTACGGGGCGAAGGTTGTGAACGAGACGCGCTTTCAGTACCTGCGCGAGCGGGATACCCAGAATGCGCTGAGCGGCGACCCGACCATCAACGTCCGCGGCTATTTTGGCGGCGGCGGCAACAGCCAGGGCACGGTCATCGATCACCAGGATCACTACGAATTCCAGAACTATACTTCGGTGGTCCACGGCAGTCACACCATGAAGTTCGGAGCCCGGGTGCGCGCCCTGCGCGATGCCAACTTCTCTACGTCCAGCTTTAATGGGACGTTCGTGTTCTCGTCGCTGGCCCAGTACCAGGCGGTCGAGTGCTCGCTGCTGAGTTCGCCTCCGGCTTCCTGCCCGCCTCCGACTTCGGCGCCGCCGACGCCGGACCAACTCTCCTTTACACAAGGGATTCCCAGCGCGAGTCTCACCACCTACGACGCCGGCCTTTACGTGCAGGACGACTGGCGGGTGCGGCCCAACATCACCCTGAGCTACGGACTGCGCTTCGAGACCCAGAACGAGATTCACGATCACGGTGACTGGGCGCCGCGCGTGGGCTTTGCCTGGGGCGTCGGGGGGAGATCGGCGCCGCCCAAAGTCGTTATCCGCGGCGGATTCGGCATCTTCTACGATCGCTTCCAGTCCCAACAGATCCTAGAGGCGGAACGCGTCAACGGCCAGGTGCAGAAGCAATTCGTGGTCAACAATCCGACCTGTTTCCCCGTTCCTTCCAATTGCGATGTTTCCAGCCCCACGGTCGCGGCGCCTACCATCTACCAGGTGGATCCCCGTTTGCATGCCCCCTACACGCTGCAGTCGGCGGTCAGTGTCGAGCGGCAGGTGACCAAGGCTGCGACTCTGTCGGTGACCTACCTGAATTCGCGAGGCTTCGATCAACTGACCACGATCAACGCCAATGCCCCCTTGCCGGGAACCACAATTCGTCCCAATCCAAACGGGGGAAACCTGTACCGGTACGTTTCCGAAGCCGTGTTCCGCGAGAACCAGCTCATCGCCAATACCAACATCCGCGTCGGTTCCAAGCTGCAGCTGTTCGGGTTCTACGCGCTGACCTATGCCAAAAGCGATGCTTCCGGAGCGTCGAGCTTCACGTCGAACTCCTACAACATCAGCCAGGACTACGGACGCGCTTCGTTCGACGTCCGCGACCGCCTTGCCGTCGGCGGCAGCGTCTCGTTGCCCTACAACGTCCGCCTCAGCCCGTTCATGATCATGGAGGCCGGTTCGCCGTTCAACATTACCGTTCCCAATGACCTGAATGGAGACTCGATCTTCAATGATCGCCCCGGATTGGTCTCCCGCGCCACTTGCCCAACGTCTGTGAATTCTCCGGGTTCGACCATTTATTGCACGCCCCTGGGCACGTTCGACGCCGCCGGTGCGTCGGCCGGGGTGCCGCTTCTGCCCATCAACTACGCAACCGGTCCTTCGCATGTCGTGCTGCACCTGCGGCTCACCAAGACTTTCGGGTTTGGGCCGAAAACCAAGGGCGCTTCCGGCAATCAGGGACCGGGCGGCCCTGGCGGTGGTCCCCGCGGAGGGGGCGGGCCGCGCGGCCCCCTGTTCGGCGGCGGCCCCATGATGAGCGGGCCGAGTTCGGACCGGCGCTATAATCTCACGCTCGGCGTCAACGTGCGCAACGTCTTCAACAAGGTGAACACCTTGAATCCCAGCGGCGTTCTCGGCTCTTCGTTCTTTGATAGCCCCAATGCGTTAATCGCGGGACCATACTCCAGTGGTGCCGCCGTGCGCCGTCTTGATCTGCAGGCCACGTTTAGCTTCTGATTCCGCCTCGATCCCGGCATATCGCGAAGCCCGGTGTTCGCGATATGCTGGAGCGAGCGCGGGCGTAGCGATCCTTCAGTGCAAAGGTTGTAAGACCGATATTGTCTCTATCCAGTTCGAACCATCGGACCCTGAACCGGCGAACTTTTCTGCGTCTCGCGGCTGCGGCCGGCGCTGCCGGTCTAGCCGTTGATTCCGTCCTTCTTGAGCCCAACCATCCGCGCATCGTGCGGCGAGACCTGGTGCTGGGACGCTGGCCTGCTGCACTCGCCGGCTTTACCATCGCCGTACTCAGCGACTTCCATTACGATCCCTATTTTTCCGAGCATCCGCTGCACGCCGCAATTCCCATGGTCAACGGCTTACACCCCGACATGATCGCGCTGACGGGGGACTTCGTTTCCATGCCCTCAATCTACGGTGACGAAACGAAAGCTGCCTCTACCGCCGAGCCGTGCGCGCGCTTGCTAAAACAGTTGCATGCTCCGTATGGTCTTTGGGCGGTGCTGGGGAATCATGATGACGCCACCGATCCCGCCATCGTGTCCGACGCGCTGCGTCAGGCGGGTATTTCGCTTCTCGCCAATCAATCGATGCCGATCGAGCCCAAAGGATCGCGCTTCTGGCTGAGCGGGGTGAACGACGTGTTGAGCCGGACGGCCGATCTG
>Ga0075030_100003931_pt1 | contig 13469 bp, 15 predicted proteins | sample LitLauG_LLR_2012_FD_71393 | JGI IMG/M metagenome (GOLD analysis project Ga0075030, IMG submission 71393) | Freshwater sediment microbial communities from Pennsylvania, USA - Little Laurel Run_MetaG_LLR_2012 | ecosystem: Environmental > Aquatic > Freshwater > Creek > Sediment | place: USA... | reverse complement strand
TGTGACGGGCCAGCACGGCCAGGTTCTGGAGTGGGTAAACCCGCAATACATTCAGGCTTTCGACAAGGTGACGGGAGCGCCTGTTTACGCCTCGTCCATCGCCGCTACCGAGGCGAGCCCGCGCGGCGTACTGCGGTTGTGGTCGGCAACGACGCAGCCGGAGTGCATTGTGAACTCAACCAACGTTCAGATCATCTTTGACCGGCTGGACAACCGGTTCGTTATCAGCCGTTCGGCGACCTACACCTCCGGCGGAGTGAAACACTATGCCTGGTGCATCGCGGTGAGCTCGGGCAGCGATCTGTCGCTGGCGAGCACGGTGTGGTACTCCTACGAGTACAAGATGGACAGCGTGATCCCGTGCGTGCCAAGTTCAAACAACTGCACCACAGGCACGGTTTACACTTACTTTCCGGATTGGCCGAGAATCGGAACCTGGTCGGATGGGTTCTACATTACGTTCGACTTGTCAGACCCGACGCAGGCCTTCGACGAAAGCGGTTTCGAGGCCTGCCAGCTTGACCGGGCCGACATGATCATGGGTGCGGCGACGAACCCGATGAAGTGTTACACGTATTCGATACCGGCCGCCGACCGCCCCAGCCTGATTCATTCCGTGGATGTTGCAGACATCGACAGCACCAGCGGGCCACCTTCGGGCGAGCCGGAATATTTTCTGGCGCAGGTGAACCCCAGTGCTCCGCAGGGACTGGGGATTTGCACGGATGCTGCGACTCCCTGCCAGTCGAACCAGCTTGCATTGTTCACATGGTATGGGTCGAACGGATTAGCCGGCCCGACGTTTCTCGCGGTCAAACCGTATACGCCCGGGTGCTACGACACGTCGGGATCAGGAAAGACAACGACGAATACAGCCTGCATCCCGGAGCCGAGCACTCCGGTGGGCGAAGTGGGCGGTTACGGCTCGCCGACCTGCGGTGACTTCAAGGGTACGCCGTGCGTGGACTCGCTCGGCGACCGCCTGGCAAATCGGCTGGCGTACAGCAACCTGACCTCAACCGGATCCGGGCCGAACGGCGGATATCTGACGGCGTCGCACGTGGTGATGGAGAACAGCGGGAACCAGAGCACGGGCGCACGACTTTACATTTTGCAGGTGACCGGCGGCAACGCAACGGTTGTGGTCAACAGCGGAGGAATTGGCGGGCCGCCAGACTTGTACGATCCCGCTGGCTCGCTGTATTTCTATATGCCGAGCGCGGCGCTGGATCAGAACGGAACCCTCGGAGTCACCTACACGACCAGCAGCCTGACGAACAATCCGGAAGTGTGGTTTGACGTTTTGCCGTGGGCTGGAGCCGGTTTTGAGAACGCGACACCGATCGTGCAGGGTTCCGGCGACGAAGAGAATGCCATCTACTGGGGGCAATATGCTGCGACGGTGCTGGATTCGACGGACGACCTAACGTTCTACGGTCTCGGCCAATACTTCAATACCAGCCAGACCGGGACCACCAATTGCAGCGTGCCGTCTTCGAACTGCTACACGTGGCAGACGAGGATCTTCCGCAGCCAATACGTCTCCCATCCCCGCAGTCCGGGTTGTTCCCGTTCGACCCCGACACCGCCGAGCGGGCGTTTCGTTTGTGCAGGATGCGTGGTGCAGTGGCGGTGTCCATTTGTCGGGATGTTGAATGGCCCTGTAAAATAAAAAGATCGCCTGCAAGACGCGAAGGCTGCAATGGTTTTCGCGGTTGTGCCATCGTGGCGGAATTGGCAGACGCGCATGGTTCAGGTCCATGTACCGGCAACGGTGTGGGGGTTCGAGTCCCTTCGATGGCACCAAGAGTTTCGTTTCAGTAATGTCCAAGCGATAAGCAGAATGGTCAAGACCCAGCGCCTAGGGCGAGATGGATAGGGGTAGACTACCTACGCATGCCTGGAGACGATGCTCGGACGTGAATCATGTGGCAGTCGGGCAAGGACGGTAAGGCAAACATGGCCAACAAAACGGACCAAGAGTTGGGGATGGGGCGGGAGATTACCCGACGCGACTTCCTAAATGGGGTAGCCGTAGGAGTGGGAGCGCTGGCGGCGCCGAGATGGGCCCTTGCGGATGAGGCGGAGTTTGCACCGGAGAAAGCGGCGGACTACTATCCGCCCGCTTTGATGGGGATCCGGGGCAATCATGACGGAACGTTTACCTATGCGCATCGCTTGCGGGACGGGGAAGCGTGGGACGAGTCGGGAGCGCCGGAAAAAACGGGCGAGAGCTACGACTTGGTGGTGGTGGGAGGAGGGATCAGCGGGCTGTCGGCGGCGTATTTTTATCAAAAAATGGCCGGGCCGCAGGCGAAGATTCTGATCCTCGACAACCATGACGACTTTGGCGGACATGCCAAGCGCAACGAGTTTGAGGTCGGCGGGCGCAGGCTGCTGTCCTACGGAGGGACGCAATCGATTGAGAGCCCGTCGGAGTATAGCGACGTTGCGATCGGGTTGCTGAAAGAACTGGGCATCGAGGTGAAGAAGTTCTACAAGGCGTACGACCAGAATCTCTACCCCTCGCACAAGCTGGGCACGGGCTTTTTTTACGACAAGGAGACGTTTGGGGAAGACCGTATGGTTCCCCGCATGGGGGAGTTGCCCTGGAAGGAATGGCTGGCGAAATCGCCGCTGAGCGACGTGGCACGGCGCGACTTGGAGCGCTTCTACACGGAGAAAGTTGACTACCTTGCCGGGATGACGCCGGAGGAAAAGCGCGCGCGGCTGGCAAAAATCAGCTATGCGGATTTTTTGACAAAGATTGCGAAGCTGAGCCCGGAGGTGCTGCCATTTTTTCAGAGCCGCACGCACGATCTTTTTACCGTGGGCATCGACGCGGTGCCGGCGCTGGCATGCCTGGAGGCCGGGGACGATTACGGGATTCCGTATCCCGATATGTCGGGGATGGGGATGGGATTTCAGGCCCGCGGAAGCGGGGAGAAACCCGATCCTTACATTTTTCATTTTCCCGACGGCAACGCTTCGATCGCGCGGCTGCTGGTGAGGAAGTTAGTGCCGGGCGCGGTGCCGGGAACGAGTATGGAGGATGTGGTCACGGCCAAGGCGGACTACAGCAAGCTGGACGATGAAGGTGCGGGAGTGCGGATCCGGCTGAACAGCACGGTGGTGCGGGTGCAGCATGTGGGCGCGATGGATGCGGCCAAGGAAGTGGAAGTGGCGTACGTGCGCGGCAAGAAGTTGAAGAGCGTGCGCGCCAAACAATGCGTGATGGCCTGTTACAACACCATGATTCCTTATTTGTGCCCCGACCTGCAGGAGAAGCAGAAGGACGCATTGTCGTATCTGGTGAAGGCGCCGCTGGTGTATACGCATGTGGCGGTCCGGAACTGGACAGCGTTTGAGAAGTTGGGGGTGCGGCAGGTGATCGCGCCGGGGAGTTATCACGTTTATATCTCGCTGGATTTTCCGGTGAGCCTGGGGACGTATCGTTTTGCAAGCAAGCCGGAGGAGCCGACGGTGTTGTTCCTGCTGCGCACGCCGTGCAAGCCGGGGCTGACGCAACGCGATCAACACCGCATGGGGCGCGTGGAGCTGCTGGGGACGCCCTTCTCGACCTTCGAGAGGAATATTCGCGATCAGCTGGGCAGGATGCTGGGTGGCGCGGGGTTTGATCCGGCGCGAGACATTGAGGGCATCACGGTGAACCGCTGGGCCCATGGGTATGCGTACGGATACAATTCGCTGTTCGATCCGGAATGGAAGCCGGGGGAAGAGCCGTGGGTCGTGGGGCGGAAGCGGTTTGGGCGGATTGCTGTGGCGAACTCGGATGCAGGAGCGGAAGCGTACACGAACTGCGCGATCGATCAAGCATGGCGTGCGGTGAATGACTTGCGGGCGGGCTGACTAGCGGGCGAAGAAGTAGTCGAACGATTTGACCGCGCTGAATTCGTCATCCTTGATGTCGAAAACGGAGTAAAGACGGGTGACGTTGAGGACATCGATTACTTTTTGAGTCAGGTTGAGAAGTTTGAGCTCACCGCCCGCACTGCGAGTCGTGGTCCAACTGCTGACGAGCTGGCCGACCCCCCAGCTGTCGATGTAAGTTACATCCGCCATGTTCAGGATGATTTTTTTCTTGTCATGAGCCAGCAGGTCGCGGACCACGTCGCGCAGGGAAGCCGTCTCATCGCCAAGAATGATGCGACCGCTTACATCGACAATGGTAATGCCGTGAACCTCGCGGGTTGAAATCTTCACGCTCAACGGCTTCTCCTGGTGGCGCTGTCCGGCGCGATCCGACAGCGGTTTTGGGCAAGAATGCGCAAACCCGCTGGCGGGAATGGTAGTTGGTGAGGCAGGGCAAGTCAATGGTGGAGTGCCAGAGTAGGCATTCGCGGAGGGTTATGAAAGACAAGGAATGGCGGTGGCGATGAATGTCATCAAGTGGATGTTAGCCGCGGGAATGCTGGTGGTTTCGTGCGCCATGGCCGGGGCACAGAAGCTCGCCATCACCATGGACGACCTGCCGCAAAACGGAGTGCTGCCGGCGGGCGTGACACGGGTCCAGATCGCGCGCGAGACGCTGGCTGTGCTGAAGAAGAAGCATGTGCCGCACGTGTATGGGTTCGTCAACGCCAAGAAGCTGGAAGGCAGCGCGGACGGGGCGGAGGCGCTGAAGCTGTGGGCGGCGAGCGAACCAGTGGGGAATCACACCTACGCGCATATGGACCTGGAGCAGAATCCACCGGAGGCATTTGAGCGAGAAATCGAGCAGGACGAACCTGCCCTTGAGGTATTGTCACAGAAAGGCAAGGACTGGCACTGGTTCCGCTATCCGTATCTGCATGAGGGCGACACGGTGGAGAAGCGGCGGGCGGTGCGTGAGTATCTGAAGGCACATGGCTACCGGATTGCGCAGGTGACGATGGACTGGGAGGACTACCTGTGGAACAGCGCCTATGCGAGATGCGTGGACCAGAAGGACGCACAAGCGATTGCAGCTTTGAAGGCAAGCTATTTGAGCACGGCGTCTGATTTTATTGATCTGGCGCGAGCGCAGGCCAAGCTGGTATACGGGCGGGAAATTAATTTTGTGCTGTTGACACATTTAGGCGCGTTCAGCAGCACGATTCTGCCGGAGGCGATCGATCTGCTGAGAAAGAAAGGATTCAAGCTGGTGACGCTGGAAGAAGCGCAGAGCGATCCGGCTTATGAGAGCGATCCGGACCTGGGCATGAAGGACCAAGGCACGCTGCTCGATCAGATGATGTTGGTGAAGGGGCTGAAGTACCCACCTTTTACGCCCAAGCCTTACAAGGAACTGGAAGACGTCTGCAAGTGAGAATCGCGGGCGGATGTCTGTAACGGCCGTCCCGTATAATTTTCGAGAGCCTGCCGTTGGTTCGCCATGCCCACCATTCTGGATCAGATCGTGGAAGGGAAGCGGAAACGTGTCTTTGACGCGAAGGCGGGAACGCTGTTGCGCGAATTGGAGCGGCGAGCGGAAAAGCATAGCCCGCGCGGGTTTCGGCGGGCCCTGGTCGAAGCCAGCTGCGCGGGAATCGCGGTGATTGCGGAGTTGAAGAAGGCGTCGCCGTCGAAGGGCGTGATTCGGGCGGAGTTTGATGCGACTGGGCTGGCGAGGGAGTTGGAGGCGGCTGGGGCGGCTGCGTTGTCGGTGCTGACGGACGAAGAATACTTTCAGGGGTCGCTGGAGAATTTGCGGACGGCGTCGGCGGCGGTGAAGGTGCCGTGCCTGCGCAAGGATTTCATCGTGGATGAGTTTCAGTTGCTGGAGGCGCGGGCCAATGCCGCCGATGCGGTGCTGCTGATTGTGGCAGCGTTGGAGCAGGAGGAACTGGTCGTTCTGGCTCGACGTGCGCGGGAGACAGGATTGGATGTGTTGTGCGAAGTGCATGGTGCAGATGAGTTGACGCGGGCGTTGGGTGCGGGATGCGATCTGGTGGGAGTGAACACGCGGGATTTGCGGACGTTTGACGTGAAGCCGGAGACGGCGTTGGAACTGGCCGCGAGATTTCCTGCGAATGTGGTGCGAGTGGTTGAGAGTGGGATTCATTCTGCCGCGGACATCGCGAAGTTGCGGGCGGTGGGGTATCAGGCGTTTCTGGTGGGCGAGTCGCTGATGCGGGCGGAACGGCCGGGAAATGCGCTGCGGGCGTTGCTGAGAACTGAGAACTGAGAACTGGTGTTTGATGACTTGGATCAAGATTTGCGGGATGACGAACCTGGAGGATGCGCTGGTGGCGGTAGATGCGGGCGCGGATGCGGTGGGGTTTGTGTTTTATGAGAAGAGCTCGCGGAATGTTGATGTGGAGACGGCGCGGGAGATTGTGAAGGAGTTGCCGGAACGGGTGGATAGAATCGGCGTCTTTGTGAATGAGTCGCCAGAGCGAGTGTCGGTGGTTGCGGATGCGGTGGGACTGACGGCTGTGCAGTTTCACGGGGACGAACATCAAAGCCCGAAGACGTATGTGGTTAATCGGAACGCTTTCTTTTGCCTCCCAGCAGCAGAGATCGTCCGAGACCTTAAAGCGGGCGCTCTTATTACGTTTCACGACTTCCCCAATCTGGCCGGTGTCATGCTGGACTCTGGTACACGAGAGCAGCGCGGTGGTACGGGCAAGACGTTTGCTTGGGGAGAAGCGTATGGATTTGTCAGGACAGCTGGAACGCTACATCCTGTTGTCATCGCGGGAGGCCTAACGCCGGAAAATGTCGGATGGGCTGTTGAATTCCTTAAGCCTTGGGGTGTGGATGTGGTTTCCGGCGTCGAGGCTCGACCGGGGAAGAAAGATCCGGAGAAGGTACGGGCGTTTGTGAAGGCGGTGCGGGAGGCGGATCGGAAGACGGGTTAATCATGGCGACTAGTCCTAGAACTACGAAGGTCAAAGTCCCCACTTCTCGCGCAAAGAGCGCGCGAGAAATGGGGTACCCGCACTCGTCCGCGACTCGCGTGGGACACCTTCGTGTTCCTTCTTCCCGAGTGTCGGCTTCCACTAGCGCGCCGGGGCGGTTTGGCGTCTATGGCGGGCGGTACGTGCCGGAGACGCTGATGGCCGCGCTCGACGAACTCGAGCGTGCATATGAAAAGGCCAAGCGCGATCCGAAGTTTCAGCGGCGGTTGGATGAATTGCTGAAGACCTATGCGGGGCGGCCTACGCCGCTGTTTTTTGCGCGGCGGCTTACGCAGAAGCTTGGCGGGGCGAAGATTTATCTGAAGCGCGAAGACCTGCTGCACACCGGCGCGCACAAGATCAATAACTGCCTGGGGCAGGGGCTGCTGGTGGAGCGCATGGGCAAGCGGCGCGTGATTGCCGAGACCGGTGCGGGCCAGCATGGCGTGGCGACAGCTACGGTTTGCGCGCTGTTGGGGTTTGAATGCGTCGTCTACATGGGCACGGAAGATATGCGGCGGCAGGAGTTGAATGTCTTCCGCATGAGGCTGCTGGGGGCGGAGGTGCGCGGGGTGGAATCGGGATCGCGAACATTGAAGGACGCGATCAACGAGGCCATGCGCGACTGGGTCACCAATGTGCGGACCACGCATTATCTGTTGGGCAGCGTGCTGGGGGCGCATCCGTATCCCACGATGGTGCGCGATTTCCACCGCGTGATTGGCCGGGAGGCCCGGGCACAGATTATGAAGGCGGAAGGAAAACTGCCGACCGCCGTGATTGCGTGCGTAGGTGGCGGATCGAACGCGATTGGAGCGTTTTACGAATTCATCAAGCATAAGGATGTAAAGCTGATCGGCGTGGAGGCGGGAGGACGCAGCGAGGCGCTGGGAGATCATGCGGCGCGTTTTCGCGGAGGGTCGCCGGGAGTTTTGCAGGGGACTTATTCCTACGTTTTGCAGGACGAGGGCGGGCAGATTGCGTTGACGCATTCAGTTTCGGCGGGGCTGGATTATCCGTCGATTGGGCCAGAACACGCGGCGTTGCGCGATGCGGGACGGGCCGACTACGTTCCGGCGTCGGATGCTGAGGCACTGGCGGCGACGACGTTGCTGGCGCGGACCGAGGGAATTATTCCGGCGCTGGAGTCGGCACATGCCGTGGCGGAAGTGGTGAAGCGCGCGCCCAAGATGAAGAAGTCAGACGTGGTAATTGTCAACGTTTCCGGGCGCGGGGACAAGGACATTGGGATTTTGCGGGAGAACCTGGAGCTGGATTGAGTTATTGAGAGATTGAATCAGTGAATCAGTGACTCAATCTCTCAATGATTCAATGATTCAATTCGTCATGCCTCTCACTTTCCACAATAAACCCGCGCTGGTGGCTTACGTGACCTGCGGCGATCCTGATCTCGCGACCACGCGGGAGATCGTGCTGGCTGCGATTGCGGCGGGCGCGGATGTTGTCGAGCTGGGCGTGCCGTTCAGCGATCCGGTTGCGGACGGACCTGTCATTCAGCGAGCGAGTGAGCGGGCTTTGCAGCAAAGGACGACGCTGGGGCAGGTGCTGAAGCTCGCGTCCGAGATACGGGAGCATTCGCAGTCGGCGGGGCTGGTGGTTTTCTCCTACCTGAACCCCATCTTGCGCATGGGCATGGAGAAGTTCTGCAAGATCGCACGGGCGGCGGGCGTGGATGGCGTGCTGGTCACGGACTTGCCGGTTGAGGAAGCGGGAGAATATCTTAGCGCTACGCAAGCGAATGATCTGGCGCCGATTTTTCTGGCGGCCCCGACCAGTCCCGACGACCGGTTGAAGCGGATTGCGGAGGCTTCGCGCGGATTTGTGTATGCGGTGTCGCGAACGGGCGTGACCGGCGTGAGAGATCGAGTCGCGGGTGATGCGGAGAAGCTGGTTCGGCGGCTGCGCAAACTCACGAAACTGCCGGTTGCGGTGGGGTTTGGCGTGTCGACGGCGGAGCAATTTGCGCAGGTCGGCCGATTTGCAGACGCTGTGGTGGTGGGTAGTGCGATTGTGCGAATGGTGGAGGGCAACCCCAAGCGCGAAGCGGAAGCGGTGATGGAATTTGTGAAAGAGTTGCTGAGAAACCGGGCGTAAGGGGTCTTCATGGAGATCGCAGACTGGCGCAAGAAGATTGATGAGATCGACGGCAAGTTGGTCGCGCTGCTGGGGGAACGCGCGCACGCGGCCAAAGAAATCGGACAGATCAAGGCCAAGAGGAGCCTGCCAATCGTTGAACCGGAGCGCGCGCAGGCTGTGTTTGACCGCATTGAGAGTCTGAATCCGGGCTCGCTGCCCAAAGGTGGCCTGACCAGGATTTATCAGGGAATTATGGAAGTCATGCTGGAGATTCAACGACAGCAACGGTAGACGCTTGCGAGCTAGGTTTGGGGAGAGCCGACGAGCGCCCTGCTGGGTGATCGTTCGCCCCGCTTGAAGAACGGCTGTGCTCAGGATGACGCCGCCAATCGTCAGGTGGAGCCTGATTCCGAACATGGTTCGAGCGTAACGAATCAATTTTTCCGCCTCGACAAATCAACTAGAATTCAGGCCTAAGGGAAGGTGCTTATGCGGAAAGCACTTCAGGTGTTAGTGTGCGTAGGCGTCATGGCGGTCATCACTTTCGCGCAGGACATGGGCAAGCCGCCAGCGAAGGTGACGCTCGACGATTTGTCATTTATCTGCGGACACAATCGCGGCGAACGAGAGGGTTCGATCATCGACGAGCATTGGAGTGAAGTCGGCGGAGACACGATGATCGGCATGTACCGTGAGATCCGCGGGGGCAAAGCCCAGATGTACGAATTCCTAACGATTGAACAGACCGCCGATGGGCCCGTGCTGCGGCTGCGGCATTTCGATCCCGGTCTGGTGGGCTGGGAAGAGAAGGCGCAGGCGGCGAGTTATCCGCTGGCGTCGTGGCGGCCAAACGAGGCGATATTTGAGAAGCCGGACAAATCGGTGCGGCTGGCTTTTCGAGCGACCAGCAAGGAAACGCTTGAGGTGACGCTGGAACGCAAGGGCAAGAAGACGGAAGTATTCGAATACGCACACGCGGCGGAATGACGCCCACCCGGGCGGCTGAATGGCAATACGGCAAATTACGATTGTGGGAACCGGGCTGATCGGGGGATCGCTCGCGCTCGCTTTGCGCAAGAAGCGGTTTGCGGGCAAGATCGTCGGTTGTGACCGGGATGCAGTGCTCAAGCGCGCGAAGATGCGCGGCGCGATTGACGCCGGCTTCACCGAGCCGGGACATGCGGTGCATGGCAGCCAATTGGTGGTGCTGGCGACGCCGGTGCTGGCGATTGGGGACTTGATCGAGCGACTGGGGCCGTCGCTGGGCAAGGATGTGCTCCTGACGGATGTGGGCAGCACCAAGTCGCTTGTAATGGAAACCGCGGTGAAGGTATTTGGCAAGGATGTGGGGAAGCGGTTCCTGGGCGGACATCCCATGGCGGGGAAGGAACTGGGCGGGGTGGATTATGCGGACGCAGATTTGTTCAAGGATGCGGTGTGGTTTTTCACTCCGGCTCGCGGGCAGAACGTAAACCTCGGGCTGGCGGCCGAGTTTGCCGGATGGATTGACCAGATCGGAGCACGAGTCGCCATGATGCCGGCGGCGGAGCACGACAGGTTGTGCGCGTGGATCAGTCACTTGCCGCAAATGATTTCGACGGCTTTGGCGGGAGCGCTGGTCGATGAATTTGGGGAAGAAGCGCCTCTGCTTCCGGCGGGTGGACGCGCGCTGCAGGAAATGACGCGGATTTCGGCGAGTCCGTATTCGATGTGGCGTGATATTGCGGTCAGCAACAAGAAAAATCTTGAACGTGCAATGCTTAAACTGGAGCAGCGGCTGGCGCACATCCGCGAGAACCTTGGGACGCGGCAGTTGGCGGAGGAGTTTGAGCGGGCGCACCAGCTGCGGAAGACGCCGATGAAGAAGCCGTGAATCCACCACGGAGACACGGAGTCGCAGAGAAGAAATCCCAAATGATTGACGAAGATGCATTCGCACGGGATCGTTTTCAACGTCTGTTTTGTCGCGCTGCTGCTGGTTTTCGCCAGTGCACGGGCATTGCAGTGTTTCTGACCCGATACCCATCGAGCCCTTCATGAAAGATTCCTTCGCGGCTACAACCGGGATAGCCCGCTCGGTCGAATGATGGGGCGCGCCCGAGGGAGAGAATCGAGCCTGTTGAGCCGAATTAGCGGTTTGTTTTTGTTTTGCATGATGATTTTCATTTTTGGATGGTGGTTCCTCGGTCACCAGCCTCTGGGAAGGTAAGGGATCTTATTACGTTCGTTTTCTCCGTGCCTCTGTGTCTCCGTGGTAGGTTTTGAATTAGAATCCGGACGCGATGAATAAAGCAGTTGCCAATGCCGATGAAGCGATACGCGACGTGTTTGACGGCGCGACAGTCATGATTGGCGGGTTTGGCCTTTGCGGGATTCCCGAAAACCTGGTGCGGGCGCTCACCCGCAGGGGAACAAAGAACCTCACGACCATCAGTAACAATGTTGGCATCGATGGTGTCGGCAACGGACTGTTGTTGGCCGCAGGACAGATCGCACATCACATCGGCACCTATGTTGGCGAAAATAAATTGCTGGAAGAGTTGATGCTGTCCGGGAAGATCAAGCTCGACCTGATTCCACAGGGGACGTTTTCGGAGAGGATTCGTGCGGGGGGAGCGGGCATTCCGGCGTTTTATACGCCAGCGGGTGTGGGCACTGTGGTGGCCGACCGCAAGGAGACGCGGGAGTTTGAAGGGCGTCCTTATTTGATGGAGCGCTGGCTGCGCGCTGACTTTGCTTTTGTGAAAGCTTGGAAGGGCGACCGGATGGGCAATCTGGTGTACCGGAAGACGGCGCGGAATTTTAATCCCATGATGGCCACGGCGGCGAAAATCACTATCGCCGAGGTTGAGCATCTGGTCGAGCCGGGAGAACTGGATGGGGATCTGGTGCATACGCCGTCGGTGTATGTGAAACGCATTTTTCAGGGAGAGCTGTATGAGAGAAGGATTGAGAGAAGGACGGTAAAGAAGTCAGTATCTAGTACCGAGTGACGAGCATGAGCAAAGACTCCGACAAGCGCGATCGCATCGTGAAGCGTATTGCGCGCGAATTACGCGACGGGTTCTACGTGAACCTGGGCATCGGCATGCCGACGTTGATTGCGAACCATGTTCCCGATTGGATGGACGTGATTCTGCAATCGGAGAACGGGATGCTGGGCATTGGGCCTTATCCGGAGGAGGGCGAGGAAGATCCGGACCTGATCAACGCGGGCAAGGAGACGGTGAGCGAAATGCCGGGAACGTCGTATTTCTCGAGTGCGGATTCGTTTGCCATGATTCGTGGCGGGCACATTGACTTGAGCGTGCTGGGCGCGATGGAAGTGGATGAGCGCGGTGACCTCGCGAACTGGATGATTCCGGGAAAGATGGTGAAGGGCATGGGTGGCGCGATGGACCTGGTGGCGAGCGCGCGGCGGGTCGTGATTGCCATGGAGCACACGACGAAAGATGGGGCGCCGAAGATTCTGAAAAAATGCACGCTGCCTATTACCGGTGTGCACGTTGTGGACACGATCGTGACGGAGATGGCGTACATCCGGGTCACGAAGGATGGGCTGGTGCTGGAAGAGGTTGCACCGGGGCTGACGGCTGAAGATGTGCAGAGGGCGACGGAGGCAAGGCTGATCGTGAGCTCCAACCTGAAGGTGATGGAATGTTGATGGTCACTCCGCAACTGATGCAGCTGCATTTCGACTACAGCGCATGGGCGTCGGCACGGCTGGTGGGCGCGGCGGCAGAGCTTTCGCCTGACGAACTGAACCGCGATTTTGGCACATCCGACAAGAGCGTGCTGGGCACACTGGTACACGTGTTTGCGGCAGACCGCATCTGGATGGCGCGAGTCGAGGGACGGGAGGCAACCAAGTTTGTTTCTCGCGCTGACTATGACCTGGCAGTGCTGCAGGCGGAGTGGCCGGTGCTGTACCTGAAATGGAAAGCTTGGGCAGAGTCACTCAGCGACGCCTCCCTGCTGGAAGATTGTGCTTACAAAGATATGAAGGGCAATCCTCATCGCACGCCACGGTGGCAGATCGGGCTGCACGTGGTGAATCATGCGACCCACCATCGTGGGCAGGTGTCTGGATTTCTACGCGTGATGGGCAAGACGCCGCCGCCACTGGACCTGGTTTTCTACTACCGGGAGAAAAAGGCGGCCTAGCGCACCAGACGGAAGGGCGCGCTGAGCAGGCGCAGCGGCAGCGTAATCGCCAGATAGATCAGCTCCAGCACCCCGTGAACGGCCACGCCGATGATCCGGAAGGGAAGCAGGATCAGCCAGACGAACGGGTAGGCGATCAGGGCCAGGATCGCCAGCGGCCAACATATTACAAAAAGGATGCACCACAGGAGGAACGTGAACATGGGAGACCTCTTTGCCTGTCTAGTACATGATACGGCGAGCTGGGTGCCAAAGTTCCGTGGGCGGCGAGCTCAATTGTCCACGGTCGAGTCGGACTCGCCCAGGTCGCGCAGGGATTCTGTGTAC
>Ga0075030_100003928_pt1 | contig 13472 bp, 9 predicted proteins | sample LitLauG_LLR_2012_FD_71393 | JGI IMG/M metagenome (GOLD analysis project Ga0075030, IMG submission 71393) | Freshwater sediment microbial communities from Pennsylvania, USA - Little Laurel Run_MetaG_LLR_2012 | ecosystem: Environmental > Aquatic > Freshwater > Creek > Sediment | place: USA... | reverse complement strand
CGGATTTCCTCGCGCGAGCGCAAGGATTTTTTCAGGGGGGTCATCAGCTTGAGCCCGGTAATCTGGCTCATCTGGCCGAGCACTTCATCCGCAGCAGCGATGAAATCAGCATCCGTAACGGCCTTGGAATCCCCGGATGGCGGAGCAACGGCCGCTTCCTGCGCATGCGCAACAACACCGCCAAGAAAAAGCGCAAAACTCAACAAGAGGACGCGTATTCCAACAACCAGGCTTTTCAAATGATGGGTCATATCGTTTTCAGAATAGCAGAATCAAACCTCGGCTGGTTGAGAGGCAGGAGAAGTGAGCGTCACGAGTAACGAGTGTGGAAATTAGTCTCATAATGCGCGCCTTGTGTAGAATTGAAAGCGATAACGAGCATTCGGGGAGGAACTATTGGGAGAGCGAACGATGAATCTAAGTGCAAAGTTGATTCAGGCCATAGTGACGTTCAGCCTTATCCTGTTCGCGGCAAAATTCGCTGGGGCCCAGACACCTTCTCCGGCGTTACTGGTGCTGGAGAAGAGCGACAGTATGATGGCGATTGTCGACCCAAAGAGCTTGCAGATTGTGGCGCGCGTGCCATCGGGGCCGGATCCGCATGAAATCGTTACTTCGCCGGATGGCAAGCTGGCCTACATTTCAAACTACGGCGGCAATGACAGCACTCTCAACACAATTTCCGTAGTCGACCTGACCGCGCGAAAGGCCCTCCCGCCGATCAACCTCGGACCGCTGCGCTCCACACATGGCTTGGACTTTGCCGGAGGCAGACTTTATTTCACTGCGGAGACCAACAAAGTCATTGGCCGCTACGATCCTTCAACCCAAAGTGTTGATTGGGTTCTCGGGACAGGTCAGGACCGCACACACATGGTGCTAGTCAATGAGAGTCTGGACCGCATCATTACATCGAATGTCAGTTCCGCCACGGTGAGTATCATCGAACTGGTTCCCGCACCGATCGGCGGTTTTGGCCCGCCGCCGGGGAATCCACCTGGGAACCCATCTGCCGCCGGTTCCGCACCTCCGTCCAGCGGCCCTCCCTCCGGTGGACCACGCAAAACATGGCGAATCACCAACATCGCGGCCGGCCATGGCGTGGAAGGTTTCGACGTCTCACCCGATGGCAAAGAAATTTGGGCCGCGAATGCGCAGGACGCTACCGTGACGATCGTCGATCTAGCCGGCAAGAAGGTGACGGAAACTGTTCCCATCTCCGTGCGCGGCGCCAACCGGCTGAAGTTTACGCCGGATGGCAAGAGGGTTCTCATCTCAGGGCTCGCCGGCAACTCCACAACCAACCTACTGGCGCTGGACGCAATTACTCGCAAAGAGGTTAAGAGTTTCGACCTCGGAGGTGGAGCAGCGGGGATTCTAGTTGCGCCTGATGGCTCGCGTGCCTATGTGGCGGTCAGCGGAAAAGACAAAGTTGCAGTCCTGGATTTGCGCACTTGGGAAATCAGCGGCATCATTTCCACGGGGAAACAACCCGACGGCTTGGCCTGGGTGCAACGAAATTAGCGTGGTTCTGCGGCCGGACGCCTTTTTTAGCTTGTTCGAGGGTCTCGCCGAATTTTTGTTCCGAAACCTTAACAGTATGGTAAATCTATACTAGTGGGCGCGCGGGGATGCGCTCTAACTCCCGAGGATATTCATGTTGCCAGGTCTTCGTCTACGGCAAGCCCGTGAACGACTTGGACTGACCTATCGAGATGTCGAGCGCGCCAGCTACGAATTAGCCGCGCGACGGGGACGACCCGACTTCATTCTCCACATCAGCCGCCTGGCGGATATCGAAAACCGCGGAGTTGTCCCAGCATTGCACAAACTGTATACCCTGGCTGCCATTTACCGGCTCAGTCCAGTGGAAATTTTTGGCTGGTACGATGTGCCCATCGAAGAGTGTTTCCATGATGGAGCGTCGGTTCCAGTGCCGCGCACCCATCTAATGGCCGCGCCAACCTCCTTGCGGATACCCATGAAATTTGACCCGGCGTTTGATCCGCGGCGGACGGAATTCCTTTCGCGCATGGTGGAAAAATGGGGCCACTTCGAGGGCGTGCTTACAAACCGCAATGGCCATCACATTTACGGATATATCGGGACGTCCGACCGGCGAATGATGCCCCTGCTGCGCCCCGGGAGCATCGTGCTGGTCGACGGGTCGGTGCGCAAGATCGATGATGGCGATTGGACCACAGAGCATGACCGGCCTATGTACTTCGTGGAGGTGCGCGGCGGATACCGCTGTGGGTGGTTCCATCAGGAAGGCTCGCGGTTGGTGATGCAACCGCATCCGCTATCACATTGCTGCCCAGAGACTTGGCGAACACCGGACGAGGCGGAAATCGTCGGGCGCGTAACCGGCGTGGTTACGCGTCTGAATGGGCCGGAGTGCTTTCCTCAACGAGGATCTCTAGAAGAGCGCGGAGATTCGAACAGAAAAGATCCTTGAGATAATCCGGTACCGCTTCCGGAACAAGCACGCGGTACGATTCGATGCGGCGCCAATGGAACGCTGCGTCGGACACCCCACCTTCCATGCTAGCCAAGCACGCGTGCAAATCTTCTCGCTGGTTGGCAAGCGGTGATTCCAGAATCCGCTCGAAAATCTGCTCATGACAAAGTTGCAAAGCCTGCTGGATAGCCTCGTCCGGATAGAGGGCCGAAAGGCCGGAGTGTTCATATCGGCCGCTGGAGAGGTCCCGCAAAGAAGCCACGTAAGAAAGCCGCGCAAATAGCCCAGGGATAGCCGCCAACGTCGTCTGCGTGAAGTCCTGCACGACTCTGCGGTTCTGCTGAAACTGCGTAAGCGTTCTCATACGGCTCAGTGTTCCGCATTCGGAACATTTTCAATCACAAAACGCCGCCAAGACTGCCCCTCCTCATGCTGCCCAAGAGGAGGGCTACTGCCTTGAAAAAAACTGCATTAGCCATTGTGCTTTCTGTTCTGGCCGTTTTGATAGTACTGCCTGTTGTTCGGTCCGTCAACCTTTCAGCCGGTAAACCCATCACCGTCGATCGGACGCAGTTCGCCGATGGTTCACCCTTGCCACCGCCAATTCCACGACCACCCTCAGCGAATTTCAACACGTTCGTGGCAGACGGCTCACCACTGCCACCACCCATTCCAAAGCCTCCGCAAATCCAAGTGCTGACCTAAGAAGTTTTTAATGTTCCCGGAAACCGGAAGTCTTCCGGCCGCCCTAGTACGGGCAGACTACTCCGCGGGCGCATACTGACTATTTACCGCACCGTTATGAAAATGTTAGTATGCGCCCGAAATGGACGAGATCGATGTATTTCAGCGAGTGCTCTGGGGAATAGCCATCTCTCTTGATGGCGTGCTCCTCGTTCTGCTGCTCAAGCGCAAAAATCACCGGGTATTCCCCGCATTCTTTGTGTACATCCTGGTTGATTTCCTGCAGGGCTTCGTCGTTCTCGCAAGCTACCTGGTTTGGGGATTCGACTCAGAAATCGCGGGTCGAGTCGGCTGGGGTACACAGGCTTTCGTAATCGCCGCTCGCGCTCTGGCAGTGGCACAAATCTGCGGGCAAGTTTTGGCAAAGTATCGGGGCGTCTGGGCTCTGGCAAAGCGCCTGCTTCTTGCGACCGCAGCCATTGTGCTGTTGGTCTCCTGGGCCGTTGCAAGGGGTAGTTGGCAGTTCGCGGTGCTAAATGCAGACCGCGGTATGGAACTTGCGGTCGCGAGTTCTATCCTCATCCTTTTCGTGTTCATTCGATACTACGGAGTCACCGTCGAACCGGCGGTTTCCGTGCTGGCAATCGGCTTCTTTCTTTATTCCTGTTTTCATGTTCTGAACGACACAATTCTGGAACGCTGGTTGTACAACTATTCCAAGATGTGGAATCTAGTAGGGCTTCTGGCCTTTATGGCCAGCCAGTCGCTTTGGATCTGGGTTCTGCGCGAACGGCAATCTGCGACAACGCGGGAACCGAAATTACTTCCCGAAGGAATCTATAACGCGGTCACGCCTGAGATTAATGACCGCTTGCGTGCCCTCAACGATTATCTAGGGCAATTCTGGAACGTGGTGAGGAAGCGATCTTGAGCCTGTTGTTCTATTCCTTCTTCGGACTGATCGGCCTGCTCCTGATTCTTTTTGTCTGGCTGATTCGGAAGCCCCGGTGGACAGCCCCGTCCTCCGCCGCCCGCGGCGCCGATGACGAATGCGAATGCAGGCATATGGCCTACCTGCCGCAAATCCGGCAAGCCTTTTCGGACTCGGATTTCGACTTCCTTGCAAAGAATGTTTCTCGCGAAGTGCTGCGGCGCATCCGCCTGGAACGCCGGGACGTCGCGCTCGCCTATCTGGCGGCCTTGCGCGAGGATTTCCAGAGTCTCTTGCGCATGGCGCGCGCCATCGCTACGCTCTCGCCCGAACTGGATACCGTTCGCGAGTTTGAAAGAATAGGCCTTACAATAAAGTTTGCTTGGCAATACCGGATGATTCGGTGGAAGTTCTTGGCGGGCACCGCCCCGCTGGCCCAACTGCACGGATTGAGCGATATTGTCAGCGGCTTAAGCGTTCGAATCGAAGCCGCCCTGAACGAGCTCGGGGAGCGCGCCGCGCTTGCGGCGGAATTGGCCTCATCAATGAATCGCCGCGGCCTGGGTGCTGGTTAGCAGCAATTCGTCCACAGCCGCCAGGAGATCGTTGGCCTTAAAGGGCTTCTGCAGAATCTGGCGGCCCTTCCCGGCGATATGCTCGCCAGCATCCTCCGAAGGCGCGACGGCGCATATCCAGATGAGTCTGTGGCTGAGTGCTGGCTTATTCCCAGCCAGCCATTCGCTCAATCCGCCGCCATTCGCCCCATCGGCAACGTGAAGATCGGCGACGATGAGATCAAAATCCTCTTTTTCCAGCAAGGCTCGGGCTTCACGAATGTTCCGGGCTGTCTGCACGCGATGATCGCGTGCGCGCAGAATCGTCCCGACAGCTTCCAACACCGATTCATCTCGGTCCACAAGCAGGATGCGTCCATCCCTTCCGCTCATGGTCTTCTGTCCCCCGGGAGTGTAGATAGGAGACGCGGCCACCTGATGAGGCAACTCAATGGTGAACGAGGCGCCGCGGGTAGGAACATTCCTTACGTGAATCGTCCCTCCGTGCTCGGTGACAATTCCGTAACAAATGCTCAGCCCCAGGCCGGTTCCTTTTCCCACTGGTTTCGTGGTGTAGAAAGGATCGAAAACGCGGGAAGCATCTTTGACTCCGGGTCCGCTGTCTGTGAACTCAATGCATATCCGGCCGCCATCAAGAGCGGTCCGCACCCAAAGATCTCCTTCAGTCGAATTTTCCAGGATGGCGTCAACCGCGTTGTTCACCATATTTAGGAAAACCTGCTGGAGCTGGTGTGGATCGGCGGAAGTCACGGGGAGTTTTTCCGCGAGGTCGAGGTGAACGCGGATATTGTGCATGCGCAAGTCATAGTCCCGCAGCGCCAGAGTCTCTTCGAGAGCCTGGTTGATCTGTACGGGCATGCGCTCGGGTTTGTGCTGGCGAGCAAAGCTCAGGAGGTTCTGCACGATGCGGTGCGTGCGCTGGGCCTGCTTGTAGAGTTTGTCCGCGTATTCGATTCCCTGCTGTCCCATTTGCCCGCTGGAAGTCAAGAGTTGGCTGTAGCCGAGGATGGCAGTCAGAGGGTTGTTCAGTTCATGTGCGACGCCGGAGATCAATTGGCCGACGGCTGCCAGCTTCTCGCTATGCAACAACTGTTCTTGCGTCCGCCGCAGGTTTTCGTAGGCCTGGCGAGTCTCCTCGTAGAGAATGGAGCGCTCGATCGCACTGGAAATCTGGCTACCTACGGCGATCAGCAGGTTGACGTCCGCGCTCGAAAATTCGCGCGGCGTGCGGCTGGCAACAACCAGCCCGCCAATGACCCGGTCCTTGGACCACAGCACAACGATATAGGCGGTGACAATTTCTTCCTGGATCTGGGCGTCCCGGAAAATCTGCGGCAAAGCCAAGCCTTGCACCGAAAGAAACGTCGCATGCACCGACTTGATGTGTTGCATCAGCTCCGGCTTCACAGCTACAGGCGGAAAATGCCGCGACAACTCCGAACGATGGCCGACCTCCACGACTCGCCGCACTACCGTCCCATCCTGTTCGAACAAATACAGGGAAGTGGCATCCAGGTTGAAAAGCTCGGCCATTTGGCGCAGGGTGCGATGCAATGAATCGGTGAGATCCAGCGATTCCGTCAGCGTCTGCCCGATCGAATTCAATACCAGCAGTTCCCGGTTGCGGCGGCGAATTTCAGACTCGGCTTGCTTCCGTTCGGTAATGTCGAGCAGGAAGCCTTGGTACGCCGTTACGTTGCCCCCGGCATCCCTGACAGCAATTGAAGATTCCAACATGGTGCGCGTCTCGCCGTCCTTGCGCCGCATTTCGAATTCGAAATCGGCCACTGTGCCATGCTGTTGCAACAATTTCTTGAGCCGCTCGCGATCAGAGCCGTTGGCGTAAAACGCGGAAGGAATATCGATGGCCATCAGTTCTTCGCGGGTCTCATAACCCGTCATCCGTAGCAGCGCATCGTTGAAATCCAGAAACCGTCCCTGCGGAGTGGAAATAAACACACCTTCCTGAACGCTGGAAACTAGCGTGCGGTATTTCTCCTCGGCGCGCTTTCGATCAGAGATATCCTTCAAAACGTGCACCGTTCCAAGTTGCAGGCCTGCTGGATCGGTAAATGTCGAGTTGGAGGCCAGGAAAAAACCGGGCAACCATGGATCAGGATCATCGCCTTCTCCACCGACTCCTTCACAGTAAGGGCACAGTTTGTAAGCAGCGCTCTGAGTGGGGAGGAGCTCCGTGACGTTTCGCCCGACCAGCCCGCTCCCCTGCTTTCCCAGGAGTTGGCTGAGCCGCTGATTGCTGCGCAGGATGCGCCCCGCGCTATCGTGGACCAGGATCGGGTCGCCGATGGAATCGAACGTGTATTCCCATTGCCGCTGGACCGTGGTCACCTGCTCAAACAAACTCACGTTTTGCAGCGTCAATCCAAGCAAGTTCGCGATGTTCACCAGATACGACAACTCGTCCGGATGAAACCTGTCCTGGCGCGTGGAACCGACAGCGATGACTCCCAACGGCCCTAGCTTACCCGGTAGTGCCAGCGTGACCAGCGCTTTCAACCCTGCTTCCTCCACCCTCTTCCGTGCCGCGGGGTCCCACTCTTCCTCCGACTCCAGGAATTGGCATTCACCCTTCATCACCCGCTGCGCCCATGGCTCCCTGGCGGAGATTTGCTCGTGCCGACTCATAAACAACTTGTCGAACCCTACCGCTGCTTTAGCCACCAACTGCGCGGATTTCCCTTCACCTTCCTTCAACCGAACGATGCCGTGCGTGGCGCCAAGACTTTCCACGAGATGCGACAGCACCTGATCGATCACTTCCTGGGTGGAAAGGGTCTGGGTGCTGGCGGCCGTCAAGAGCGTCAGCCGGCGCATTTTGTCGTTTAGTTCTTCGCTTCGCGTGCGCGCACCTTCCAGAACCATCACCACCATTGCGATTCCCAGTCCCACTCCAAGAAAGTGGTCGAACGCCACACGCAGCAAGAACACCGGGCTATCCGGCCACAGCGGATAGTCCATTCCGTGCAAGCCCTTCAGCAGGAATATGCCAGCCAAGAGTTGCGCGCCATGGCTGCGGCGTGCCGTCTCCGACTTCCACATCAACCATCCGGCCGCCAGGCATAGCAACGTTTCGATTGTGGCCGTTCCCCAGTGAAGGGAAGCAACCTGCCGCGGTCCACTTTTCTCCATGGAGTAGATGACGACCAGGATTAGGCCAATCAACGGCAGCGGTGACCAGCTTCGCCGGTCCGACCCGGCCTTACAGTGCACCACAGCAAACAGGAACAAAATCAAGGCTGCGGCCTGCGCCAGGACGCTTGCCATACTCAGCACTGGAACCCGGCGAATCAGAACCGTCACTTCGCATAGGGAAGAAAAAGTAAGACAGCACCACCCGCTCAGCCAATAGCGAAAATAGCCTGCCTGTTGATCCCGGCGGAACAGCAGAAAGAGGACAAGCAAGATGATGACCGCAGTCGCTTCGAAGAAAGCGATTCCGAGCATCCCTTGGTTCTGCAGCACCATGCCCCGCCTCCCGGCTGGAAGTGCCGTCGCTGCGGTGCTCGTGCTGCCGCAAAGCTTGATGTGGACGGCGAAAAGCTCTTGGTTGTGACTTTTGTATGACTCTGGTTTGACGCTAACACGCTATTTTCTGACTAGGCAAGGCCGTCCCCATTTGTGTGTGCCGTCACATATAATGCCTAGTGAGGACAAACACCGTGGAGATGGAAAACATACTCGTCGTGGACGATGAGGAAGCGATTCGCGAGGTCGTTTCGACCATGCTCGAATCCAAGGGCTACCACTGCACGGCTGTGCAGAACGGCCGTGTGGCCCAAGAGCAAGTCAAAAAGCTGACTCCCGATCTGGTCTTGAGCGACATGATCATGCCGGAGATGGACGGCATCCGCCTGCTCGAATGGATGCGCCAATACGATCCGGAAGTGCCTGTGATCATGGTCACAGCCATCCACGATATCTCCACCGCGCTCGAAGCCATTCGCCGCGGCGCTTACGACTACATCCTCAAGCCCTTTGAAAAAGACCAGCTCTTTCTTGGTGTAGGACGAGCGCTGCAACACCGCCGCCTGATCATCGAAAACCGTAATTATCAGCGCAATCTCGAGCAACTTGTCGAGGATCGCACCGCTCAGCTCCTGGCAAAAAATGCGGAACTCGAACAGTCCTACGACGACACTCTTGAAGCTCTCGGCAGCGCTCTGGACTTAAAGGACGCCGAAACGGAAGGCCATTGCCAGCGGGTTACTGCATTCTGCATTTCCATCGCCAGGTCCATGCCTGTGCCGGACCAGTATCTGCCCATCCTGGCGCGCGCCGCCTTCCTTCACGACATCGGCAAAATGGCCATTCCAGACAGCATTCTGCGCAAGCCCGGTCCGCTCGATGACGCCGAAAAAAAGAAAATGCGCGAGCACTGCGAAATCGGCTACAACATGCTGATTCGCATCCCGTTTCTACGCGACGCCGCGGAGATCGTCCTCGCCCACCAGGAATTTTTCGACGGCTCAGGCTATCCTCGCGGCCTGAGTGGCGAACAAATTCCGCTCGGAGCGCGCATCTTTACCATCGCCGATTCTCTCGACGCCATGATCAGCGACCGTCCCTACCGCCGAGCGTTGCCGATGTCCCATGCCCGCGAAGAAATCAAGCGCTGCTCAGGCAGCCAGTTTGACCCCAAGGTCGTTGACGTGTTCATGACCATTCCCGAGCAGCACTGGCTCGATCTGCGCGAACATCTCGGTTCTCCGTTCCGCCTGGCGCACCTCAAGAACTTGTAGCGGCGGGTCTTTGGACCCGTTCATTTCCCTTTTTCCTTAGCGCCGACTAGGTCTCTGCGTCCATGCCTAGCTCTTCAGCGCCCCGCCCGGAGCCGTTTGGGTGTGCCTGGGCACCTCGCGCTTCGCTACTCTCTCTTGCAGAGACATCAAAGAAAACGTACTATTCCCCTTGCAATGCCACTCATTCCCATCAAGACCGCCTCGGAAACTGGCTATTGCGATTGCATCTGCGGGTGCTACGAGTTAGCCAGCCTCCGCGATGAGGATACCAGCAAGGGCTACTGCCCCGCCTGCGGCAAAGACCATCTTGAGCTAAACACGGGCGCGGGGATCCCTCAGCCAGCGCCAGTACACCTCACTGCCAATTCTGCAGGTACCGGCAAATCCGTCGCGATGCCGTCCCCCGCCGACCCTCCCGGCCGTCTCCGCTAGAAGACCAGCAGAAGATAGTCAGTCGATCTCAGTTCCAGAGAGCCCAGAAAAACAGAAAGGGTGTCCCGGTTTGCCGGGACACCCTTTCCTGAATCACAACTTGGTTGAAAGTTAGAAAAGGAACTTTGCGCCCAGCTGAATCTGGCGCGAGTTCGTAAAAGCGCGGATCGCGGATATGCGGCCGAAATTGCTGCTCGCAACGTCACCGACCGGATTGGCAAAGTTGGTGTGATTAAGCACGTTGTACGCTTCAAATCGCAACTGAAGCGTCTTTCCCTCGGTGATCCTGGTATCTTTCTGCAGGGAGAAGTCCGTGTTCCAGTATCCCGGACCTCGAAGGAATCCCCGTCCAACATTGCCCTCGGTTCCGATGGCATTGTTGGTAAAGGTGCTCGGATCAAACCAGTAATGGGTCTTGCAAACCGGCGGGTTTGCGGTACTGCACTTGAACTGGGATGTGCGAACGTTAGTGTATACGGGTGCTGAGACCAGATCCGGACGATCCGGGCAGCCATAGAAGGACTGGAAGAGATTGCATACCAGGGATCGGTTGTTGCTGTCCTGCAAATTAATCGGGAAGCCGGTCTGGAGGGCGTTGATGCCAGTAATGCGCCAGCCTTCAAAAATACGGCTGGGAGCGGCTGCCCACACATGTTTAAGGCTGGGTACCTCGTAATCCAGAGTTAAGACCCAGCGGTGCCGCGCATCGAACGCGGAGCTGCCGTAGTCTCTCCCAAACTTGCCGTTCGCGTCCACACCGCCCGCTGCCTGGAATGCTGTGTCCTCGAAGCTGGAACTGACGTCCATGGCGTGGGAATAGGTGTAAGCGCTCAGGAATTGCAGGCCATGTGTTGTGTGCTTGTCCAGTACCACCTGCAGCGAGTTGTAGTTGGAAAAGCCCCCGTTTGTTTGTTGACCAGGAGAACCCCAGATGCTCCCATCGTACTTGAAATAATTGGGATGAACGAAAGGAATGTTGAACCGGTCGGCACCCGTCGAGCTACAAGTCGGGTCGGCTACGCAAGCCGCGATTCCAGCCGAAGTCATTGGATTGTACGTATAGGACGTGATCAGGTCACTCGCGTGCGAACCTACGTATCCTACGCGGAGAATCATCTGGCTTGGAAGTTCTCGTTCGAGGGTCAAATTGTAGTTGAACGAGTGAGGAGTAGTAAAGTTCTTCGGAATCACGCTTAGATTGAATCCAAAGGGCTCAAATTGAGTGAAATCGATGCCACCTGTTCCCGGAGCCGGCGGTTTGTACGGGAAAGGATTCGCGAGGGAGAAACCGCTCGAAATGTCCAGAAATGGGTTGGGGAACGAAGGGGAGTAGGTTGTCGTCGCCGTGGATCCGCTCGTCACCCCTTGGGTACTGAGACCAAATGGTGCGATCCCTAAGTCTTGCAGGTTCAACTCTTCTTCACCACGGTTGAAATACAGTCCAAAACCACCACGAATTGAGGTCTTGCCAGCTCCACCTGTAAAGTGCCCCCACTTTGGAGTGTAGGCGAACCCCGCACGCGGACCAATGTGGTTGTACTTGGTGCTCGCACCGCCTTGGTTGTTGCAGCCTGGGTCGCCGGGCAATGTATAGCCTACAGGAGCGGTAGGAAAGACCGCGGACTGTACGCCTGGTTGGAAGCACACCCTCGACAGGCCCTTATTCTGGTACTCAGCAATTGGTGTATCGATCTGATATCCCGCGCCAAGCGTTAGCGTCAGGTTCGACTTCACGCGCCACTCGTCTTGTGCGTAGAGGTAGTGCTCATACGACTGGGCTATGATAATCGAACCGGAACCCTGACCGTAGCTAGCCGGCACACCTAACAGGAAATCCAGCCCAGGATCACCTGTCGAGAAGGAACCGCCTGTGTTAAAGCTAAACAAGCCATCATTCACGTTGGCGAAAGGGTTCCATACCTGGAATTTGCGGCCGGCGTACCCGAACTTCAGTGTGTGCTTCCCCTTGATCCAGCTAAAGTTGTCATTGACTTGGTAAGTCTGATCCTTGCGCGGTTGCGGCCCGTTGCTAGTTCCGCCCAAGGTGAAGTAACCGCTCACGGCGATCTGAGGATAGTCGGCGCCTGATGAAAGTTGGGGAAAGATGTTCGGGAATCCCACGGCCGACGGCTGTCTTACATTCACGGGTTGCCCGGTCGGGAAGTTTAGCCTCGTGTATCCCAGCCGGACCTCATTCAGAATGTTTGTATTAAAAATGTGACTCCAGGTCCCAGTAAACTGCTTGGTATACGGTAAGCTAGAGTCTCCAAACCCAGGCAGGGTCGCTCCTGAGAAGGGTATGCCATTAATCGAAGACTGGTCGTTGGCGAGGGCATAGAACCAGATCGTATCTTTTTGGTTGAGGTTATAGTCCATACGACCAATGTGCTGGTTCACCTTATTGAGAGTGATTGGGTTGAAAGTAGCTTGGTTTGTCCCTGGGGCTGCTGCTGGTACGAATTGCTGCACCAATTTTGCCGCGAGCGAGTTGAAGTCGGATGTCGGAACAACTCCGCCGGTGAAACATGCCTTCCACGTCGTACCCTGCGGACAATTGCCGCCTGGCCCCTGGATGCCACCAGCAAAAGGAATGGGATTAGTCGTTAACAGTGTCGGATCAAAATTGCCGGCCAGTTGCGCAGGGGTGTAGACTGTATTGTTCTGTGCAGCGCCTGGCTGCCGTGCGCGCGTTACCTGTAAGCTATAGAAAAAGAATACCTTGTTCTTCCAAACGGGTCCCCCGATGGTCCCACCCAACAAGTTTTGATGGAACACCGGAACGGACTGGGAAAAGAAATTGTGGGTGTTCAGAAATGTGTCGCGATAGAACCAAAAACCGTCGCCATGAAAACTGTTGGTTCCCGACTTGGTCACCGCATTCAATATAGCACCGGAATTTCTTCCGTACTCGGGATTGATCGTGTTTGTCACCATCTTCACTTCTTCAACGGCATCCGGGTTTGGGACTACCAACGGCGAATTGAGAGGCAGATCATTGTTGTCATTGCCGTTCACTAGGTAGCTATTCTGCTGCGCCTGGCTACCGTTGGTCGAATAATTGGTGCCGAAGCGAGTGTCCGGAGTCACCACCCCGGGTAGCGTCTGCTGCAAGGTGATCCAGTTGCGACCGACCAAGGGCAGATCCGTAATTGTCTTGGCAGAGATTGTCGAAGTGAGCTGCATACTGGTCTGTTCCACCTGCGCAGGGTTGGCAGCCACTTCAATGGTTTCATTTACCGAGCCTAGTTCCATGCTCACGTTCTGAACGAAGATTTCGTTGGGCTCGACTTTGATAGACTTTACGTCAAATGTCTTGAAACTGGCTTTCTTTGCAGTCACGCTGTAAGTGCCCGGGCTCAAGTTTATGAACGAATACGCTCCATCCGATCCTGATACTACCTCTTGTCCAATCCCAGTTCCCGTGTTGACGAGCCTCAAGGCCACCCCGGGCAGAGCTGCGCCTGTCTGGTCCGTAACCGTTCCACGGACGCGACCATACAACTCATCAGCCTTGGCTGGCTGAACCACCAGCAGACTCAAAGCAAGCAAACAAATCGCCGCAAAAGACAGTGTTCTTTCTGCCCACCGTACTGCTAGCTTCATATCGTTTCCCCCGTCAATAAATGTCA
>Ga0075030_100003927_pt1 | contig 13474 bp, 12 predicted proteins | sample LitLauG_LLR_2012_FD_71393 | JGI IMG/M metagenome (GOLD analysis project Ga0075030, IMG submission 71393) | Freshwater sediment microbial communities from Pennsylvania, USA - Little Laurel Run_MetaG_LLR_2012 | ecosystem: Environmental > Aquatic > Freshwater > Creek > Sediment | place: USA... | reverse complement strand
ACGAGGCCGAACATCGAAAGCGTGTTGATCGAGAAGCCGAACAATGGAAAAAACATGAACGTCCCAACTAGAGAAACGGGCACTGCCAACAAGGGAATGAGTGTTGAACGCCAATCCTGGAGAAACAAATAGACGACGATAATGACCAGCCCGATAGCGATCACAAGGGTCTGAACGATCTCCTTCATGCCTTCGGTGACGGCGCTCGTCTGGTCCAGGGCGATCGTGTATTCCACATCCTGCGGAAGGCGCTGCTTCATCTGCGCCATCAGCGTTCTGACAGCCGCTGCGGTTTCCACGGCGTTCGAGCCTGGAAGCTGATAAACGGCGACAATGGCACAAGGCTTGCCGTTCAGCCGGCTGATCATGCTGTAGTCTTGTGCGCCGAGTTCGACCCTCGCGACATCCTTCACGCGAACGACTCCCCCATTGGGCGCTGCGCGCACAACGATGTTGCCAAACTGCTCTGGCGAGGTCAGGCGGCCTTGCGCGAGAACAGAATACGTAAACTTCTGGTCCTTCGGCGCCGGATTGCCGCCGATCTGGCCGGCGGGATTAACGGTGTTTTGCGACTGGATCGCATTGACGATATCGGCAACCGTGATGCCGAGTTCCGCGAGATGGTCCGGCTTGACCCAAAGCCTCATCGCATACTGCGCCGCGCCGAAGACCTGCGCGTGTCCGACGCCGGGCAAGCGCCCGATGGGATCGTTCAGGTTGATGTAGGCGTAGTTGGCCAGAAACTCGGCATTCCGTGAGCCCTTCGGGGAATACAAGCCGACGAGCATCAGAGGGGCGGTAGCAGACTTCTGCACCGTAACGCCGTAGTTGTTGACATCGGTCGGGAGTTGCGAAGCGGCCTGGGTTTGTCGCGATTGTGTGAGGATGAGATCGTTGTTCGGGTCGGTGGAGACGTCGAAGTTCACGACGAGCGTGGTTTGCGAGTTACCCGTGGCGTTCAACGAGTACATGTAGTTCATCCGGTCGACGCCATTGATTTGCTGCTCGATCGGCGTCGCGACGGATTGCTCCAGCGTTTGCGCATCTGCGCCCACGTAGGTGGCCAGGAGCTGAATCTCGGGAGGAACGATATTCGGAAACTGGGAGACGGGTAAGCGCGCGACGGAGACCGCGCCCACGATGACCGTGATGATCGCGATGACCATCGCCACAATCGGCCGCTTGATAAAGAAGTTCGACATGGATACCCGCCTTTAGTTGCCCGGCCGGGGCGTCGGCGCCAGTTTTGGTTTCACGTGCATGCCCGGACCGACCTTCTGCACCCCGTCGACGATCACGCGCTCACCAGGATTCAACCCGTCGCGGACCACCCACGAAGACCCAACTTGGTCCCCAACGTGAATCGGCTTGATGCTCACGGCGTCGTTACCGTCCACGGCGGCCACTTGATAGCTGCCCTGCAGCTCGGAGACGGCCTGCTGGGGAACCAGCAGGGCGCCGTGGAGTGTTTCAACGGCAACTCGAACTTTGCCGTACTGTCCGGGGCGCAGAATGTTGCCCGGGTTCGCGAACACTCCTGTGGCCTCAATAGCGCCCGTGCTCTGGTTCACCTGGCGCCCGGCAAAGGCGTATTTTCCCTGGTGTGGAAACACTGTTCCGTCGGCGAGCACCAGCTCCAACGGCGGTGTCGGATCCGTTGGCTTGTATTGTTTCGAGAGCCTGAGATATTCCTGCTCGCTGACCGCGAATGTGACCTTAACGGGGTCAACCGTGGAGACGGTCGTTACGGGGTTCGGAGAGGACGGGCCCACCAGATTGCCGATCTGAGTCTGCGCATTGCCGGCGATGCCATCAATGGGTGAGTACAATTTGGTGAAGCCGAGGTTGACTTTCGCCGCTTCTAATGCGGCCGTCGCCGCTTCGACGGCCGCGCTTGCGGCCTGAATTTGGGCCTTGGCCGCCTCGACTTGCGACGTGGCCACCTTCACCTGGGCTTTAGCCGAAATATTGTTCTGGACGGCGTTATCAAGGTCCTGCTGCGTGACCGCATGCTCCTTGGCGAGCGGCGTATATCGGTCTTCATCGAACTGCGCCTTACGTTGGTTCGCTTCGGCGCTCGCTAACTGCGCTTCAGATTGCTGAAATTGCGCCTGAGCCTGCGCCAATTGGCCGTTCGCCTGGGCGAGCTGTCCCCGCGCTTGGTCCGCCGCGGCTTGAAGTGGACGCGGATCGATCTGGAAAAGCAACTGGCCCTTCTTGACGAAAGAGCCCTCCGAATAGTCTTGCGTGAGCAAGTAGCCGGTGACCTGGGCACGGATGGCGGCGTTCACCATGCCGTCCAAGGTTCCTATCCACTCGCGATAGACCGGGATGTCTCTCTGTTGGACCGTGGCGACCTCCACCTCGGGTGCCGCCGGTTCGCCTGCCCCTGCCGAACTGCTGCTGCAGCTCGTGAGTTGAAAGGAGATGGCGACGAGCAATAGAACCTCAGTTATTTCAGCAGCCAGGCGCTCGTGCTTTTTCGTCATGGTTTGTATCCTTCTCCGTCATCACCAAACCCTCGCGATTGAGTCGCCGCGCAACCGAAGCAGACGACAACGTTTAACCCAGTCGGTAACGTTTAACCCAGTCGGTCTGGTTGGCTTCGAACCACGCCACTTTGCGAATCTCAGGGTTGAGCGAGCGCTCTCTATCGCCATGCGTTCGCGCCACAGACAAAGTCATGCTAAACGGAGGAAGCATCGAACCGGTATTACATATTCCTGCTACTTGCCCAACCGAGGCCGAGGCGTCTTTAGCCAAGTCAAGGTAGTCCTCGAACCGCAGCAATTCTGCGCAAATAATTCAGTCTTTTATGGAACGCTCGGGCCATAGCAGAAATATGTAATGGCCGCGCGGTTGCCCAGCCAATAAGATCAAGCCTGTGAGCTCGCAAGGACGAAGCGCGAGCCAAAGCAACTTGGACGCAGGTCGCCTTCCGGGAAGTGCAGTCCATGAGGAGCTGAGTTCGGCATGATCAATTCGAAAGCCGCATATGATCGGCCTCGCCGGGAACTTCGAGTGACCGACAACTTTCTTGAATCACCAAACGACGAGTCCTTCACCGAAGTATTCCTAATGTTCACGCCGCAACTGGTGTCCTTCTTCCGCTCGCACGGTTGCGGGCCGGATGTGAGTGAAGACCTCAGCCAGGAGGTGATGCTTACGGTATATCGGAAGTCGAGGCAGATTCGCGATCGTGCGCGTTTCCGTTCTTGGCTATTTAAAATTGGGCTGCACGCGCTTTACAAGCATTGCAGAAAGCAAAGGCCTGAAACGGACAGGGTTGATTTGGAGAGAGTGATTGACACAAACGCGAACCCGGCGGGGTCACCAGCCTTCGAGTTTCATCGGTGGATGTCATTCCTGGAATCACGGGAGCGCGAAGCATTGACATTGCGCTTCGTCGAGGAATGGGAATACCACGAGATCGCTGCTGCAAAGGCCATCCCGATTGGGACGGTCCAGTGGCGAGTGTTCAACGCCAAGAAGAAGCTCGCCGCACACCTGAGAGCGCCCCAGCTTTTCAGAAGGCAGGCGGCTTGAACACCGCGAAAGACGGCTACAGGTCCATAAAAGGAGAGAGATGTCTATGAACACAATCGCGAAGCACTACATCGATGGCGCATTTGTTGAATCGCACGGCCGCGAGCTAATGGATATCATCAACCCGACGAACCGCACGGTTATCGCCCAAGTGACGCTCGCCGACGAGGAAGACGCAAGGCGCGCCATCGGCGCCGCCAACCGTGCGTTTACGACGTACGGCCGAACAACGAAAAAAGAGCGGGCGGAGATCTTGCGTCGGCTGCACGAGGTCGTCTCGGCGCGAGTCGACGATCTGACGGCCGTGATGGTCGAAGAGTACGGTGGCGCCGCCTGGTTCTGTCGATTAATCATCGAGGCGGGCGCAAATGTCTTCCAGTCGGCCGAAAAGGCCCTCCAGGAACTGCCCCTGACCAAGGGCTGGGGCAAAACGACAGTTACCTTAGAGCCGGTCGGCGTCGCAGGCTTGATTACCCCTTGGAATGCGAACTCGTTTTTCCTGTGTGCCAAGCTTGCATCCGCCCTGGCCGCCGGATGTACCACAGTTATTAAGCCGAGCGAGCTAAGCGTATTGCAAACGCAAGCGTGGCTCGAATGCGTGCACGAGGCCAAACTTCCGAAGGGGCTTTGCAACGTCGTAATAGGCCGCGGCGACGTGGTCGGCGCGGAGCTTGTGCGCAATCCGGACGTGGCCAAGATCTCGTTTACGGGCTCCGTTGGTGTTGGCAAGTCGATCATGCGCGATGGCGCGGCTACGATGAAGCGCGTCACGCTGGAACTCGGCGGCAAGTCGCCCAACATCCTGCTCGACGATGCGGACCTCAAGAAGGCTATCCCCAACGCCCTCACAATCGCCTTTATAAACAGCGGGCAAGCGTGCGTCGCGGGGACACGACTTCTAGTGCCAAAGAGCCGCCTCGATGAAGTTGTGCGGGCAATCGTGGACGCGATTCCCGAGTTTCCAGTCGGCGACCCGGCCGATACCAAGACCGTCATAGGGCCTATGGTGACCCAGAAGCAGTACGACAGGGTGCAATCATACATCCGCAAAGGTATTCAAGAAGGCGCGGACGTGCTGGTCGGCGGTGAGGGCCAGCCAAAGGGTCTTGAGGCGGGTTATTTCGTAAAACCGACCGTGTTCATCAATGTGAAGAACGACATGACGATCGCCCGAGAAGAGATATTTGGCCCCGTCCTGTCGGTCATAACCTATGAAGACGAGGAAGACGCTGTCAGAATCGCCAATGACACGGAATTCGGGCTTCACGCCTACGTAAGCGGCACTGACATAGAGCGCGCGCGGCGCGTGGCATCTCAGCTCCTCGCCGGGCGCGTAGCGATCAACGGCATGCTTGACGATCAGCAGGCCCCATTCGGTGGATTTAAGAACTCTGGCGTCGGCCGTGAGTTCGGCACCTTCGGGATCGAGGCGTTTCTCGAACCGAGAGCGATCCTTGAAGCTGCCTGAACTCGGCCCTAAAGGACGGCTCGCACATGCACGTCGTCGCATTCAATTCTGATCTAATCGTTATGGCGAAAGAGGCCTGATGAAACACCCCGCCATCTCTCCTGAAGAAGCCGCAGACCGCCTGGCCATACGCGAGCTCGTCGAGGCCTACGCGCACTGCGCTGACCGTCGCGAAGCCAAAGGCCAGATGTTTCTCTTTACGGCGGACACGCACTTCGTGGTGTTCATGAACGCCAAAGATCCGAAGCCCTCGATGGAATTGCACACGCGCGAAGCGCTCGCTCCAGTATTTGCGGACCTAAACAAGTACGACGCGACCACCCACTTCGTGGGGCAGAGCACGATTTTCACGTTGACGGCCGACCGTGCCACCGGAGAAGCCTACTGCCTGGCGCATCACGTGACGGTCGACGGCGAAATGCGCCGCCTCATGGTCGCATCGCTCCGATACCTTGACACATTTGTGAAGATAGACGGCGCCTGGCTGTTTGCGGAGCGTTTGCTCTACGTCGACTGGGTGGATGAGCGGGCATTGTCATGAGAGATCCCGTGGCCGGCCAGACATCTCTTGTCATCGTAGGTGCGAGCGGAATGGTCGGCGGATACGCTTTACGCTACTCTCTCGATAACCCTGCCATTGGCGTCGTCACTGTCATCGGCCGCAAGAAACTTGGCATCTCTCATCCCAAGCTCAAGGAAGTTTTGCATCAAGACTTCACCGACTGCTCCGCGCTCGCACAGCCGCTGACTGGCCAGGATGCCGCGATCTTTTGCCTCGGCGTTTACACCGGCGCGGTGCCAGACCTGGAGTTCCGAAAGATAACCGTCGACTACACGATCGAGTTCGCTCGAATTCTCCGCGCCAGCAGCCCTGCCGCAGCCTTTTCATTTTTGAGCGGCATGGGCGCCGACCAAACAGGACGCAGCCGGGTGCCCTTCGCACGCTATAAAGGAGAGGCCGAGAAGGCGCTGTTGGCGGCGGGGTTCCATCGTCTTTACATATTCCGCCCCGGCTACATCTATCCCGTGGAGCCGCGGAATGAACCGAATTTCAGTTACCGGCTTCTGCGTGCGATTTACCCCGTCTTTCGGAGGCTGTTCCCCAACCAGGTAATTCCAGCTGACGACTTGGCGCGGGCAATGGTAGATGCTGCCGTCTCGGGAAAGCGCGAGCGCGAAAGCGTGGTTCTTGAGAACCGAGAAATCAGGGCAATAGCCAGTTCCACTCATCCGACTGCGTAATCTGCCTCATGCCGTGACTACGGGTAACCCGCCCCTTTTTGGCTCGACGCGTTCCACTCATAACCGGGCAACACGTGACTGCCTAGAGTTTGTCGAAAAAAAGGTAAACGACTGCGATCCGACCGTCCCGCGCAATGATGAAATCCGTACCGGCGTGAGCGGGTGCTTCGCCAGGGCGGCCCGATATCCATTGGACCCGAGCGCCATTGCCCACTTCCTCAGGGTCGGCTATCCGGGCTCCATCTCCACTCCCATTTGGGTTACACCCGCGGAAGGGTAGCCGATCGCTCGTCGCGAGGATTCGCTGCGAAAGGCGTCGGTGATAAGGGTCTGCAGATATGCCGGCCGGAACCGCTCAATTCAGCCACTCGGGTTGCAGAAATCCTTCAAAGCGACATCCCGCCAGAGACCTCGATACGCTGCCCATTAACCCAGCGGTTGTCGTCCGACAGCAGCGCCGCGATCATCGGGCCGATGTCCTCGGGCACGCCTGCTCGTCCCAATGCGGTCATTTCGGCGACGCGCTTGTTGATTTCCGGGTTGTCGCGCACCATCCCGCCGCTGAAATCCGTCGCGATCGCTCCAGGGGCGACGACGTTGGCTGTGATCCCTCGCGGGCCGAGCTCTTTCGCCAAATAGCGCGTCAACACTTCGATCGCGCCCTTCGCTGCGCCATATGCCGAGGTGCCCGGCATGCTGAAGCGCGCGAGACCGGAAGATATGTTTACGATCCGTCCACCGTCATTCATTAACGGGAGCAATTTCTGTGTGAGAAAGTAAACGCCCTTGAAATGAACGTTCACGATCTGATCGAATTCGGCTTCCGTGGTTTGCTCAAACGGTTTGTGCAGGGAAGTTCCCGCGTTGTTCACCAAGTAATCGAATCGCTCCCGCCCCCAACCTCGTAGTATCTTGGCGACCTCTTTCGCGAAGCCATCAAGCGCCTTAACATTGCCGGTATCCAATTGGAAAGCGGCAGCCTTCCTGCCCATCGCCTCTACCTCGCGCACCAGGCTCTGAGCTTCGGCCGCATTCGAGTGATACGTGAAAACAATATCGACACTGCGGCGGGCGAGATTCAAGGTCGTATTGCGTCCAAGTCCCCGGCTCCCGCCCGTAATAATCGCTGCTCTGTCGTTCGTGTTGGCCATTGTTTCTCTCCTCTACTTGATTTCAAAATAGTTAGGTCCGTCGATATCGGAAATCAGACCAGGATGCTTCGGCTGTCAGCCAACGGGTCACCACGGAATTGTTGCATTTTCCCAGCGCGTGAACGTACCAGTCGGGCCGTCCGGGCCGAGCAACGCAACGCGCACCACCTCGCGGGAACCCTCCTCGACAGATTGCGTCCCCTCATATCCGTTGAGAGCTGTCTTGGTGAAGCCTGGGGAAACCAGGTTGACCTTGATCCCGGTTGACTCCAGTTCGACCATCATTGCCAGCGTGATTGCGTTGAGAGCCGCCTTGGACGCGGGGTAGACCGGGCCGAACATCGGGTGAAAGGGGTAGGCCTGGTCTGCGTTCAACGTTAGCGAGCCAACGGCGCTCGACACATTGACGATACGGGCCTCCGACGATTTACGGAGGAGGGGCAGCATCGCCTGGTAAACGGCGAGGACGCCGAACACGTTGGTCTCCCACACTGTGCGCAGTTCATCGAGCGATACGTTGCTCGGGCGGGTTGTCTTGGCGTACTCCTGCAGGGACAAGTTCCCCTTCCTGGTATTCGAGATCGCGGCGTTCTGAACCAATAGGTCGAGGCGGCCAAATTCCTCGCGGATGCGCTCCGCCGCGTCGGCTATCGAAACCCGGTCAGTCACGTCGAGCTGAAGCGCAATGGCGGCTGGCCCGAACTCCTTGGCTGCGGCCTCGCCGCGCTCGAAATTGCGCGACCCGACCAGCACAGTGAGGCCATTAGCCACGAGTTCCTTTGCGACTTGAAATCCGACTCCTTGATTGGCCCCGGTGACCAGGGCGATCCGCTTGTTTGGCATGGCAATCTCCTTTTTCGTACCCTCTATGCGCAGACTTCACGATGGAGGTCCCGCGCGAGGGGCTATATTTCCTAGGCGGCCCCGGCCATTTTGCGGAGCCGATCATTCGCGAAATACTGCGCCTGCCCTTCTTCGATCGCTTGCAGCACAAGGCCCGCCACGAACTCGGGCTTGTCGCCCTCGGCGTAGTTGGATGCCGGTCCGCCGCCGGCCGGATTTCCCATCCGGTTCTTGCCGAAGTTCGTCGCCGTGATAAACGGGTAGATCTCACTGACGACGATGTGGTCCTTTTCGAACTCGGCGCGGGCCGTGAGGCTGAAGCCAAGAAGCGCGCGCTTCGAAGATGAGTACACGCTGTATTGCGGAACGGTCATGAACGCAGTCCCCGAATTGATGTTCACGATGCTTCCGCCACCTTGCGCTCGCATCAGCGGAATCACAGCCTGCATTGCGACTATCGGCGCCAACACGTTGAGGTGGAAGATTTCGTCAAACACAGCGGGATCGATTTCCTCGACGGAGGCCGCGTAGCTGCGCCCCGCATTGTTGATGAGACCGTCGACGCGGCCGTAATGCTTGTGCACCGCGCCTACGGCTTCCTTCAAACGATCAAACTGCGTCATGTCCACCGTGACAGGCAGGCTGCCTGGAAGCTTCTGCGCCAATTCTTTCAGCGCATCGGTGCTGCGAGCGAGCAGGGCGACTTTCGCGCCCCGCTCGGACAGAGCGATCGCCGTGGACAAACCGATCCCGGACGAAGCACCCGTGACAATGAAAACACGATCCTTGATTCGCATCGTTACTTTTTCCCTTGCTTAAAGTTTAGGCGCGGCGCGCGGCAGATGCGCCGACCGTATCTGTCTCGTGATAGCGCATTTGTTCGAGATCGGCGATCAATCCGGGTCCGGTCGGGTTCCAGCCCAGTTTCTTGCGCGTTATGGCGCTTGAGGCCTGAAGGTCGTTGGTGGCGAACATCGCCAGCCAGCCAAAATGAGACTGCGCTTCCTCCGGCGATACCGATTTCACCGGAATCCTCAATCCCCGACCAATGGTCTCAGCAATGTCACGCGTGGATACGCCTTCTTCACCCACGGCGTGATATTTTGCGCCGGCCTCGTTCTTGTCCAGGACGAGCTTGTAAAGCCGCGCGACATCCGAGACGTGCGCCGCAGACCAGCGATTTCGCCCTTCACCGACATAAGCCGACACGCCTTTCTCGCGTGCCACGGCGATCAAATAAGTGACAAGCCCCTGCTTAACCGGGTCATGAACCTGGGGAAGGCGTACGACCGAAGCTTTGACGCCCTTCAATGACACGGCCGCCTGTTCTGAAACGCGGGGAAATGGGAAATTCGGTGGTACGTCCAGATCTTCAGTCGCAAGCTTACCCGGCGCGCCTAAGCCCGCTGTGCCCGAGGTGACGATCAAAGGCCGGTTGGAACCGGCGAGTACGGAACCCAGGGCCTCGATGGCGCGCCCGTCGATCTCGCAATTTTCCCGAAATTTCGAGAAATCGTGAATGAAGGCCAGGTGAATGACACCGTCCGACATCGCAGCCCCTTTGCGCAAGCTTTCGAGGTCGGTAAGTTCGCCGCGATGCACCTGGGCGCCCGCAGCCGTAAGCGATTTGGCACCAGCGTCGGAGCGGGTGAGGCCCAGCACCTGATGTCCCGCCTTAGTAAGCTCAGGAACGACGGCAGAACCGATAAAGCCGGTAGCTCCGGTAATGAAGATACGCATGTTCATTTCTCCTTCTGGCCCGCAAACGCCTCCATGGCGATCTTGACGAGCCGTCCCTAACTTGCTACAAACGGAGGTAGCCTCCGTATAGTTCCTAGATTAGCGGAGGGAGCCTCCGGTTGCAAGAATTTTCTTGATGGTTACGAAAACGCCTGAAATTACAGACAGAAAGCCGCGCGCGGACGCGCAGCGCAATCGCGAGCGTATTCTCGATGTGGCGAAACAGGAGTTCACGCGAGTCGGCGCGAACGCCAGCCTGGAGGACATCGCCAAGAAAGCGGGCGTAGGCCCAGGAACCTTGTATCGTCACTTTCCGACGCGCGAGGACCTGCTCGTAGCGGTCTACCGCTCCGAAATGGAAAAGCTGGCTGCGGCGGAGCGGACCCTGGCGGACAGCAAATCCCCAGTAGAAGCATTACGAGCCTGGTTGCTGTTGTTCGTAGACGCTGTGGAGACGAAGCATATCATTGCTCCGGTGCTGAATACGCTCGTCGGCGACCCAAAGAAGGTATTCGAAACGTCCTACGCCCAGATTCATGAAGCGCTTCGCGCTCTGGTGAAGCGCGCGATCAAGAGCGGCGACATACGCAAGGACCTCGACCCGATCGATCTCCTTCGGGCTATCGTCGGCGTCGCCAATGTCTCGGCCAGCCCTGACTGGCAGCAAAGCGCGCGAAGGCTGGTCGATATCCTTATTGCCGGTGCGCGGCCGCCTAAGTGAGCGGATGGCTTGATATCCCCGGCAGTGGAGAGGTTCGGAGTTATTGAGTCGAGCGTTGCGAGAGGAATGAAAATGACGAGTCTGACTCGCCTGTCGAAGCAAAGCGAGCTCGATATTCGCGGGGCGGCACTCCCAGTGCTCTGATAAAGGCACACCGCATCTGCTCCTCGTCGGGAAAGCCGCAATCAACAGCAATCGTCGCTATTCGATCTGCTGTTTCCTCAAGCCGGCGACGTGCAGCGTCAATACGTATCGCTTCGACGGATTTCGCAGGCGTGCGGCCACGGGTCTTAGCATAAAGCCGGGCGAAGTTTCTGGGGCTCATGTGTACCCGCTCTGCGAGTGCCTCGACCCGAAGATCGCTCTTCAAATGTTCCGCGATCCACTGTTCCAGTTCGCCGAATTTGTCGGAGCCCGATTGCGCCTGCGCCGAGAGCAGCGCGCTGTACTGAGACTGGCCGCCCGCGCGCTTCAAATAAACGACGAGCATGCGGGCGACCTCTATCGAGATCTTCCGTCCGAGATCTTGCTCGATCAGCGCGAGGGCCAGATCAATGCCCGAAGTTACGCCGGCTGAACTCCACACCCGGCCATCGCGAACGAAAATGGAATCCGGTTCCACTTTCACCGCCGGGTAGCGGCTGGCAAGAAGGGGCGCATGCAACCAGTGGGTCGCGGCGCGGCGACCGTCGAGAATTCCTGCCTCGGCCAAAAGAAAGCTGCCCACGCAAACAGAGCAAACACGCTTACAGCCGGGAGCTATGTTCCTGATCCACTGCACCAGGGCGCGGTCGCGCGTTACGTCGTCAACCTGAAAGCCTCCCGGCACGACCACAGTATCGATTGCTTTCTTCGCAAGGCTACGAGTGGGCTTCGTGGCGAGCTCTACACCGTCGGCAGTCATCACGCGGCCACCGCGGGACGATACCACCGTGCACTCATACATTGTGCGCCCGTTTCGTGAAGGAGAAAAAGCGTCGGCCACTCGGAAAGCTTCCAGCGGTCCCGCCAGATCGAGCAGCGAGACTCCTTTGTATACAGCAAAAACGATGCGGCGGGGATTAATAGTCGGCATAGGCGATTGGCAGGATTCAAGGGATATATGTCATTGAGGACAAGCGCAAGATACCCCATCATTTTAATTAGAAGGTCGGCGAAAGGCTACTTCTTACGCCGAGAACTGAACGACGAGGAGAATCAAATCGTTGGCGGAAGACCCTAGACCGAATCGCCAAACCAACTCCTGAACCGTTTGATTGCGTTGTAAAGGACGAAAGGAAACGAGCAATGTCGCAAAGAACGTGGTTGATTACCGGCGTGACCAGCGGCTTCGGCCGCCTCATGGCCGAGCAGCTTCTTGAGCGCGGCGACCGTGTGGCCGGCACGGTCCGGAAGATGGACGCCGTGAACGACCTCAAGGCGAAATACGGCGAACTCCTATGGCTTGAGCATCTCGACATGACCGACCTTTCGGGAATCCGCCGCGCTGTGGAAAAGGCTTTCGCCGACCTCGGCAGGATCGATGTCATCGTCAGCAACGCCGGGTACGGCCTCTTCGGGGCGGCGGAGGAACTCAGCGATGAACAGGTCGCCCACCAGCTCTCCACCAATCTTTTTGGGCCGATCCAGTTGGTGCGCGCCGTATCGCCTCATTTGCGCGCGCAAGGCGGCGGCCGGATCATCGGCCTGTCCACGTATGGCGGCCAGGCAGCGCTTCCGGGCGGCTCCCTCTACCACGCGAGCAAGTGGGGACTGGAAGGTTTTCTGGATTCAGTCGCTCAGGAACTCGCGCCGTTCAAGATCGGCGTTACGATCATAGAGCCGGGCGGCGCCCGCACGAATTTCCGCTTTGGCGGGGCGCAGCTTGGCACGCAGATCGAAGCTTACAAGGGCACCCCGGCCGCGATGGTCCACACAATGATCAAAGACACGTCGCGCCTTCCTCCCGGCGATCCCGCCAAGATGGTGAAAGTCATCGTCGACAGCGTCGATCAGAATCCGGCACCGAAGCGGGTCGCGCTCGGCAGCGACGCCTATGGCGCGATCCACAAGGCGTTGACGGATCGCCTTTCCGCTCTCGAAGCACAGAGAGATGTTGCGTTCCTTACCGACTTCCCGAAAGACGAGCAGCGGGCTAAGCAATCTACGTGAGAGCAGACAGGCAGACTTATAGGAGGTTTTATGTCGAAAGTATGGCTGGTAACCGGAAGTGCAAGCGGCTTGGGCCGCAATATTGCTGAAGCGGTCCTCGCTTCGGGTGCTCGTCTCGTGGCAACGGCCCGCGAACCCCGGCGCCTTGACGATCTCGTGAAGAAGTACGGCGGCCAGGTCCGCACGGCTTCTCTGGATGTGGCCGACGAGGAGGCGGCCAAGTCAGCAGTGCAGGCCGCGGTAGAGGCGTTCGGGCGTCTCGACGTCGTTGTGAATAATGCAGGCTACGGTGATATCGCGCCGTTTGAGCAGCTGAGCCCTGAGAGGTTCAAGGCGCTGATCGACACGAACTTCTACGGCGTGGTTTTTATGACCCGCGCCGCACTGCCGATCATGCGAAAGCAAAGGAGCGGCTGCATCCTTCAGATATCATCCGTCGGCGGGCGGCTGGCCCGTCCCGGCAGCGCCGGCTACCATGCCGCCAAATGGGCGGTTGGAGGCTTTACGGAATCCGTCGCCCAGGAAGTAGCGCCCTTTGGCGTCAAGGTGTGCGCGCTTGAACCCGGCGGAATGCGAACGAACTGGGGCGCGCGCGCAAATCAGGATACGCCG
>Ga0075030_100003924_pt1 | contig 13479 bp, 9 predicted proteins | sample LitLauG_LLR_2012_FD_71393 | JGI IMG/M metagenome (GOLD analysis project Ga0075030, IMG submission 71393) | Freshwater sediment microbial communities from Pennsylvania, USA - Little Laurel Run_MetaG_LLR_2012 | ecosystem: Environmental > Aquatic > Freshwater > Creek > Sediment | place: USA... | reverse complement strand
GCGTTTATACTGTAAGGAATAACAGTATTGGTGTCAAGCGGAGACCTGCATAGACCGGCCCGTGGCAATCCTCAAGTCAGGTCAATAGCTTGGCGCTACGTAACCGAAGCGAATTGCCGATAACGCTCACCGAGGAGAGCGCCATCGCCGCTGCTGCCACCACAGGAGATAGAACGATTCCAAAGAACGGGTAGAGTACCCCCGCAGCAATCGGTATTCCCGCAGCGTTATAGGCGAAGGACAGGAAAAGGTTCTCCCGAATATTCCTCATCGTCGCCTGGGATAGATTGCGCGCCCGGACGATGCCCATCAAGTCGCCCTTAAGCAGGGTTACTCCTGCGCTCTCCATCGCGACGTCGGTACCCGTACCCATGGCGATTCCAACGTCCGCCGCGGCCAGTGCAGGTGCATCATTGACGCCATCTCCTGCCATCGCGACCACTCGGTGTTCGGCTTTCAACCGTTGAATGGCGGCAGCCTTGTCCTCGGGCATCACTCCGGCAATCACCTCGTCGATACCGAGCTCCTTGGCGACAGCCTCGGCCGTCGTCTTGCTGTCCCCAGTGAGCATGACAATGCGCACGCCCGCGCTGCGCAGGGCCTTGATGGCTTCCGGTGTCGTCGCCTTGACAGGGTCGGCAATGGCGACAAAACCGGCAAAGCGGCCGTCGATGCCCACAAAGATGACCGTTGCGGACTTTGCGCTCTGCGCTTCGGCCTCGGCGCTCATCGACCCCACGTCGATGCCCTTCTCGGTGAGGAACTTCGCGCCCCCGCAAATGACCTTCGAGCCGTCGACCACGCCCACGACACCTTTGCCCACCGGCGAGTCAAAGTCGGTTACCGCTGTCAGCGCCAATTTGCGCTCCTGCGCCTCCGCCACGATGGCCGCTGCCAAGGCGTGCTCGCTGGCGCGCTCGACACTGGCAAGCTTCTGAAGAATCGCCGATTCATCGAACCCAGAGGCGGGAGCGATATGAACCACCTTCGGGCGCCCTTGCGTCAGCGTGCCGGTCTTGTCCACGACCAGGGTGTCGACCTTCTCCATGCGTTCGAGTGCTTCCGCATCGCGAATGAGCACGCCGTTTTGCGCGCCCCGGCCAACGCCGACCATGATGGACATCGGTGTCGCCAGACCCAGCGCACACGGGCAGGCGATGATGAGCACCGCCACCCCGGCGATAAGAGCGTACGAAAAGGTTGGCGTTGGCCCCCACACCATCCAGCCCGCGAAGGCGAGCACCGCTACGCCAATCACGACCGGTACGAACCAACCCGCGACCTTGTCGGCCATGCGTTGAATAGGGGCACGGCTTCTTTGTGCGGCCGCGACCATGTGAACAATTTGTGCGAGCAGCGTGTCCGAGCCGACCTTCTTGGCCTGCATGACGAAGCCGCCTGTCTGATTGAGCGTGCCGGCAGTCACCTTGGCGCCGACGGCTTTGACCACCGGCATCGGTTCGCCCGTAACCATGGATTCGTCGACCGTCCCCTTGCCCTCGGTGAGCTCGCCGTCCACGGGTACTTTCTCGCCCGGTCGCACCCGAAGCAGCTCGCCCACCTGGATAAGCTCCAACGAAACGGTTTCATCCGTACCATCGGCTTTGACTCGCACGGCCGTCTTGGGAGCCAGGTCGAGCAATGCGCGGATAGCCCCCGAGGTCTTTTCACGGGCACGCAACTCCAGAACCTGGCCCAGAAGCACGAGTACGGTGATGACCGCTGCGGCCTCGAAGTAAATACCAACGGCACCGTCCATGGCGCGAAATTGCGGCGGAAATAGCCCTGGCGCAACTGTCCCGACGATGCTGTAGACCCACGCCACGCCGGTCCCGAGTGCGATGAGAGTAAACATGTTCAGGCTGCGGTTCACGACAGAGGTCCACGCGCGGGCGAAGAAGGGCCAGCCAGCCCACAGCACCACAGGGGTACTGAATGCAAGTTGGACCCAATTGGAGGTCTGCGCGCCAACGAACCTGTGCAGGTCGAACACGTGACCGCCCATCTCCAGAGCAAAGACCGGGACGGTCAGCGCCAATGAAATCCAGAAGCGACGCGTCATGTCGCGCAATTCCGGGCTCTCGCCAGTGCCGGCAGTAGTGATGACCGGCTCGAGCGTCATCCCGCAGATGGGGCAGTTCCCTGGCCCCTTCTGCCGAATTTGCGGGTGCATGGGGCAGGTGTACTCAACGTCCTTGTCACCCGTCGCCTTTATCGCTGGCTTTGGCGCCGGATGGTCCACGGCGAGTTTGCTGGACACTGCGCCCGCTGCCACCAGCTTGAGCGTCATGTGGCAGATTGAGCAGTTCCCCGGACCGGCTTGCCGAATCTGCGGATGCATCGGACAGGTGTATTCGTCCCTCGCGTTCGGTGCCTTTGGTTCCGCCGCTGTCGCGTGTCCATGAGCGGAGTGCCCGCCACAGCAGCCGTGCGCCTCGTGTTCGTCTTTGGTCGAATCCGCTTCACCAGACGCTAGCGCCTTTTCAGGGGCCGATTGCATATCCATGGTCTACTTTCGAGTGTCGGAGCGCCTTAGGCGTACGTCCAGCCATGGTATGCCGTTCAGTGCGGCTCCTCTGTGCGCAGACGTACGGCCCGCGTTCTACGCGTGGCCAGGCTGCAGTGCGCTCCGGGCGAATGCGCTACTGGTGCCGTACATCTTCATTCCCCTTAGCCGGCACCGGAGCCGGGGATTCACCCCCGTGCTTGTGGCCGCGGTGCATGAAGAGGTGCATCAGCGGGCATGACAATAGGAACAAGAACGGAAGCGCGCCCAAAAGGTGCGCGCGGTGCTCGGTGAAGAGGAAGAAGCCGCCAGCGAGCATGGCGACAATCAAGGCGATTCCGGCGGGCGAGCGCCAGAATGACGGCATGCCGCACTTTTGCAGGTCCATGGCATCACTTCCCGGGCTTTTCGTGAGCATGGGAGTCGCCCGATTTTCCCGACTCCCTGTCCATCATCATCTGCATCATTGATTCCATCATGTCCATTCGGCGCATCATCATTTCGCTCTGCGCTGGCATACCGCTCTCCGCCTTGCCCATGCCAGGCCCTGGAGCGGCGCCGCCGGCATGCATCTGACCCATCATTGCCATGCCCTTTTGCATGACTTCCATGTGCTCTTTCATCAGCGCGGCACGCTCCGCGGGAGTCTTGGCAGCCATCATCTTCTGATGCATTTCCTGCATCATCTTCATTTGATTGTCGATGCTTGGCGCGTCAACCTTGACCGGTGCCGTTGCCGAATGGTCGTGGCTATGTTCTTCGGGTTGCGGCTCGGCACCCACGCTGAAAGCAGAGACGCCTGCAAGCGAAAGAGCGGCAGCGGAACCAAGGGTAAGAAGAATTTTCATGACGGGCCTCCAGAAGGCGTTAGCCCATATTTGACGAGCATGGCGAGACAGCATGCGCCTGCAAACTGCAAGTGCGATTGATACGAATCAATCAAGAGCTTCGCGCACGAGAAACGCCAAGGATTGTTCGCAATTCGCAGCGTATAAACCCGGTAGGCGGCCCCTGATGGGCGCTTGGGCACTTTGGAGGCGAAGGCGGTAATATAGAAGCCGTGCCTAGACGAGGCACACGGTAATTTTTTGAAGTTTTGCGGACCATGCAATCCTGGAACAAACTCATCTGCGTCTGGCTGTTGGCAGTCCTTCTGCCAATCCAGAGTATTGCCGCGATGGTGGGCCACTGCGGCGGGCAGAGCATGTCGCCAGAGCGTGCGGCGACAGCGCAAATGCGGCAGCCCTGCGCGCATCAAATGCGGCACCACGACGGTGCACCCAGTCAAAAGCACGATAACCAAGCTGGGCAAGAATCGAGTTGCTCTGCTTGCTGCGCTGTCCCCACTGCGCAAACGGGATTTGACGCTTCAGCCCTTCCAGTCGTAGCAACGTTCCCACCGGTCATTGACCAATTCGCCCAGTTTGTTCCCCCGGGTCTCAAACGACCCCCGTCGTCGCTCTAACTCCCTGCTGATGGAAGCGCGCGTCACGTCGTGACGCGGTTGCTCTTGCGCATTGTCGCGCGGGAGCTCAATTGGAGTTAGCGAATGAACCCATTCTTTAAACGCGTGGCGCTGCCTTGCCTTTTGGCGGCTCTTGCCTCGGCCGCCGCTGGCGAGCCCTTGACTTTCGGTCGAGCAATGGACTTGGCCCAGCGCCAATCACCGCTCCTGCAAGCAAGTGATGCGTCCATTCGAGCGGCGCAATTTGAGGCGGCGGCGTCCGGTCATTTACCGGACCCCAAGCTCACCATTGGCGTGGACAACTACCCCGTCTCGGGCCCGATGCGAGGGAGCCTGGAAGGCGACTTCATGACCATGCAAAAAATCGGGTTCATGCAGGAAGTGCCCAACTCCGCCAAGCGGGAAGCGCAGGTGCGGGTAGCGGCAGCCAATGTTGACACCAGCGAGGCGGCACAACGCGTCACGCTATGGCGGGTGCGGCTAGCCACCGCACAGGCGTGGCTGAACCGCTTCTACCTAGAGCGAAAGCTCGAGGTGTTGGATGGGCTCTCTGCCGAAAACGCCTCGCTCGCCAGCATCTTGAATGCGCAGGTCACATCCGGTCGAAGTGAAGCGGTCGAATCCATCGAACAGCGTCAAGAGCTTGCTCGACTGGAGGACCGGCGAGATGACTTGCGCCGGGATATTGCCAAGGCTACGGCTGCACTTGCCCAAATCATCGGTCCCGGTGCGCAAGACTCGCTTGCGGGGGCGGCGCCTGACATGTCAGTTGACGCCGCCCACCTGCGCGAGCGGATGGACAAACACCCGGAGTTGCAGGCCATTGCTGCAGCGCATGCCGCTGCCGATGCAGACGTCAATACGGCCAAGGCGGAAAGACGACCCGACTGGGGCGTCGAGGTCTCCTACGCCAAGCGCGGACCGCAGTTCGGCAACATGGTCTCAATTCAGTTCACCGTGGGACTACCGCTCTTTGCCGGTACGCGCCAGGACCCGATTATCACGTCCAAGGCCATGCAGCGAAGCCGTGTCGCGGCCGAGCACGAGGCAATGCGACTGGACCGCGAAGGCGAACTCGATGCAGACCTTGCCGCACGCGACGCATTGTTGCGCCAGCTGCAGCGCTCGCAAAGCCAGTCTTTCCCTCTGGCGGAGCAACGTGTCGCGCTGCTGACTTCAGCGTATGGCGCCGCCAAAGCCAACCTGGCCGCCGTTTTTGTGGCCAGGCGCGACCTGCTCGATGAGAGATTGAGGGCCATCGACCTGCAAAGCCAACTGGACGCTGTTACGGCCAAGCTCTATTTCACATTCGACGCGGGTGCGCAATGAACAAGTCAATGATTGTCGCGGGGGTCCTTGTAGCAGTAGCGGCAAGTGGCGGATATTGGGCCGGGCAGCATCATGGGGAGCAGGCCTCGACAAAGGCAACATCATCGCCAGTCGAGAAGAAGGTCTTGTACTGGTACGACCCCATGTCGCCGGCGCAACATTTCGACAAGCCGGGCAAGTCTCCGTCGATGGATATGGCGTTGGTGCCTAAATTCGCCGATGAGGAACCAAGCGACGGTCTGAAGGTCGACGCGGCCGCGACGCAAAGCCTCGGGATGCGCCTTGCCAAGGTCGGCCGCGGCAATCTCGACGAATCGGTCACAGCAGTTGCGACGGTGCAGTTCAACGACCGAGATGTCTCCATTCTTCAGGCTCGAGCCGCAGGGTTTGTGCAAAAGGTCTACGCCAGCGCGCCGGGCGATGTCGTTGCGCAGGGTGCACCATTGGCCGATGTGCTCGTTCCAGAGTGGACAGGTGCTCAGGAGGAATTTCTTGCCGTATTGCGCACGGGAGACAAATCCCTCGCAGCCGCAGCAAGACAGCGCCTCCTGCTTATGGGTATGTCCGAGTCATTGGTAGAAGCTGTTGCAGGCTCGGGCAAGGCGCAACTCGTCATTACGTTGAGCGCTCCCATTTCTGGCGTTATCCAGGAGTTGGGCGTGCGCTCCGGCATGGCGCTCGCGCAGGGCGTCACCATCGCCAAAATCAACGGCCTGGGAACTGTATGGCTGGAGGCGGCGGTGCCTGAAGCACAGGCAGCCGCTCTGCGCGCCGGGCAGACCGCCAATGTCACACTGGGTGCCTTCGCCGGCAAGTCTTTTGAGGGCAAGGTAATTGCGGTACTCCCTCAGATTGATGTGGCAAACCGAACGCTGCGCGTTCGGGTCGAACTTCCCAATCGCGGGGCGGCGTTGAGACCCGGCATGTTCGCGCAGATTCAATTTGCCACCGGGGCCGGTAAATCAGCCCTGCTCGTGCCCTCGGAGGCGGTCATCCGAACCGGCACGCGCAACCTGGTCATGGTCGCCGCCGGCAATGGCCAATATGTCCCGGTAGCGGTCAGGCTTGGTGCCGAAGGCGGCGGCAAGACGGTCATCCTGGCGGGGCTGGACGAGGGAGACCAGGTCGTTGCTTCTGGACAGTTCCTCCTCGATTCGGAGTCGTCGTTGCGGGGCATCGCGACCAAAGAGCCCGCCGAGCCGGTTGCGCCCGTCCCTGTGTCTGGGGTGAAACAACCCGTCGTCCACCAGGGCGTGGGCAAGGTTGAGCGCGTGAGCGACCGTGAGATTGTCATTTCCCACGGACCGATTGATTCGCTGGGCTGGAGCGCCATGACGATGCCCTTCGATTTGGCGGCGCCGGAATTGGCCCGCGACATCAAAGCCGGAGATTACGTGCAATTTGGTGTGGTCGAAAAAGACGGCCACTACGTGGTCCAGGCGCTGCGCAAGACGGGTGGCGCGTCGTGATTGCGCGCCTCATCCGCTGGTCGGTGCAAAACCGCCTGTTGGTCCTGCTTGCAACTCTGTTCCTCCTGGCATGGGGCATTTGGGCAGCCGCAACCACGCCCGTGGACGCATTGCCCGACCTCTCCGACGTACAGGTCATCATCCGGACGAGTTTCCCTGGTCAGGCGCCGCAAATCGTCGAAAACCAGGTCACCTATCCGCTGACCACGACGATGCTGTCGGTCCCGGGTGCCAAAACGGTTCGTGGCTACTCGTTTTTGGGGGATTCGTTCGTCTACGTGCTCTTTGATGACGGCACGGACCTGTACTGGGCGCGCTCGCGCGTTCTCGAGTACTTGAACCAAGTGCAATCGCGACTGCCGGCCGGCGCCAAGACCTCCCTGGGGCCGGACGCAACCGGCGTTGGCTGGATTTACGAGTACGCACTCGTTGACCGCACGGGGGCGCACGACCTTGCTCAACTGCGCAGCCTGCAGGACTGGTTCCTGCGCTATGAACTCAAGAGCCTGCCGGGCGTGTCCGAGGTGGCATCGGTCGGAGGCATGGTCAAGCAATATCAGGTTGTGCTGGACCCGATGAAGCTGGCGGCATATCACGTGACACAGGACAAGGTAATCGACGCACTGCAAAAGGCCAATCAGGAGGCGGGGGGCTCCGTCCTGGAGATGGGCGAGGCCGAATACATGGTGCGCTCTTCCGGCTACCTGAAGACCTTGGAGGACTTCCGGCAGGTACCCTTGAATGCCAATGAAGCCGGGATTCCCGTGCTACTGGGCAGCGTCGCAACCATTCAACTCGGCCCGGAAATGCGACGCGGCATCGCCGAACTCAATGGCGAGGGCGAAGTTGCCGGTGGTGTCGTCATCCTGCGCTCCGGGAAAAACGCCCGGGAAACCATCGCGGCAGTCAAGACCAAGCTCGCCGAGTTAAAGAGCAGCCTGCCCGCCGGCGTTGAAGTGGTCACGACCTACGACCGTGCCAGCCTTATCGAACGCGCCATCGACAATCTCAAGGACAAGCTCCTCGAGGAATTCGTGGTGGTTGCGGTGGTCTGTGCGGTTTTCCTCTGGCATCTGCGCTCGGCCCTTGTTGCCATCGTCGCACTGCCGCTCGGAGTCCTGTCGGCGTTCATCGTCATGCGCTACCAGGGTGTCAACGCGAATATCCTGTCGCTCAGCGGGATTGCCATTGCCATTGGCGCCATGGTCGATGCAGCCGTCGTGATGATTGAAAACGCGCACAAGCGCATCGAAGCGTGGCAGCACGAACACCCGGGTGAGAAGCTCGTTGGGGAGGCACACTGGGAACTGATGACGCAGGCGGCACAGGAGGTTGGGCCCGCGTTGTTCTTCTGTTTGCTCATCGTAACGCTCTCGTTTGTGCCGGTCTTCACGCTGCAGGCGCAGGAAGGTCGACTTTTTAGCCCCCTCGCGTTCACCAAGACCTACGCGATGGCTGCGGCGGCCGGCCTGTCGGTGACCCTGATTCCCGTGCTCATGGGCTACTGGATTCGCGGACGCATTCCGGAGGAGACGAAAAATCCAGTGAACCGCTGGCTGATTCATTTATACCGGCCGGCAATTGAATGGGTATTGCAGCGACCCAAAACCACGCTCGTGGTCGCAGCGGCGGTGCTTTTGACGGCGCTTTGGCCGGCCACGCACCTCGGAGGCGAATTCATGCCAGCCTTAGAGGAGGGCGACCTGCTTTACATGCCCTCCGCCCTCCCAGGGCTGTCGGCTGCGAAGGCCTCGCAGCTGTTGCAGCAGACCGACCGGCTCATCAAGACAGTGCCTGAGGTGTCGACAGTCTTTGGCAAGGCGGGTAGAGCTGAGACCGCGACCGACCCAGCGCCTCTGGAGATGTTCGAGACCACGATTCAGTTCAAACCGCAGGACCAATGGCGAGCGGGGATGACTCCGGCAAAGCTGGTTGAGGAGCTCGACCGCGTTGTGAAGGTACCGGGCCTATCGAATGTCTGGGTGCCGCCGATTCGCAACCGCATCGACATGCTGGCCACCGGTATCAAGAGTCCAATTGGCGTCAAGATTTCCGGCGCCAGCCTCGCCGACATCGACCGCGTCGGACTTGCCGTGGAACAGGTCGCCAAATCCGTGCCAGGGGTCAGTTCCGCCCTGGCCGAACGTCTGACCGGTGGGCGTTATGTGGATGTGACCATCGACCGACCGGCAGCAGCCCGATATGGGCTCAACATCAGCGATGTGCAATCCATCGTCGCCTCCGCTGTCGGTGGGCAAAACATCGGGGAAACGGTCGAAGGACTTGCCCGATTCCCCATAAACGTACGTTATCCGCGGGAGATTCGCGATTCGCTTGAAGGCCTGCGCAACCTCCCACTCCTTACCGGCTCGGGCCAGCAGTTAACGCTGGGCACCGTGGCAAAAATCGTGGTCAGCGACGGGCCGCCCATGCTCAAGACGGAGAATGCTCGCCTGTCCGGCTGGGTGTACGTGGACGTGCGCGGCCGCGACCTCGCTTCGGTAGTCTCCGACCTGCGCGCAGCGGTGGCCAAGAAGGTTGTCCTCGCGCCAGGAATGAGCCTTGCCTACTCGGGCCAGTTTGAGTACCTGGAACGCGCCACGGCCAGGCTCAAGCTGGTTGTTCCAGCCACGCTGCTCATTATCTTCGTGCTGCTGTACTTGACCTTCGGGGCACTGGATGAAGCTGCCCTCATTTTGGGGACGTTACCGTTTGCCTTGGTCGGTGGGGTTTGGTTCTTGTACTTTGCGGGCTACAACTTTTCGATAGCTACCGGGGTGGGCTTTATCGCCTTGGCAGGCGTATCGGCAGAGTTCGGTGTTGTGATGCTCATTTACCTCAAGCAGGCGCTCGCTCGTCGAGTGGCGCTAGGGGCAATCGACGTGGCTGGTCTCGATGATGCAATTCGCGAGGGGGCAGTTCTGCGAGTTCGCCCGAAAGCAATGACTGTCGCGGTCATTCTCGCCGGCCTTATTCCTATCTTACTTGGGGGCGGTACTGGCTCTGAAATCATGAGCCGGATTGCGGCCCCGATGGTAGGCGGGATGGTAACGGCGCCGTTGCTGTCGCTGTTCGTGATACCGGCGGCATATCGGTTGATACGCCAGAGGCGGCTCCAACAATCGAACCACTCAAAGCGGTGACCGTGTCGTGTGGGCTGCGCATTTGTGGCCGGATGGCTACGCGCATCGTCAAGCCGAAAGGAAAAATCCCGGATTCAAAAGCGCAAATTTGTCGGTAATTCGAGAATTGGCACCGGCCCGTGAGCCGAATTTGGCTGGAAATGGGCAGAATTGGAATTTTGCTGCTTAGCGCGGGGTTTGCCTGGCAAAAATGAACGTCATCAGCCACTTGCGTTGTGCAGTTTGCTAACGACGGTTCCGCCGGTGCAGTTATCTAAGTAATGCCGGAGAAAAATGCCATGAGCACTTCCAAGCAAGACGCTGCGCCATTTGCGCAATTCAAGTCCATGCAACGAGAAATGTGGGCCGGATTTGGCGCCAATGAGGGTTTCACGACCATGATCGCCGGCGACCTGGTCACATTTGCCCAGATCGCACCGGGAGAGTCCGTGCTGGACGTGGGTTGCGGCACTGGGGTCGTTGCCGTCACGGCCGCGCGTGCCGGGGCACGCGTCAGGGGTCTGGATCTGACGCCTGCACTGCTGGAGCGTGCGCGAGAGAACGCCGTTCTGGCGGACGTGGAAATCGAATTCATGGAAGGTGACGTAGAGTCGCTGCCATATCCCGATCGAACGTTCGATGTTGTCTTGAGCCAATTTGGCCACATGTTTGCGCCGCGCCCTGAATTGGCAACGTCTGAAATGCTGCGGGTCCTAAAGCCGGGAGGCCGGATTGCGTTTTCCACGTGGCCGCCGGAACACGCAATGGGCGGCCTGTTTTCGATCATGGGGCGCGCAACGCCCGCTCCACCACCGGGCGCCCCTGCCGCTGCACCTCCGCCGCAATGGGGAGATCCCAACATTGTCCGCGCTCGACTGGGCGAGGCGGTCACCAAGCTTCGCTTCAGCCGTTCTTCGATGAATATTCCTGCCTTGAGTCCAAAGCACGTTCTGCTCTCAATAGAGGCGACATTCGGACCGCTAAAGACACTACTGGCGCGCCTGGACGAACAGCACCCCGAGCAGGCGCATGCGCTTCGATCGGAGATCCTGCAACTGATCCGTGACAATACGGAGGGGAATGTGTTGCGCCAGTTCTATTTGCTGTCGCAAGCGACAAAGAAGGATCCTGCCTGACCGACCGCGGGTCGATTTTTATGCCCAACCCCCAGTGATGAATGCCACGATGATGAACTTTCTCTCGGTATCGACAATCAAGGCTGGATTCGTCCATTTTGCTTCAGATCATTCCAGCGGCGGCTCTCAGCGGGCACACCGCGGGCCTGTCTCCAGCGAGCACCTAAAATATGCTTTGCATTACCGGTAATCGGGCACGCACAGCGTAGGCCCGGCTTTGGGGGCAACGCTGCAATGGGCTGGCCTTCGTTTACCCCCATGTCAAATGCTTGCTGGATAATGAGGGGCGGCCGCAAAGGCTTGCAGCGCACGCGCATCGCCATTTAGTGGATTGGATGGCTTCCATTGCTGTACGCCTATCTGCATCCATTCAGCGGTTCTGCCGCATGATGCGCTTGCTTTTGGCGCCCGGTTTCGACGCCGGCGTTACCCAGTGGGTTTGATAACGAGGATTCCGATGAATAAGCCACGCCTGATCTATTTCGATTTCCCCGCAAGCCGGGGCGAAGAGTGCCGCATTGCCTTGCACCTGGCGGGAATCGATTTTGAAGACGTTCGCGTACAGACAAAAGACTGGCCCGCGATGAAGGAAAGCACGCCCTTCGGCGCTTTGCCGGTCCTCGAGATGCCGGGAAAACCGCCGCTCGCGCACTCCAATGCCATCCTGGTGCTTATCGGACGGCAGCATCACCTGCATCCGCAAGATGACTTTGAGGCCGCCCGGCACGAGGCGCTGATGTCGGCAGTCGAGGATATTCGCCACACGATTTCGCCGACGCTGCGTATCACCGATCCGGAACAAAAGCGCGTAGCCCGCGAGGCGTTGGCTGCCAACGAATTGAAGACGTGGGCCGGTCAGGTCGAGCGCCAACTCGGTGATGGTCCATTCATAGGTGGCGCAAAGCTCCAGGTTGCAGATTTGAAGCTCTACATGATGGCGCGATGGCTGACGTCGGGTGTTCTCGATCACATACCGACGTCCGTTCTTGACCATTGCCCCAAGCTGCTTCGGTTACAGGAGGCGGTCGCTGGACACGCAGGAGTCCAGGGTTGGTTGAAGCGCCAGAAGGGATGAACCGGCTGTCGAAAAGGTGTCAAGCGCGGAAATCTCTTGATCGACGCCAGCGCAAAGGTTAGGCCGCTTTCGCGCGCAAACGGGCTGTCTGGCACTTCCTTCGGCACAGGCGCAAAAAACAAGGGCCTACATCGCTGTAAGCCCTTGAAATAATGGCGCGCCCGGCAGGATTCGAACCCACGACCCCTTGGTTCGTAGCCACGTAATCCGCCGTAATCGTTTGATTTTAAAGGTACTTTTAGAGAGGTCGCCCGTCCACGCTTCCCTCTGTACGGTACAGTTATCCACAGGCTGAGTCCCACCAAACTCCACGGAGAATTTTCAACACCGAGGCGTGCCAAGTCCTTGTGGGTCAATGTCGTTCATGCCGCGCCCGCGGCCCGCCTTCCCAAAACTCGACGACATCGTTCAGAACCGTCGACCGCGGTGACATGGTTGAAATCCGAACCTAAGCGCAACTTAAGCGCGTGCACGGCATCCCAGCCAACCAAGCGCGCTAACTGAGCGCCGAAGGGGGCACGCTTGGCGTGCACCTAGCCAAAGCCTGGGGGCGAGCCAAGGGCACAAGGCCAACACGCAGCTTCCACCGGTTGTCTCGCCAAGTTCGCTCGCCAGGCAAACGCCCGGTTCCGCCAACGCCACACCGGCACATTCCATCGAAAGGCAATTATTGTTGAAAGGCGAACACTCGAAGCTTCGCAACCCTGATTGCATCAAGAGAGGAGAAGCCGATGGAGGAAAAACGCCCCCCGGTCGCCCGAGAGGCGCTGTACGAGGAAGTCTGGCGCGACCCCATGACCATTGCTGCGCCGCGATACGGGCTATCGGACGTAGGACTGGTGAAGATCTGCAAGAAGTTGCGCATCCCCGTGCCGGGACGGGGCTACTGGGCGAAGCTCCAAGCAGGCCGTCCCACGTGTCAGCCACCCCTGCCCGCCCTTCCCCCGGGGACGCCTACACCCCACGGCCCAAGACCCCTGTCCGAAAAGGAAGCAGCGCTGCGCACCCGCGTGCACGATGCCGTTGCACAAGTCCGAAAGGGTCGCCCACCGATGAATATACCGACGGAGCTTGAAGACCCGCTCCCTCTAGTCCTGGCCACCGCAGAGCGCTTGAAGCGGCGCGACGGTTGGGACCACCCTGAGGGTGTGCGCAGTGCGCCCAAGGAAGTGCTGGACATTCAGACCACCATAGGCAGCCTCGATCGGGCTCTGAGACTCATGAACACGCTACTCAAGGCGCTGGAGCCCAACGGTTTTGAACCGCCCCGGGATTCCCGGAGGCCCCTTGGTTTGAGTCAGGCCGGGGTGGCCGACTCGGTTTGCTGCTGAAGGTACTGCATTTCGAATTCCGCAGGCGGCACGTTGCCAATGGGCT
>Ga0075030_100003923_pt1 | contig 13482 bp, 7 predicted proteins | sample LitLauG_LLR_2012_FD_71393 | JGI IMG/M metagenome (GOLD analysis project Ga0075030, IMG submission 71393) | Freshwater sediment microbial communities from Pennsylvania, USA - Little Laurel Run_MetaG_LLR_2012 | ecosystem: Environmental > Aquatic > Freshwater > Creek > Sediment | place: USA... | reverse complement strand
CGGCAGTGTCGTGCTTGATGGCACGTGCCACCGCTTTTTGCAGATCCGGTTCCGAGTCGGCGACGAAATAGCGGAAGCGTATCTGCTCCGGATGTCCGCTGGGGCGGATCACCCAGGCCTCGGTCTGATTCACGATGAAACCCAGCTCGGGATTGTGACGAGCGGTCTCACCGCTGACGGGTAATACTTCGAGGCGCAACGCCGTGATCAGGGGAGTATTCGCGGTGGCGAGCAATTCGTAGGTCGACTTGCCGGGAGTGTTGTCGGCAGCCCGCATTTCCCCGTCCGGAGTTTGAAACGCAATGGGCCGGCGGCCCGTGCTGGCCCGCGCATCCTTCCCAGCCTCAGCAATTGCCTTTATCAGGTCTTGGCGGTCCTTCCTCCTGTCCTTAGCCTGCTTCTCTGTGCGGGGCTTTGCGGGCGGCTTCTCGTGGTCGAAAGCGATGAGCTGCTGCTCCAGGTCCCGGGCTATCCACTGCAAAGCCAGAGCTTCATTTGCCGATGCGGAGATGATCGGCAGCGGTGTCCATTTCGCCTGCTCCTCCAACTGGCGTCCGCGGCTTACGCTCGAAACGCTGAGCTTGGTAATTTTCTGCTGGATTTCCCAAGCTTCCGCATATCTGGACTCATTCTTCGGAACATGCAGGACCGGCACATCTTGCGGGAGGTCGGCATCCCGGGAAGTGTTGAAGAACGCGAGCGACTTGTAATACTCGACGTGCCGAATCGGGTCGTAGGGATGAGAATGACACTGCACGCAGTTCATCGTGAGCCCATTCAGCACCAGCCATGTGGTAGCGGAACGATCCATTGCGGCGATCAACCGATATTCTTCGTCGTCGGTTCCGCCCTCATCATTGTTGGGAGTCTGGCGGTGGAAGGAACTCGCAATCTGATCCTCAAAGGTGGCGTTCGGGAGCAGATCGCCCGCCAGTTGCTTGATCACGAATTGGTCGTAAGGCACATTGCGGTTCAACGCGCGAATGACCCAATCGCGGTAGGGCCACACGCCGGGGCGGTCCCGATCCGCCTCATATCCTTTGCTGTCCGCATAGCGCGCCAGGTCCAACCACAGCGCCGCCCAGCGCTCGCCGTAATGTGAAGACGCCAGCAACCGATCCACCTGTTTCTCGTACGCATCGGGAGACGAATCTGCCTGAAACGCCTCCTGCTCCTCGAGAGTGGGCGGAACACCGGTCAGGTCGAACGACGCTCGTCGCAGCAGGGCGGCTTTATCTGCATCCGCTGATGGCGCCAGTCCTTCCTGCTCAAGCCGCGCGAGAATAAACCGGTCCAACGGCTGACGGATCCAGGTCATCTGCTTGACCGCGGGCAACGGCTGCGGCTTGGGTGCCACGAAGGCCCAGTGCTCTTCCCACTTCGCCCCCTGTTTGATCCAGCGGCGAAGCAAATCAATCTGCGGCGGAGATAGCGGCGGCGAGTGGTAAGGCATCCGCGCTTCCGGGTCGGATGAAGTAACCCGGGTGATCAGCTCTGACTCCTCGGGATGGCCAGGCACAATCGTCCGATGTCCGGACTTGCCGGTTCCGAGGGCTTCCTCCCGGTACACGAACGAGACGCCATTCTTCTGACGGACGCCTCCGTGGCACTGCACGCAGTTCTGGTTCAGAATGGGCTGAATATCATTGCTGAAGCTGATCTGATCCCGTGATCCTCTGCGGACAACGAACCATGCGGCCAAAACGCACACCACCACGACCGACAGCAGTACCACCAGGCGGGGGCGATTTGTAAACCAGGATCGCGCCATATTGGCCAGATAAGTATAAGACGCTTGCCCGAACCTTCCCAGCCGCAACCACGCAAAAGGACGGCCGGGCCAAGCCGGCCTGAGAAGCCTCGGCCTTTCAATGATCTAGAGACTGTTCCTGGCCATCAATCTGCCGTGGTCCGTCTGGGGTTGACAGGCGCGCTTCAGCCCTGCTCTTATCGTTGGCGAATACGTGCCATGGCCGTTGGGTCGTACTGACGCAATCCTTCGCCCTTTCAACCAAGGCCGGGCCCTTCCTAAATCGGAGCTCTCATGAAGCTGAGACTGGTCCTGTTTTCGTTTTGTGTCCTCTTGTTCGGTACCTTTCGCTCGAATGCGCAGCAGGAGCGGGCGGCGCGGTTGTGGCTGACCACGCCCGACCGCACTGCCATTGTGGCTCTGCAGGCCAACTCGCTGCACTTTTCCTCCGGAGCAGGACCGTTGCCGGTGCTTACCGTCAACGATGCGCAGCACTTCCAGATGATAGACGGCTTTGGCTTTGCACTGACAGGAGGCAGCGCTCAGCTCCTGATGCGCATGGGAAGTACGCAACGGGCAGCCCTGCTGAACCAGCTGTTTACGACGGTGGGCGACGGGATCGGAGTGAGTTACCTGCGGGTGAGCATCGGGGCCTCCGACATGAATGAGCGTGTGTACTCGTACGACGACCTGCCGGCGGGTGAGACCGATGCGGAGATGGCGAAGTTCAGCCTGGGGCCGGACCGCGCGGAGGTGATTCCGGTGCTGAAGGAGATTCTGGCGATTCGGCCGGGCATCAAGATCCTGGGATCGCCCTGGTCTGCTCCGCCGTGGATGAAGACCAATAATGATGTCAGGGGCGGGAAACTCAAACCGGAGTATTACGGAGCATTCGCGAAATATTTCGTGAAGTACGTGGAGGCCATGCGCGCCGAGGGGATCACGATTGACGCGATCACCGTCGAGAATGAGCCGCTGAATCCGAAGAACACGCCCAGCATGGCGATGTTTGCGGAGGAACAGGACAGGTTCATTGCGAAGGATCTGGGGCCTGCATTCGAGAAGGCCGGGATCCGGACGAAGATTCTCCTCTATGATCACAACCCGGACGTACCCTCGTATCCCCTGTCGATTTTGGGCGATCCGGCGGCGAACAAGTATGTGGATGGGACGGCTTTTCACCTGTACGGCGGCGAGGCGAGTGTGTTGACGCAGGTGCACGATGCGTATCCGAAGAAAGCCCTGTACCTGACGGAACAGTCGGTGACTGAGTGGCGCGAAGGGCCGCTCGGTATTGCCGAGCCGGTGAGGCAGGTGATGATTGGCGCAACCCGGAACTGGAGCCAGAACGTGCTGCTGTGGAACCTGGCGGCCGATCCTCAAAACGGGCCGCACACCAACAACGGGGGATGCACCGGCTGCTCTGGGGCGATCACGCTGGATGGCAATTCGGTGAGCAAGAATGTTGCCTATTATGTGGTCGAGCACTTCTCGCGCTTCGTGCCGCCGGGTTCGGTACGGGTAGCTTCGACTGAGATGGAGCAACTGGCCAGCGTTGCCTTCCTGACCCCGGAGGGTAAGGTGGTATTGGTGGTTTCAAATACGGCAAATTTTCCCAAGTCCTTCGCGGTGAACTACCACGGGAAGGCCTTTCAGACGGAGTTGCCCGCAGAGTCGGTGGGGACCTATGCCTGGTAAGCGAGCGCTTCGGTGCTTCAGACAGGTTGGCTTGGCGGTGGCGATGGCTCTGCCGGCGCTTGCGGCAAAGGGTGCAAAGCCGGACTTCGGACCCAAGGTGGTGATTTTCGACCCGTCGATGCCGTCGCCGGCGATCCAGAAGCAGATCGATGCTGTATACGCGGCGCAGGAGCACAACGAGTTTGGGGCGCAGCGAAATGCGTTCCTGTTCCTGCCCGGCGACTATTCGGTGGACGTGCCGGTGGGCTTCTACACCGAGGTGATGGGACTGGGAGCGTCGCCCGATGCAACGCGGATCAGGGGGAACGTGCACGCGGATGCGAATCACCAGCACAACAACGCCACCACGACGTTCTGGCGGGCGGCAGAAGGGCTGTCGATCGAACCGGCCGGGGGCACGATGCAGTGGGCGGTCTCGCAGGCGGTGTCGCTGCGACGGATGCATATCCGCGGAGACCTCGTGCTGCACCAGCATCATGGCTGGGCAAGCGGCGGCTGGATGTCGGATTCGCTGGTGGACGGGAATGTCGATTCCGGAAGCCAGCAGCAGTGGATCTCGCGCAACTGCGACTGGAAGAGCTGGACGGGCTCGAACTGGAACATGGTATTTGTCGGCGTGGTGCATCCGCCGGAAGGCGCATGGCCTGAACCACCGTATACGACGGTGGCACGTACGCCTGTGGTGCGCGAGAAGCCGTTTCTGCAGGTCAATGCTTCCGGCGAGTTCAGCGTGCGCGTTCCGGCGCTGCGCCGTGATGACGTCGGGATTACCTGGCGCGGCGGAGAAACGGCGGGAGAGACGATTCCGTTGGCGCAGTTTTATATTGCGCGCCCGGACGTGGATACCGCGGAGACGATCAATGCACAGCTGGCCCAAGGCAAGAATCTGATTCTGACGCCGGGGATCTACCCACTGGCCGCTCCGATTCGCGTGTCGCGGCCGCATACGGTAGTGCTCGGGTTAGGGTTTGCAACCCTGCGTCCGATGAGAGGTACGGCGGCAGTCACCACGGCCGATGCGGACGGGATCGAGATTGCGGGGTTGCTCCTCGATGCGGGACCGAGCGAATCTCCGGTGCTGCTGGAGGTGGGGGCGGAGGGAAGCCGCGCACGCCACGCCGCGGATCCGATCACGTTGCACGATGTTTTCTTTCGCGTGGGTGGCGCTGGAGTGGGCCGCGCCAAGGTGAATCTGAGAATCAGCAGCAACGACACGCTCGTGGACCATACCTGGATCTGGAGGGCCGACCACGGCGACGGAGTGGGGTGGAACCTCAATACCAGCGAGAACGGATTGGTCGTCAACGGAAACGATGTCACGATCTATGGCTTGTTTGTTGAGCATCACCAGCAATTCCAAGTCCTGTGGAAGGGTAACGGCGGAAGGACTTATTTTTACCAGTCCGAGATTCCTTACGACCCTCCGAACCAGGCAAGTTATAAGAGAGCGGCGGGCGTAAACGGCTGGGCCTCATACAAGGTGGCGGATGGAGTATCGGGTCATGAGGCGTGGGGTTTGGGCGTGTATAGCGTCTTCCAGTTTCCGGATGTCGTGCTGACCCGGGCCATCGAGGCACCAAAGAGCCCGCAGGTTCGGTTCCACGACATGATTACCGTGGCTCTCGGCGATCACGGCGCAATCAGCCACGTGATCAACGACGCGGGCGAAGCAACCTCCATTCATCCTCGCGTGACGCCGAAGGTGACCGACTTTCCCTGAGCCGCTCTCCTATAATTAGAAGGGCGATCCGGTCACCGCGCCGGCGTAATCGTGATATTGCGAAACGTGACGTGCCCGGCTTCACCACCCTGCAGATAGATCGGTCCGGGTAGGGCTTCGTGGCTGTCCAAAGCGCCGCCCGTGATTCCCGGAATTTCCTGTTGGTCAAGAATGGTCTGGCCATTTTGTACGACGGTGACGACTCGCCCCACCAGGGTGACGTCGTACGTCTGCCATTCTCCTGGCCGGCGCGGCTGTTCGGGTGAGGGTGCCAGGAAGCCATAAATGGCTCCGGTGCGCATGGTCGGCCCTTCCGGTTCCGGATCGTTTTCGATCTGGAGTTCGTACCGACCTCGTAGGTAGACGCCGCTGTTTGATCCCGCTGCGCAATTGAATTCGACGTGCAACTTGAAATCTTCGAACTTGGCATCGCTGATCAGTTCCGGACCATGCCCGGGACTCACCAAGGTTCCGTTTTCGACCTTCCATATCGGCGTTGCGTTCGGATCACTCATCTTCCAGCCGCTCAAGTCCCTCCCGTTGAACAGCTGTACCGGCTTCCCCCACTTCGGTGAGCCGCGTCTCTTCAGGGATGGCGCTCGCTCGCCGGTCCATTGCCAGGGAGCCCCATCTGGTCCGGTGGTGGTCCCCACCAGCGTTTTCCCAGTTAGCTTCCCCCCAAAGACCATGTCGTCTTTCCTGTCCTCCTCCTCCTTGGGAGAAACGAAGGTGATCCGGCCACTCGAGATCTCAACTTTCGGGAGCGGCCGGGCGTGTCCCCAACGGCTCACCAGTCGGGCTCCGGGCTGCCCGTTTTCCTGGGTTATCTCCAACCACGAGGGAGACTCGCGAAGCGGAGTTTTCAGGGTCAAATCCCAACGTCCCAGAAAAGACTGGACCGATACGGTTGTATCCCCCGCATTCTTCGATTGGGAATACGCCAGTGCGGTAAAAATCAGGATCAACGTTATGACCGCGAAGGCTCTCCGCTGGTGCATCACCTTGATATTGCCCGTTTTCGCCTGAAGCACCAAGTTGGTTCTTTTTACGCTCGACTGCGACATGGTGGAGACCGGTGTTTTTAGACTTGTCATGAATTGCCCTCGCGAAAGATTGTAACTGCATGGCCCCACGTTGGCGTGTGCGAAAGAGCCTGGGATTGCCCGGATTGGAGAACACCCTCAGAAAACCACTCAGAAAACCGCTTCTTGCGCCACGAGCCGCTAAGCTTGTATGCTTTGTCGCGCGGCACGTTTCGGTCAGTCCCTGACCTCGTTCCCTTCTGAGACAAGCAAAGGGCTGAGAACCGGCCCATCTGCCAGATCGTGGATTCTCGGCCTTTGATTCGTATCGCGATGATGCCAGATTTGCGCCAGCATCTGCCACATCCCAACTGGGATGCCGTCCTGCGCGTCGCCGACGCTCATTCGCGAAGAATCGCAACCAGAATCATTCTCGCTGCCAGCGTAACCGTCTGCTTTTTGTGGAGCGTTGCCAGCCTGCAAGCCCAGGCCCCACCGGCCCCTGCCCTGGGGTCCGCGTCCCGTCAGGCAGCACAGCCCGGCCGAGCCGCTGCCGGGAAAACGTCCACGAATACGCCGGTGGTGGGCGCATCGGCGATCCAATTCGAGAACGTCATCGGGCCATCGAAGATCAATTTCAAGCTCAAGAACAGCGTCAGCCCGCAGCGCTACACCTTTGAAACCATGACGGGCGGAATAGCGGTCTTCGACTATAACAACGACGGTTGGCAGGACATCTTCTTTACCAATGGCGCGGCCATTCCGTCCCTGGAAAAAAGCGATGCCAGTTACTCGAACCGGCTGTTCCGCAACAACGGGGACGGCACCTTCACCGATGTAACGGAGAAAGCCGGCCTGCAGGGCATCGGATATGCAATGGGAGTGGCGGCTGGCGACTATGACAACGACGGATTTGTTGATCTCTACATCACCGGCGTGAACCGGAATCAGCTCCTCCATAACAACGGCGACGGCACTTTCACCGACGTAACGGAAAAAGCCGGGGTGAGCGGTGTGATCCCCAGGTATGGGAAGGCATGGGGGGCAAATGCCGGATGGCTTGATTACAACAACGATGGGCTGCTCGATCTGTTTGTTGCCAACTACCTGAACTACGACATGAAAACTGCTGCTCACTGCATGCAAGCCGGAATTCCGGCTTACTGCTCACCCATCGGTTTTCTGGGAACGCCGAACATTCTCTATCGCAACAACGGCGATGGAACCTTTACTGACGTATCCGAGCAGTCCCACATTTCCCAGTCGGTTGGCAAAGCGATGGGACTTTCGTTCGCTCACTATGACGATAGCGGTTTCATCGACATCTTCGTGTCCAACGATACCTTCCAGAATTACCTGTTCCACAACAACGGCAACGGCACGTTCACCGAAGTCGGCATCACGGCAGGAGTCGCGTACAACGCCTTCGGCAACGTCGTGGCCGGCATGGGCACGGATTTCCGCGATCTCGATAACGACGGCAAGCCCGACATCTTCCAGACGGCAATGTTCGGGGAGGGTTTCCCGATCTACAAGAATCTGGGGGACGGCCAGTTTCAGGACGTCACCGCCGCGACAGGAATGGCGGCCATGACCAGCCGCTTAACCGCATGGGGAGCTGGCGAATATGATTTTGATAACGACGGGTACAAAGACCTGTTCACCGCCAATGCCGACATACTCGATAACGCCATGGAAGTCGCACACCGACCGTTCGCGCTCCCTAACGGACTGTATCGCAACAAGGGCAATCTGACTTTCGAGGACCTGAGCTCAAAGGCCGGCCCCAGTTTCTCGGTCCCGGCACCTCATCGCGGCGCGGCGTTTGGCGATCTCAACAATGACGGCAAGGTTGACATCGTAGTGACGGTTTTGAACGGTCTGCCCAAGATTCTGCTGAATCGCACGAAGAACGATAATCATTGGATCATTCTCAAGCTGGTCGGGGTAAAGTCGAACCGCGACGGCCTGGGCACGAGAGTCAAAATCACCACCCGTCTCGGATCGCAATACAACGAGGCGACAACGACGGTGGGTTACAACTCCTCCAGCGATAAGCGGGTCCACTTTGGCCTGGGGTCTGCAGCCGTGGCCGATTCCATTGAGCTGACATGGCCGAGCGGAATCAAGCAGGTGTTGAAGAACGTCAAGGCAGATCAGATTCTTAGCGTGACCGAAAACGGTTCGTAAGCACTCACAACCCCAGCCGCTGGGCCACTTCCCCCTGCCCCTTGCTTTTGAGCAGCGTCCCCAATTCTTTCATGAGCTCCGGATTATTCCTCCCGTACGCCGCCACCAGTTCGGCAGTCAGGTCGGCATCCTGTGTCTTTCCCAGATGGAAGTAGGAGTCGCAGAGCTGATAGAGCAACTCCGGGGTCATGGTGTGCGACTTGGAAATCTGGTCCGCCGCCTCGGCCCAGCGTCCCTGATGGTAGCGGACTTCTCCCAGTTCAGCGATTGCGGTCTGGTAATTCGGATCATTGGCCAGTTCGGCGTTGAATTCGCTCTCGGCTTTGATCAGGTCATTTTCTTTCAGCGCGAGAATTCCCACATAGGTGCGAGCCCCTCGAACATGGGGATCGAGTTTCAGCGCTTGATGAAGATTGCGCAGACCGTCCTCGGTGTTGCCTAGGAACAGATACGTCATCCCGATGAAAACATGTGCGTCCGCAGGCGTGGCGGAAGTCCCCTGGAGGTAGTCCGAGTAGAGCCGCAGCGCGTCCTGCTCACGATGCTCTTTCAGGCTTTGGCGCACTTGCGCACTGATGCCATTCTCCCGATCTCCTTCCGCGACGGAAGGAACGAACGTTACCCGGTCCATCATCAGGTGATGGAGGTTGGCTTCGTGCTCGGCATCCGTTGTTCTGCCCATGCCGGCATAGGCTCGCGACAGATAGAAATGCGCCAGCAACTGCGTGGGCTCCAGTCGCAAAACGGATTGCAGCGTCTCCACCGCGGCCGGATAGTTCTTCAACTCCACCTGGCAATGTCCCAATCCCAACAGCATTTCGGCATCGTCCTCCTTCAGTGCGCGGACGCGCTGGAAAGCATCTTCGGCTTCCTGCCACTTCGAGAGCTTCAGCTGCACGTCGGCGAGCAGACGCAGCGCATTCACATCGCGGGGCGACGCCACGGCGGCTCGAGCGGCGAATTTTTCGGCATTGGCGAGGTCCATCGTCGTGTAATACGCCCGGGCGAGGTCATAGTCGAGACGCGGCAAGGTGGCGTCGAGGCGCTGCGCCTTGAGCAACCGATCGAGTCCTGTCTGAACTTCTTTCGTGCTGCAAAGCAGTTCTCCATACTTCTGAAGGACTGCGGGATTATCCGGCTCCGCCTTTGCGCTCTGCCGGATGGCTCGCAGCGCCAGGTCGTCCTGTCCATTCAGGTGATAGGCCTGGGCAAGGTAAAATTGTGCGTCTCCGTCGCCGGGAAGAATTTGTACGCAGTGCTGCAGCAGCTTGAGGGCTTCTTCCTTTTGGCCCGAAGCCAGTTTGTAGATGCCGGCTTTCAGCAAGAGATCGCCGTCGTTGGGCGCGTGGTTCAGAGCCTCTTCATAGGCAGCCGCCGCTTCGGTGGTACGGCCTTCCTCTTCCAGCAACATGCCCTTGAGCTTGAGTGCGGGCGCAAAATCCGGCCGCTGCTCCAGCAAGCGGACGACAAGATTCATTGCCCCCTGCCGGTCGCCGCGCTGGGCGAGGCTGAGCGCCTTCTGGAACTGGGGCATCAGGGGAGACGCCGCAGCAGGCGGCGTGTTCTGCGGCCAAACAAAGGTTCCTCCGGTAAGCATCGCCGCCAAAAGCAAGCCAGCACGGAAACGATTTGCGGGCCAGGCGGCAGACTCCTTGCGCAGGAATTCGAGAAGAGACTGGATTCCTCTTCTCCTGACCTTCCGCCTTCGATCCCGCGGTACGTTCATGCGGACTCCAATGAAACTCCGAACTGCGCTGGTGCCGGAGGAGATCAGAATGCCGGCGGTTGCACCGATCATCGCACTATGGGAGCTTGACGCGGTGCTCGGGCATAGTGCTGGAGACCACTCCGTGGCCTTCGCGCACGACATAAAACCGGTCGGCAGCCAGACTAGTGAGCATTTCCTTTTTCCCATCCGGCCACAAGACCTCCGCCTGATTGAGGCGCTCATGGCTCCCCAGCCCGAAATGGATGCGCAGATCGTGCTGCGACAGGTAGCTTCCGCCGCTGAGGACCTCTCCCAGTTGCACCAGGTCTCCGGCCGTGACCCGCACGCGCGCATTCAAGGCCAGACGATTGCTCTTTACGCCTTCCAGCTGAAAACTCACCCAATGGTTCTGCGGGCCTCCTTCGGGACGCAGAATCATGGGTTGGCCCACCAGGTTTTCAACCACCGCTTCCATCTTGCCGTCGTTGAAAAGATCGCCCACGGCAAGCCCGCGGCTCACCTGCGCGATCTGAAGCGCGTCTCCAGCCAGCTTGCTTACGTTCCTGAAGGTTCCGTCCCGCTGATTGATGAACAGGAGCTTCGGCTCCATATATCTGGTGGCCCGATGAACGCTGTCCACCTGGGGATACACGTGGCCGTTGACCAGCAGGAAATCCTGCCAACCATCATTGTCGAAGTCGACCAAGGCGTCTCCCCACCCCACATAGCCTTGCGTGCCCCGGGCAATGCCGGAAGCAATCGACATGTCGGTGAAGTTCATCCCTCCATCGTTGCGATAGAGGGCAGCGTACTCAATGTCAAAATGCGAAAGCAGCAGCGACATCCTCCCGGTGTGCAAGTAGTCGCCAAGGGCAACTCCCATATTGGCTTGTTCAAATCCGTCCTCGTTCGCCGCGACGCCCGAAGTAAGGGCGACATCCTCGAATTTCCCCGTGCCTTCGCCACGGTAGAGGTAGTTCGCCTGGCCGTCATTGGTGACAAAGAGGTCGAGCTTTCCGTCATTGTCGAAATCCGACCAGATCGCGGTCAGGCCATAGCGGCGCTCGGGATCGTCGACTCCGGATTTCTTAGACACGTCGGCAAACGTGCCGTCCCCGTTATTGTGGTAAAGATTGTCGGCAGAACCCTTCAACCCCCGCGGACCGCACTGCACGTCGAGTCCCAGGTACTTGCACGATTTGCCGGAACCAAATGCGGGCAGATCGTCCAGGTGAAAATCCACATAATGGGACACGAACAGATCGGCCCAGCCGTCGGCGTCATAGTCTCCAAAGGCCGCTCCCGTCGCCCACCCGGAATCGCTGGCCAGCCCGCTGGCTTTGCTTACATCGGTAAAGGTTCCATCGCCGTTGTTGCGATAGAGAACCACCCCACTCAAACAGGTCACCAGCAGATCCGGCCAGCCGTCGTTGTTGTAGTCGCCGACGACAGCGCCCATGGCCCAACAAGGATAGCCTACGCCTGCCCTGTCGGTGACATCCGTAAATGTCCCGTTATGATTGTTATGAAACAAGGCGCTCCGCGCTTTGACGCCATGCAGGGCCATTTCCACGCTCTGGGCATTCGTAAAATAAATGTCCGGCCAGCCATCGCGGTCGTAATCGATCAGGGCGACGCCGCCGCTCATCGACTCCGCAATGAATTTTGCCTCAGGACTCGACTGATGATCGAAATGGATCCCGGTGGAATCCCTAATGTCGACCAAATGCGGATAGTTGGTCAGAGCGCCGGTTGCTTTACTCTCGTCTTCCGCCTTTTTGCGCTCTGCAGGCGGCAGCGGGGTCGGCGTTCCCATTTGTCCCATCGCCCCCACATTCATGCAGACCATGAAAAGCGCCAGGCATGAGAGCAATGCCGCCGGCAGCCGCTGCGATGCTCCGGTGATGCTTAGCGCTCCGGCCCTATGGTTCATCTCCAGTCGTTCATCTCCTGTCGCTCATCTCCTAATTGTTCGTCTCCCTATGGTTCATCTCCCTATTGCTCCGGCTCGTCCGCGCGAATTTCTGTGGGCTGAATCTGCAATTCTTTATACAGCGCGCGGAGCCTCTCTTTCATCTCCTTGAATTTCTGGTAGAGTTCCGCCTCGCGCTTGGCATCGTCCACGCGCCCCATCTTGCGATAGAGCGTAGCCAGGCGGTAGTGCGCGGTGGCGTTGGTGGGCTCCAGTCTGACGATATCCTCGAGCAGGGCCAGGGCCTTGTCCGATTGATTCATCCCGATGAGCGTCTTGGCCAACCCCAGCTTGGCATCCGCATCGGCCGGCTGCAGCTCGACCGCCTTCTGGTATTCCTCGTACGACTGCTTGAGATTTCCTTTTTGGGCGTCAATCTCCGCGAGCCTGAGAATCGATTTCTCATTCTGAGGATTTGCCAGCAGCGCGGCGTGGTATTCCTGTTCGGCCGCCTTTTTTACTGCCTCGTCGGTCGAGGTATGGAGTAGCTCAGCCAACTCGAAATGAACGCCCGGAAGATGAGGATCGATCGTGATTGCTTTACGATACTGCGCGATCGCGCCGTTGGGATTCCCCTGCCGGATGTCTTCGTGCGCCAGGAGCTGATGCATTTGCGCGGAGTCCGGCGCAGCCAGCGACAGGGCCAGCATCGACTCCCCGGCCAGATCGGAATAGGTGCGGTAGGCGGCATAGAGCACCTCCGCGTTATCGGGGGCTGCCTTCCGCAACTGAGCGAGGACGGCCGCGGCCTTGTCCAGGTCGCCGCTCTCGGTATCGAGGCCGACCAGCTCCAGGCCCAGTTGCACCTGAAAGCGCTGATCCTGGGACGGCAGATCTTGGGACGAAGCGAGGGCCAGCAAAGGGAAGGCGCCTTCCATATCCCTGCGCGCATCGGCGAAGTCCAGCGTGCGGCTTTCCGCCATTCCCAGCAAGGCCTGAATCTTCGCCAGTCCAGGCTGCTCTTCTTTGCGCCCAGCAAGAGCGGCGCGAAAATGAGGAATCGACTCGGCTGCTCTGCCCTGAAAGTACAACAGAACGCCCAAGTTGGCCTGCGCACCCACATTTTCAGGATCGATGGCCACCGCGGCCTGAAACTCCGGAATCGCCAGGGCAGGCTGCTTGGCATCGAGGTAACCGCCTGCCTTTTGCATGTGCGCTGCAAACTCCTGCTGCTTGTCTTCTTTGGCCTGAGAGTGACCCGATGTGGCGCACAGCAGGAGGACCACCGCAGCCGACACAATTCGAAACTTCGCAGTCATTCTGAACCGTCCGGACCCGTATTGGGATGAATCATAGAAAGAGTATGACGCAATCGGGATAGGGGGGACAGTCGCCTGTCCTCCCCTCCCACACCACCGTACATGCGGGTCCGCATACGGCGGTTCGGCGGGTTGAGCTAGATGTGAGTAGCCGGGCTTTCTA
>Ga0075030_100003920_pt1 | contig 13485 bp, 11 predicted proteins | sample LitLauG_LLR_2012_FD_71393 | JGI IMG/M metagenome (GOLD analysis project Ga0075030, IMG submission 71393) | Freshwater sediment microbial communities from Pennsylvania, USA - Little Laurel Run_MetaG_LLR_2012 | ecosystem: Environmental > Aquatic > Freshwater > Creek > Sediment | place: USA... | reverse complement strand
CTCCGGTTGCCTGCAACGATACCGAGGTCGGCAGGCTGCTCAATCGGCGCGTCGAGATTTGGGTCGCCAGATGACCTTGACCTGCGTGTCGCCAATTGGGCGGCGTTGAATGGTGACCGAGTGAAAAAGTTGTCGTGCTCGAGCCTGCAGAATTCCGTCATCGCCCTCGGTTTGGCGGTCATACAAATGCTGTCGGGCCCGGCATGGTCGGCAGAGGGCGTCGACATGAATGGCAGCGGCGTCTGGGACCGCGACCCGGCGACAGGCAGGCAAGTCCCCGCATCGCACGACATCTCATCCCCCTATGAGAGATTTGTCGCTTGCGTCGAAGCCACGCCATGTGACCACACGACGTGTCTGGAACGCTATGCGGCACAGGACACAGCGGGCCCCGACTGGGATCGCGTGTCTGAAATCGATCGCCTCATCCGTGGCACCAAAAAACGGTGCGCGCAGCAAATCGAGCAAAAGCAATACGATGCATTGCTCGCCTGCGCGGCAAATGTGCCGGCCTGTGACTACGTCGCCCGCTGCGAAGATCCGTATAACGACAGCGCAGGTTCCAATGCTCGGCTTGCAGAACTGGCCGCCAAACGCTCAGCAATGGAGGGTGCGTGCAAACAGTCCCTAGCGTCGAATGACGATCCCGCGAGCGGCCTAGCCGATCCGAAGCCGATCGGGCCGCCGCTAGTGCCGCAGGCGCCTCCAACTTCCAGCCTGGCGTTCATCCCACCTTCTGACGCCCCCCCAGCGCCATTCATGCCAACGTCAGGATCGCCGGTTGTTGCCAGGACCTACTGGGCCGACATCAGATTCGACAAGTCCGGAAACGCGCAAGTCTCCGCCGAACTGCTGAAGGGTAATTGTCGCGACAGGCGAGTGAAAGTCGTCGTGGATCAGTCGCACTCGATTGGCTGGGAATACAGCGAAGCGACCCGAACCTCGGTGTGGGTTGGCAAGGTCGATCCAGTATCTGGAGTTGTCACGGTAACCTCCGGCAATGTTCGGGTCTTTGCCTCAGGCGACCACGCCGTGATCCCCACGCCGCCAGCTGCTAAGGCATCGGGAGCTTTCGGCGATGCCGCGCTGGAGTTTGACCCTTGCGGAAAAGGCCGGCTGGTGGTGCTGAATTGATCGCAGGCAGCGGCGGGGTCGCTTGGACTGAACACACCAAACGGCCGCTAGGTATCTGGCGAGGACCAACAAATCAGATATTGATCCAACTCCGCTCTTTCGCCGAACGGACCGCCGCTTCAACCACTCTCTGGATTTCCCAGGCCTCGCGGAAATCGGGCCCATTCCGGGGACCACCGGCGACGGCGCCGAGGAATTCCGCGATTTCGATGGTCTTGAGATCGTTGAAACCAAGTTGGTGACCAGCGGCGACGCAAAACTGTCCGTAGGGAGCATGCTGGGGGCCGGCTTCGATACGGGTGAAGCCACCGTGACGGGGATCGCTGCCCGACTTGAAATAGAGCAACTCGTTGAAGCGCTCCTGGTTGAAAACGAGGCTTCCCTTGCTGGCCGTGAGCTCGAACCCGAGATGCATTTTGCGGCCGGTCGACACCCAGCTTGCTTCGATCGTGCCGCCAAAACCCTCGGCAAACCGCACCAGAAGGCGTGCCACGTCATCGACAAGGACCGGCTTGCGTTCCGACGACCCCGGCGACACCGGGCGGGTTTTCACCACCGTCTCGAGATCGCCATTCACTTCCGCGATGGGTCCCAACAAGTACCGGGCCATACCGATGATGTGGCTGCCAAGATCCGCCACGACACCGGGCCCACCGGCGGGATCGAGGCGCCAGGTGTGGACGCCCTCCGGATCGGCCATGTAGTCTTCGGCATGAATACCGCGAAAGCCCGTTACTTCGCCGAGCTCGCCGGCCTCGATCATCTGGCGCGCCAGTTTCAGCAGCGGATTCTTGACATAGTTGTAGCCGACCTGGGTCGTGATGCGCCTGGATTCCGCTGCCTTCATCATCACTTCGGCATCGGCCAGGCTTGGTGCCAGCGGCTTTTCACAGTGCACATGTTTTCCGGCGGCGATCGCCGCGAGTGCCATTTCCTTGTGCATCGTATTCGGTGTCGTGATCGATACGACTTGAATGTCCGGATTGTCGACGATCGACTTCCAATCGGTGCTCCAGCGCTTGAAACCATACTGATGGGCTGCCTGTTCGGCCGCCGGGCCATTCACGTCGGCGATGGCTTCGAGGATCGGAACCGGAATGTCGGGAAACGCGGCAAGCGCTGCGCGGTAGGCAAAGGCATGGGCCTTACCCATGAAGCCGGTTCCAATGATACCGATACCAAGCGTTCTCATGTTCGTGCCAATCCAGTTTTGCAATTTCTCAGGCTTCGACGCTGTAACCCGCAGCGGCCATGACACGCAGCAGTTCCGCGTGACCAATCCTTGCCATTTTCAACGGCGGACTCTTCACCGGATCCTGCTCCGCTTCAACGACGAACCAGCCTTCATATCCATACCCCGCCAAACGCTTGACGATAGCGCCGAAATCCAGCGAGCCGTCGCCGGGCACGGTGAAGGCACCTTTTACCACCGCATCGAGGAAGCTCTCTTTGCTGCGGTCCAACGCCTTGATGACGTTCACCCGTACATCCTTGGTGTGAACGTGCGAAATGCGCGCACAGTGTTTGTCGATCACGCGCAACACGTCGCCGCCCGCAAATGCCATGTGACCGGCATCGTATAGAAGCGGCAACCCTTCACCCGAATGCTTCATGAGCAGATCAAGCTCTTCTTCGGTCTCAATCGGCGCAGCCATATGATGGTGATATGCGATCGGCATACCCTGCTCGCTGCACCACTCGCCAAAGGCAGTCATCTTGCGGCCATAAACCTTGATCTCATCCTCGCTCAATCGGCGCTTGAGACTAAGCGCTTTCGACCGGTCGCCCTGGATCGTGCCGGCGGTCTCGCCATAGACGATGCAAGGGGCCTTCATCACCTTGAAAAGGGCCATTTGCGGGGCAATGCGCTCCTTTTCCGCCTCGATGTCACCGTCGAGAAGAAGCCCAGAGAACCAGCCGCCGCATACGCTGATGCGATACTTCTTCAGAATCGGCCCGAGGATCAGCGGATCCAACGGAAAACGGCGCCCTGTTTCCATGCCAGTGAAGCCGGCAACGCTGGCTTGGCGCAGGCATTCTTCAAGCGACACGTCATCGCTCAGTTCGGCAAGGTCGTCGTTCCACCAGGCGATGGGGGCGATGCCCAATTTGGCTTTCATATTCGTCTCCGTGGCGTCAAACGCCGATGCGCTGCCTCTTGCGCACATCGGCCTGGTATTGGGCAGCCTCGGTCACTTCCTTGCGCATGCTCACTTGCGGCACGCCGACGTCCCACAGGGCGTCCCCAGGCGTCCAGGCAAAGGCGTCGGAGACGATGGTAATGACTGTGGTACGGTCGGTGGTCTTGGCCCATTCGAGCGCCTGACCGAGTTCGGCGAGGCTCACGGTCTTGCGGACCAGCGCGCCCATGGATTCGGCATGCTTGGTGAAATCGACGCCAAATGGCTCCTTCACCTTGCAGTCCTTGATGAGATTGTTGAATGAGGCGCCGCCCTTGAAATTCTGCAATCGGTTGATCACCGCATAGCCACCATTGTCGCAGACCACGACAATCATCTTGTGACCAGCGAGCACGGACGAATAGATATCGGAATTCATCATCATGTAGGTGCCGTCGCCCACCATGACGATGGTTTGACGCGAAGGATCGGCCATGGCGGCCCCCCAGCCGGCAGCGATTTCATAACCCATGCAAGAGAAACCGAATTCGACATCGAAGCTGTTGGGTGACTTCACCCTCCAATTTTTCATGAGTTCACCCGGAAGCCCGCCGGCTGCCGCAATGACATAATCGCGCGTCCCCGCCTTGGCATTCACCACGCCCACCACCTGCGCGTACGTCGGCACCGGGCCGTTGGTCGGCTTCTGATAACCATCAAGCGCGGCATTCCACTTGGCGAACTCGTCGACCGCTCTTGCCGTCCACTCGGGCGCGGCCTTCCAGCCCTTCACAGCGGCCGCCAACTCCTCCATGGTCTCCTTGGCGTCACCTACGACGGCCAGTGCCCGGTGCTTGGTGGCATCCCAGCGCGCAGCGTTAATCGAAATGAATTTCGCCTCCGGCTTGAAACACGTCCAGGAACCGGTGGTGAAGTCCATGAGCCGGGTGCCGATCGCGACAATCACGTCGGCGTCGGCGGCAAGCGCGTTAGCCGATGTCGACCCGACGATGCCGATCGGGCCAGCATAGGCGGGATGGTCGTGGGCGACGGTGCCCTTACCCGCAATAGTCTCCGTGATCGGGATACCGTGATCGGATGCGAACTTGGTGACGGCATCCGCCGCGCCCGAATAGCGTGTTCCACCTCCAGCAATAATCAATGGATGTTTGCTGGATTTGAGGTGCTCAACCGCCTTCGTCACCCGCCGGCGATCTGGCCTGGGTCGTGGGATTTCATGAACTGTCGGCTCGAAAAAAGCTTCGGGATAGTCCCAGGCATATTCCTGAATGTCCTGGGGCAGACCGATGAACGCTGGACCGCAGTCGGCTGGATCGAGCATCGCGGCAACGGCCTGCGGCAGCGAGGAGATGATCTGTTCCGGATGCACGATCCGGTCCCAATAACGAGTCACGGCCTTGAAGGCGTCATTCACGTTGATGGTCGGATCGCCGTAATGTTCGACCTGCTGCATCACAGGATCTGGTCGGCGGTTGACGAAGGTGTCGCCGGACAGGATCAGAATTGGCAAACGGTTGGCGTGAGCAACGCCGGCGGCAGTCACCATGTTGAGCGCGCCGGGACCGATCGAAGATGTCGCCACCATGATCTGGCGGCGGCGCTTAGCTTTGGCAAAGCCAATGGCAGCGAGTGCCATCGACTGTTCATTCTGGCCCCTCCAGGTGGGAAGAACATCCTTCACGGCCTCCAAGGCTTCGGACAGGCACGTGACGTTGCCGTGGCCGAAAATGGCGAACACGCCCGGAAACAGCGGAAGCTTTTCACCGTCCACAACCGTCAACTGATTGCAGAGATAGCGCACCAGCGCCTGGGCCATCGTACAGTGAACGGTCGACATCATGCTCCTCCCAGACAAGTTTACCGCCGCGCGGACCGCGCCGTATCGGAAACAATTATTGCATAATTTATTTTTGCGCAAGCATCATTGCGATGCGAACACCTTTGCCGGACTCACCGCCGCGTCGCGCTCGGCCGGGGGAGGCGGGCGCTTTCATCCTTGGCAATCTCGGTGACCGTTGGAATCCGCGGGGCAGACTCCCGGTTGGGCTGAAGCCGGGCGGCGGCGGATGTGGCGATGCATTGGACAAGGCACATGGGCGCGGCAAGTGAGCGGGAAAACGTGTACTCATCCTCGGGAACGGTAAAAAGCACTTCCGCGTTCTTGGCCAGCGGAGAGAGCTGGCTGTCGGTAATTGCGATGATCGGTACGCCCGATCCAACCGCCCCCTCGGCGATCGACACGACCTCCTTTGCGTAGTGCCGAAAGGCAATGACAACAAGAACATCGCGGTGACTCATGGTCAGTGCCATCTCCTGCGCCAGTCCCCCGGAGGGATCAAGCAGTACCACCTTGCGATGCAGCATCGTCAGCAGGTAGCGGAGGAGGATGGCGATGGGCTCGGAGCGGAGCTGGCCGGCAATGTAAATCGTCTGCGCGCCGGTCAGCAGCTTGGCGGCGGACGCCAACATTTCCTCGGTTACGCCCTCCAACAGCCCCTGGAGAGAAGCCATGTCGCGCACCACGAGATCCTTCAGGAAGCCCAGGTTGCCATGGCTCACATTCTTCGATAGCTCGGTTTCGAGCGCGTTGATGCGCTCACGGAACCCGGGGGCTGCCGTCGCCAGCCGGCTCTGAAAGACAACTTGCAATTCCTTGAACCCCGAATAACCGAGGTTCTGGGCGAAACGCACGAGACTCGAGGGATGAACACCACATTTTGATGCGATGGCGTTGATTGATTCCAGCGCGATGACATTTGGGTTCTGCGTCAAAAACCGGGCGACCTGCTGATACCCTTGTGAGAAATTCGGGTATTGCGCGGTGATGAGATTGACGACCCCCTCGTAGGTCTTGGGCATCGCATGTCGGTGCTTTTCTTTGTTGGATGGCATGCGGCAAATCCGGATCGGTAATGGAGCATAGGGTGCGGAATCGTAGGACCAATACGAGGCCTTGGCGAGCTTGACACGAAAATTCTATTGCGTCACGATGCGCATCGCAATATTAATTGCTCTTTCGGTGGAGAGTGCTGTCGTGGTTGCGGGGTTTGCCATCGTTCCGCCGACCAATCGAAGCGAGGGCCAAGTAAATGTACGATAAATTCGGACTTTTCATCAATGGCGAATGGCGCGGTCGAAGCGATGGAGGGACGCTCGCGGTCACCGATCCCGCTACCGGCGAAGTCATTGGGAACACCCCTACGGCGTCCGGTGCCGATGTCGAGGCCGCGATCGCCGCAGCGGAGAACGGCCTGAAAATCTGGCGGGCGACGCCCGCCTGGACGCGGGCGGACTCGCTGCATGCCGTAGCCTCCGTCATGCAAAATCGCGCCGAGGAGGTCGCCAGGTGCCTGACCCTGGAGACTGGAAAGCCGCTCGCCCAGGCTCGCCGCGAGTGGGCGCTCTCCATAGACCAGTTTCGGTGGTACGCCGAAGAAGCCCGCCGCATCCATGGCCGCATCGTGGAGAGCCGGGCACCGGGAGGCCGATTGGAGGTCTCGCATGAGCCCGTAGGCGTCGTTGCCGCGTTTACAGCGTGGAATTTCCCGGCCGTTCTCATTGCCCGCAAGGTCGCCCCAGCACTCGCCGCTGGCTGCTCCGTCATCATCAGGCCATCGCGTGAGGTACCGGGTACCGCCATGCTGCTGGTCGATTGTCTGCGGCAAGCCGGTGTACCGGCCGGTGTGGTCAATCTTGTGATCGGCCCGACCTCGACGACTTACGAACCCATCATGGCGTCCCCGGCCGTGCGCAAGGTTTCGCTGACCGGTTCGACCGCGGTGGGCCAGCAGATGATCCGTGACTCGGCGCGAACTCTGAAGCGCGTGACCATGGAATTGGGCGGCAATGCTCCGGTTATCGTTTTCGACGACGTGAACCTGGACTCTGTTCTCGACATCTGCGCCCCGGTGAAGTTCGCCAACGCTGGACAAGTCTGCGTGACGGGCGATCGCTTCTATGTGCATGAGTCCTTGCACGATAAATTCGTCGCCGGGTTCGCGGCTCGCGCCAAATCCCTCAAGCTTGGGCACGGCCTGGATGAGTCCAGCCAGATGGGACCGCTCATCAACCAGCGCCGCGTCGATGCCATGGAGGCCATCGTTGCCGATGCCCGCGAACATGGCGGAAAGATCGAGGCAGGCGGCGGACGCCCCGCCGGGCAGAACAAGGGCTTCTTCTTCGAGCCGACGGTCATCTCAGGCTTGCCGGATAACGCCTTGGCGCTAGCCGAAGAGAATTTCGGGCCTATCGCGGCGATAACACCCTTCGCGTCCACCGAGGATGTGTATGCCCGCGCCAATTCGAGCGACTATGGTCTGTCAGCCTACGTGTTTACTCGCAATCCCTCGCGCATCCGCGAGGCGACGGCACGGATTGAAGCCGGCATGGTGGGCGTGAACAGCTTCGCGCTTGCGGCCGCCGAAGCACCCTTCGGTGGTATAAAGTCGAGCGGCATGGGGCGTGAAGGTGGCAGTGAAGGCATCCACGACTACATGAACGTCAAACTATCGCAAATCATCCTTTGAGTGGCTGGACAAGATGATCAAGAACGGCATTCGCGAGCGTTGGACTTCGGGAAAACCCGTCATCAATGGTTGGCTTTCGACGTCTAGCCCTTTCGTCGCGGAGATCATGGCGGCGCAAGGCTACGACTCGCTGACCATCGACCTTCAGCACGGGTTTGTCGGTTACGAGGCCGCGACCTCCATGTTGCAGGCGATGCGGGCGAGCGCCGTGACACCCATGGTGCGGGTGCCGTGGCTCGATCCCGGCGACATCATGAAGGCGCTCGATGCCGGCGCCTTTGGCATCGTCTGCCCAATGATCAATACCGCCGAGGAGGCCGCGCGGCTGGTCTCGTACATGCGCTATCCGCCCAATGGCGTCCGTTCCTTCGGCCCGACCCGCGCCTTATTCGCCGCCGGGGCCGATTACGGTCAACATGCCGACGGAGAGGTTCTGTGCTTCGCGATGATCGAAACCGCCGAGGCCATGAAAAATCTCGACGCCATCGTCGCAACGAAAGGTCTGGATGGCGTCTATATCGGGCCCGCCGACCTGACCCTGGGGCTGACTGGGCGCAAGTACCCCACGGGCTTCGACCGCCAGGAGCCTGAGATCGTGGACGCGATCCAGGCGGTGTTGAAACAAGCTCATGCTGCGGGTATTCGCGCCGCCCTGCATTGCGGCACACCCGACTATGCGGCCAAGGCCGCAGGCTGGGGTTTTGATCTCGTGACGATATCCAACGATGTGCGATTGCTGGCGGGCGCTGCTCAGGTAAGCGTCGCCACCGCACGGAAACTCATCGGCGAACGGGCGCAGCAGGACTCGTCCCCCGCCAAAAGTGGATACTGATATGCCGCACATCCTGGTCGCGGGAAAAATCCATGAAGACGGTATCGACCTGCTCAAGTCCACGCCCGGAATAACGTTCGATCTGGTCAACGAAGTCTCGCTTCAATCCTACGCACCGCTAATCGGTAGGGCCGACGCCGTCCTGATCCGCACGCAGCCAATGCCCGCCGCGGTGATTGCTGATGCCACGCGCCTGCAAATCGTTTCTCGGCATGGCGTCGGCTATGACGCGGTCGACGTCTCGGCTCTTAGCGCCCGCGGCATTCCACTGGCCATTGTCGGCGATGTGAATTCGCGAAGCGTTGCCGAGCACGCACTGATGCTGATGCTTGCCGCGGCGCGCTGTACCGTGGCCCACGACATTGCCAGCCGAAATGGCAACTGGCAGGTGCGAAACCAATTCCAGACATGCGAACTCGATGGCAAGGGGTTGCTGCTCATCGGTTTTGGTCGTATCGGCCGCCGCGTCGGCAGCTTGGCTCAGGCCTTCGGCATGAGTGTCATGGCCCACGATCCCTATGCCGAGCCACGAGCTTTCGCCGAAGTAGGCGTCGAGGCAGTGACCGATCTCGAGACCGCCCTCGCTCGCGCCGACTACATCTCCCTTCACGTTCCGGCCTCCCCCAATGGCCCGTTGTTGGGTCCGCGCGAGTTTTCCCTGCTGAAGCCAACGGCCATCGTGGTCAACACCGCACGCGGTGAACTCATTGACGAGGTGGCTTTGGATGAAGCTCTGCGCGCGGGGCGCCTAGGCGCGGCGGCTATCGATGTCCTAGCGGATGAACCGCCGCGGAAAGACCATCCGCTATTGCAGAACCCGCGCGTGACGATCAGCCCTCATTCCGCGGGGCTTACGCGTGAATGCGCCGCCCGGATGGCCGTTGCTTCGGTACGGAACATTCTCGACTATTTCGCCGGAACGATCGACCGCCGACTACTGGTGAACGATGCTGAAATCACCGCAACCCGCGAGGGAGCGAGATCGGTGTGAACTTCGTCCGTACGGCGAATGAAACTCTAGCCAAGTCTCATCGCACCGGGCGGCGTTGGGGGTGCAAAGGGGTAGGCACCCCAGACCGACTGATCGAAGTTGATCACTGACCCGGTCATCAAACCAGCATCCGCCGACACGAGGTAATTCACCGCGCGCGCTACCTCGGCGGGGGCAAGGAGCCGCCCGAACGGCTGCTCTTTGGCGGCCTCGTCCAGCCAGTTGGCGTTCGCGCCGTGATATTCGCGCTGGATCTTGTCCTCACCGTCGGACGCCATCCAGCCGATGTTGAGCTGATTGACCCGGATACGATTACGCATCACCGCAAATGCAGTGTTCCGTGTGAGCGTGGCGAGTGCGCCCTTGGAAGCGCAGTAGGCCGCGATGAAGGGTTGCCCGGCCAATGCCGAGGTCGAGCCGATGTTCACGATCGAGCCTTCCGCGCGATCGCGGATCATGCGGCGGATGGCCTCCTGCATCATGAAGAAAGGTCCACGTGTATTGATCGCGAACATGCGGTCGAAAAGTTCGGGGCTGGTGTTCAAGATGTCGCCGCGGTCGGTTATCCCGGCCGCATTCACCAGAATATCGATCCGGCCGAAGGCCTCATCGGCCGCGGCAACCACGGCTCGGCAGTCTTCCACCACCCCGAGGTCGGCCGCCACGAACTTGACTATACAGCTCCCGGCGGCGGCAATGTCGGCCGCTACGGCCTCGCCCTTCGCCACCGAACGGCCGCAGATAACAATCCCGGTTGCGCCCGCCTCGGCCAGTCGCTTGGCGACGGCCGCGCCCAAGCCTTGGGTTCCGCCGGTGACAATGGCAAACTTTCCGTCAATCCGGTTCATGTCTTAATCCTCCATCTCATTGCCAGCCGCTCTCGGTGCGCGCAGGCACCGCTCCGTCCACTTATAGAAATTATTATTGACAATAATAACTATCTGCAATAAAAATTGCAATATAATTCGAGGCCGACGACGCGGCGCAAGGGACGGACATCACACATGCTACGATTTGCGGTACTCGGATGTGGACGGATCGGCCGGATGCATGCCGCCAATGTTGCGCGGCATCCCCGCGCTTCACTGACGATGGTATACGATATCGACTCTGCCGCGGCTGCCGAGGTCGCGACTTTGGCGGGTGCGCGGGTCGCCAAATCACCCGAGGACGTGTTCGGATCAGCCGAAGTCGATGCCGTCTTGATAGCTACCGCGACACCCACTCATGCCGACTACATCGAGATGGCGGTTGCCTCGGGCAAGGGCGTGCTCTGCGAAAAGCCCATCGATCTCGACCTGAAGCGCGTCGACCTTTGCCGCCAGCGCATCGCGGGCTCAAAGGTGCCAATTCAAATCGGCTTCAATCGTCGTTTCGATCCTGGCCACCGCGCGGCCCGCGAGGCCATGTTAGCTGGTGAGATCGGGGCGTTGCATCAGGTCATCATCACCTCGCGCGATCCGGCGCTGCCGCCCAAGAGCTACCTCACTCAGGCAGGTGGGCTATTTCGGGACATGTCGATCCATGATTTCGACCTCGCCCGCTTCATGCTGGGCGAAGAGCCCGTGGAAGTCTTTGCCATCGCTGGTGCGTTGAACGATCCTGTGCTCGGGGCCGAGCTCTCCGAGGTCGACAGTGCGATGTTCATCCTGCGAACCGCCAGTGGCAAGCAGTGCCATATCAACAACACCCGATGCGCCGTCTATGGCTACGATCAGCGGGTGGAACTCGTGGGGCAGGTCGGAATGGTCATTTCCGACAATCGCAAGCCACACGAATTGAGGCGCTTCAAGGCCCAGAAAACTGAGGTGTCCGAGCCCTATCTACTGTTCTTCCTCGAGCGCTATAACGAGGCATTCATGGCCGAAATCGGCGCTTTCGTCGATGCGGTCGAGACGGGCCGGGTAGCGTCGCCCGGATTTGAAGACGGACGACAGGCGCTAATCCTCGCAGAAGCGGCCTACAAATCGCTTCGCGAAGGTCGCATGGTTCGCGTGGCGGAGATCGTGTGATGTCGCCCCGGGTATGGTCCCGTAATCACGACCGAACTAAGCCACAGTGGGGAAATCAGCATCGGCCGCCATTGGTTTCCACTCGGTCAATTCTTGGAGCTGCGCCCTGAGATCGGCTTCCACCCTTTCACTCGCCACACGTCCCAAGACCAAACGAAACGGCGGCTTCGCTCTCAGCATCGTACGGATGATACACTCAGCTGCCCGTATGGGGTCGCCCGGCTGACTTCCGTCGATCTTGCTGTTTTCCTTGCGAAGCAAGCCAGCAGTGGCAGCGTAGTCTTCAATCGCCCGGCTGGACTGCTTCAGCGAGCGTCCAGCGAAATTCGTCCGAAATGGCCCGGGCTCCACGAGCATCACGTTGATACCGAGTGGTTGAAGCTCCTTTTGCAATCCGCCCGACAGACCCTCGACGGCAAATTTACTAGCTGCATAAAGGGCGCTTCCTGCCGGGGAGATGCGTCCTGCTACCGATGATATGTTAACGACCCAGCCGCGCCTGCGTGCACGCATTATTGGAAGAACGGCCTGGGTCAAATGAAAGACGCCGTAAAAGTTTGTTTCGAATAGGTCGCGCACATCTGTTTCATCCGCCTCTTCGACGGCCGCGCGGTAGCCATACCCAGCATTGTTAACCAGGACATCGACCGCGCCAAAGCGCTCTTGCGAGCGCGCAACGACCTCTTTGATCTCTTTCCCATCTGCGACGTCCAGCTTCTGGACCAGGCATCGTGTACGGTCGGCGGGCGCGGCTATGTCTCCGATCCCACTCGGATTTCGCACCGTGGCAGTCACATTCCAGCCCCGAGCCAGCACTGCGGTGGCCAGCGCTCTTCCGAGGCCCGTTGAACAGCCTGTGATGAGCCAATTCTGCATTCAGCAATCTCCCATTTGCGGCCCGACTGAGGCGCCATCACAAAACGACCGTCTCAAAAACAAGACCATTGACGAGAAGAGCATATTCAATATATCAATATCATGAAAGAGGAAACGTCATGCTTGAGGGCGTAAAGCCGCTAGGTCGATCTGAGGGCAGCCTCGCCGAGGAACTCGTGCGGCGCATTGAGGCGCTGATCCGCGAGCGGCGCGCCGTTGGCAGCGCAAGACTGGGCTCAAAGGACGATCTGCGAAGGACCTTCCAGGTCGCTCACGGCACCATGAACGAGGCGATGCGCGTTCTGGAAACACGCGGCCTGATCGAACTACGTCGTGGACCCCAAGGTGGTGTGTTCGTCGCGGAGCCTTCGATCTTCCTGCGCCTGAGCAATATTTTCCTCGGCTTCCGTAAGGGCTCCGAGTCGATCCAGGACTGCCTGGCCGTGCGCGATCAACTCGAGGTATTGACCGCGGTGGAGGCGGCCAAGGAGGCCCACTCGCGCCCCGATGATGTCAAAGAGATGTATCGCCTCTATGACAAAATGGCCGAAACGGTAAATGAGCCCACAGTTACACTGAAATGGAATTGGGAACTACATCGCTGCATTTCCCGGATGGGTGCGAACAAGATTCTCTCCGGCATATACCTGACATTGTTGGATTACATAGAACGGGAACTCGATGCGGTAGCTACAGCCACCGACAGTGATCGGCCTCAGCGCATATTGAAAATGCATCGAGATATCGTCGATGCCATCGCATCCGGCGATCCAGCGCGGGCCGCCGCTGCTATGCGCCTGCATCCGCTGCCGCCTGAAGACGGCCCCGGTGTCCACATGGGCGCGATCCAGCCCTATCAGGCGAAGGTGCGCGGGCCATGAACGCAAGCCCCGTCGTTACTGCGGCCAATGCGGCTCCAGCTCTGAGCTGCGAGGGGATTGTCAAACATTTCGGTGGAACCCGAGCGCTTCGG
>Ga0075030_100003918_pt1 | contig 13485 bp, 9 predicted proteins | sample LitLauG_LLR_2012_FD_71393 | JGI IMG/M metagenome (GOLD analysis project Ga0075030, IMG submission 71393) | Freshwater sediment microbial communities from Pennsylvania, USA - Little Laurel Run_MetaG_LLR_2012 | ecosystem: Environmental > Aquatic > Freshwater > Creek > Sediment | place: USA... | reverse complement strand
GTCGGGACCATCGCATCGAGATTGCACCGGGCGCACAAGCTCCTCAAGACGCGTCTGGGCCACAGGGCAAGAAGCCGTGAGAAAAGGAATTCCCATGTCTGACATTCCATCTCGCTATGATGAATTCGTCTCGACGGCGCTGCAGGAATTGGCGCAATCGAGCCCGCAGTCGGCGTCGGCTGAATCCAAGGCAGCGCTCACTCACGCCTTCCGTCGCCATCATGCGCGGCGCAGAGCAGTACGGCTCGTTGCGATGTTCGCCCTGATATTGTCGACGGGAGGCGGATCTCTTTGGATGACCGGAGCTTTCCACGGAATCTCGCTTGCGCGGCCATCGGTAATTACAAGTCCTGCAAACCAATACTCGCCTTCGACCGGAGAAAATACAGCCACTAAAAGCGCAACCGCGAACCGGGTCGTCGCTGGCGGCGAAGTGTTCCTAGCCCTGCCGTCATTCGCATTCGAAACGCCGGGAGAAGAATTGCGAGTCATTCGCGTAGAAATGCCCGTGTCGTCGCTGCGCGTCCTCGGCGCGCGCGTGAACGACGAGTTGAGCACACGCCGTATTGTTGCTGACCTGCTCGTCGGCACCGACGGCACGCCGTACGCATTCCGCATCATCACGTAATCGTAGAGGAGGCCTGGTGAAAATCATCGCGTCATTTTTCTCAATCCTGCTCGCCGTTGCCTTCGCGGTCGCGCAACAGTCCGCGGCCGCACAGAACGGTCCTCAGGTCATGGTTCTGGGGGGACTGACTTCCGATACCGGTGCAACGCACGGGTTCGTCTACCACGAGGTTATGCGCGGAGGCGAGTTCGTGCGCGGCGCTCCCTACACGGGCACAGCCGTGACCGATACCACGCAGGTGTTGGCCGACGGAAACCGCATCGTCAACCACTCCGTCGCGCACCTGGCCCGCGACAGCGAAGGGCGCACCCGCCGCGAAGAGACGGTTTCGAATCTCGGGCCGTTGCCCACCGAGGCATCGCACCTCGTCTTCATCACCGATCCGGTGGCAAGAGCCGAGTATGTGCTCGATCTCGACGATCACACGGTCACGGTGCGAAAACTTGAGGGCACGAAAATAATCACCGTGGAACAAAAGCGCGACCAGGAAACGGCGGGTAAGCCGATTCAATCTCCTGCCCCGACCGAATCGCACCAGAGTGCCTTAGGAGTGGACACGATTGAGGGCCTCGCCTGCGACCACATGATGCTGTACGAGATGATCCCTGCCGGAACCATCGGCAACGACCGCCCGATTGTGGTTACGTCGGAGACGTGGGCATCGCCTGATCTGCACCTGCTAGTCATTCGCAAGAAAAAAGATCCCCGGTTCGGGGAGACGGTGTACAAGATCATGCACATCGTTCGCGGCGACCCTGACCCGTCTTTATTCCAGGTACCCAGAGACTTCAGAGTGCTGGAGAACGGATCGTCGCTTCAAACACCCAAGTGAGAGTTGAGAAACCCTGGGCTGGTTGCGTCCAGAGATACCTATTCCGCCTCTTCTGGGACTCCCTGACGAGGAATCGCGACTCGACGCAGGCAACTCTAGGTCATCCGCGAAAACGAATCGCGCAGAAGGCGAGATAAATCGATTTAACTATCATTTTTAAGTTATAGAAAACAGTTAAGATACTTAACTTTATTTGCACAGCTTCTTGTGTCCGTAATCACACTAAACGAGCGGCTTAGAGAGTTTTGCACCTGCTGTGGTGCGGAGATGATCGGATTGAAGTATTGACTTTGCGGGGCTGAGAAATGCCGGCTACTTTTTGCTTGGATCATTGCACGATGTCAGCCGTCGTCACTCCCCAACCGTCTTCGTCGGCCCCGAAATAAACTACAAGTCTCGCCCTCTTATCGGGCAGATCATAAACAAGAGTTCGAGTGCCGCCCCGGATCGTATCACTTTCTGGATCAAGCCAGACCAGATTCGCTTTTGTATTGCCGCGCAGGGTGGAACAGATTCGCACCGGATCGGCATTCAAACGCTCCCGCGAAATCCTTTCACATTGATTCGTTCGGAGGTCGCGAATGAGCCATTCCGCATTCCTTTCGTCTTTTCTGTTTCGCAGAGGGTTGAGGACTGCAATGGCCGTTCCTTGTGGCACATCCTGCGGAGATGCGCCGTAGTAGAACAGCACGCAGTGATTCGGACGGATCAGATACAGAACGGCAGAAACAAAGATCACAACCGCCGCTATGATCGGAATCGCGAACCGTACCGTTTTTCCAGTTCGTGGCAATACTTTCGAAACTCCGGTGAAAGCGATTTTGGGTTCTATTTATAGATAGGCTCGATCGAGAACTATCCAACGAACGGGCGCAGCAGATCAAAATGCCCCAACCGTAAGATCGCACAGAAGGCGATTTTTAGGATAGGGCATCCGATTGGTCGTATACTTGTCTACTTCCGCCGGGCTTCGCCTTGGCGGGGCGGACGACTGCGCCCGCCCCACGTGAGCAACTACACAAGCCCCTGGTCCAGCATCGCGTTGGCTACCTTCACAAAGCCGCCGATGTTGGCGCCGTTCACCAGATTGCCGGGCGTGCCGTATTTCTCGGCCGTTTCGAAGCAGTTCTGGTGAATGGCGATCATGATCTTGTGCAGACGATCGTCCACTTCCTGGCGGGTCCAGCTCAGGCGAGCGCTGTTCTGGGCCATTTCGAGACCAGACGTCGCTACGCCACCAGCATTGGCCGCTTTCGCCGGGCCGTAGAGCACTTTGGCATCGAGGAACATCTTGGTCGCGTCGAGCGTGGACGGCATGTTCGCGCCCTCGGCTACCAGCTTGATGCCGTTCTTGATCAGGTTCGCCGCATCTTTCGCCGTGATCTCATTCTGCGTGGCGCTCGGGAAAGCGCAATCGGCCTTCACGTTCCACAGCGGATTGTGGTCCAGCTTGATGTCGGTCGGCATGAAGATAGCTTTCTTGTAGTGATCGGCATAGTCGCGGATGCGTCCACGCTTCACGTTCTTCAGTTCGATGATGAAGGCCAGCTTCTCGCGGCTGATGCCCTCGGGATCGTAGATCACGCCATTCGAATCGGACACGGTGACGGGCTTTGCGCCGAAGTCGAGCAGCTTTTCGATGGTGTACTGCGACACGTTGCCGCTGCCGGAAACGAGGCACAGCTTGCCTTCGAGCGAGTCTTTGCGGCTCTTCAGCATTTCGCTGGCGAAATAGACGCAGCCGTAGCCGGTGGCTTCCGGACGAATCAGCGATCCGCCCCAGCCCAGGCCCTTGCCGGTCAGCACGCCAGTGAATTCATTCCGCAGGCGTTTGTACTGGCCGAAGAGGAATCCGATCTCGCGTCCGCCGACGCCAATGTCGCCGGCCGGGACGTCAGTGTCGGGGCCGATGTGGCGCTGCAGTTCGGTCATGAAGCTCTGGCAGAAGCGCATGACTTCGTTGTCGCTCTTGCCCTTGGGATCGAAATCGCTGCCGCCCTTGCCGCCGCCCATAGGGAGCGTGGTGAGCGAGTTCTTGAAGACCTGTTCGAATGCCAGGAATTTCAGGATGCCGAGATTCACGCTGGGATGGAAGCGGAGTCCGCCCTTGTAGGGGCCGATGGCGCTGTTCATCTCGATGCGGAATCCGCGGTTGACCTGAATGTTGCCCTGGTCATCGAACCACGGCACGCGGAACATGATGACGCGCTCGGGCTCGACAATTCTGTCGAGCAAACGCGCCGATTGATACTCGGGATGTTTGGCAAGGACCAACCTGAGAGAGTCGAACACTTCCTGCACAGCCTGATGGAATTCGGGCTCGGCTGGGTTCTTCGCTTTCACACTGATCATCACGGATTCAATGTAGTCCGCCGGCGACTTGATTCCCGGCGGTGTCATCACGGACGTCATAGTTTTGCTACCTCCGTAGCGGTACTACGTAGACATAATTCCGTTCCTCATTCTCACCCTTGCCAAAAATGAGGCAGTGATAATTCTCACGGGCGGACGTGATTACGGTCACGGAGAGTGTAGGTGGTGTGGAATGAAGAGGATGCGAGGGCCGGCGAGCTGTTTCCGTGGTGCCATCGTGGGCACCTCCCGCTCCGGATATTGTGAGGGAAAGCCGGCATCGATGCAATGCACATGTAGGGGCGGACGCCTTCGTCCGCCCCGCCGAGCGAAGCGAGGCGTGTCGGCGGCATGGGTCAGTTCGACACTCGTTGCTGTTCTGGCCGCCTGCATTGCGCGCTTCCGTATGCGTTTGAAGGATGCGGGGTGAGGTTGTAAATCCGCGGGAAGGGTGAGCACCACTCGCATCCGCTTCTCATCCGGAGCAAAGCGATCTAAGTGTCACCTTCGCAAGCTTCCAACAAGAGGACCCGTAGTCTGAGTAAAGGCGCTCCTATTTAGGTCGTATCCGCCTTCGTCAATCGTGCCGGTAACGCCCATTGTTTCTGTGTGGGGTTGGTCGCGCTGTTCAAACGAACTGGCGACGACGCACTCAACGGAACCGATTACTAGCAAGCTCACCAACATTCGCTTTCCAGTCACATTTGCTCCTCTGGGGGCTCACTTTCTCCCCCTACTTCATCTTTGAGGGCACGACTATTTCAAAGCTGTTACTTAGCCTGTTGTGATATTTGCTTCTCGCTTTGTATGGTGAACACTTGCATCGCGTCGTCTTTGACGCCGTTATCGGGAACCCAACCGCCACGTTGTGCTCGAAAAGTGACTGTGCCGCCCACGTGGAAGAACACCATACAGACCTTCATCGGCTTGTCGAGAGGTAGGTACGAAACTTCCGTCTTGGTCTTGAAATATGACAGGTAATCCGTCTTGCACGAAAGCACAAAGTCGGCGGTTTCGTTTTGCGCCGTCACTTTGTACTCTTCCCTTGTGTGGCAAGGCAATTCGGCTGTGCCGCACTCGTCCCTGTCGTTGTCGTGTGGAATTTGCTCGATGCCCGTTATCTTAAGCTTCAAAGCCTCGACGGCGAACAGCGACGGCGCGAGAATTAAAAGGAGGGTCACGAGCGGCGCGTTCCTCATCAGCAAATCCTCGGCAACTGCTCACCGCTGAGCATGTCCACGACGCGATTGCCGCCGATGCGGCTCTGCAGCACGACCATGCGTCCCGGACCCTGTTCGACCACTCCTACGCGGACCGATCCTTCGGATACTGCAACTTTCTTCATGATTTCAAGCGCCGCGTCCGCCTGGGCTGCTGGCACGAACACTGCGAAGCGGCCTTCGTTTGCCACGTACAACGGATCGAGGCCCAGGATTTCGCATGCGCCTTGCACTACTTCGTCAATTGGAATCAGTAGTTCTTCGAGCTTGATGCACACGTTTCGATCGGAGGCGATCTCGTTCAGCGTTGTTGCGAGCCCGCCGCGCGTTAGGTCTCGTAAGCAGTGCAATTCGATTCCTGCATTGAGCAGCGCTTCCACCGACGGCCAGACACTCGCGGTATCACTCAAAATCGGCGATTCGAATTCGAGGCCTTCGCGCACAGAAAGAATCGCGATGCCGTGACGGCCGAGATCGCCGCTGACGATCACGACATCGCCCGGCTCCACCGACGCGGGACCGATCGTCTTCTTCACATTCGCTTCGATCACGCCGATGCCCGAAGTGTTCACGAAGATGCCGTCGCCTTTGCCCTTGTCGACGACTTTCGTGTCGCCGGTGACCAGCTCTACGTTCGCCTTCGCTGCAGCCTCTTGCATTGACGTGACTACCGTCCGCAGTGTTTCCATCTCCAGGCCTTCTTCGAGGATGAATCCGGCGCTGAGGTAAAGCGGCCGGGCGCCGCACATGGCTAGATCGTTGACCGTGCCGTTGACCGCGAGGTCGCCGATGTTTCCGCCGGGAAAGATCAGCGGGCGCACGACGAACGAATCGGTGGTGAAGGCCAGGCGCGATCCGTTCACTGAGAGCACGGCGCCGTCGTGGCGTTGCTCGAGCGCATCGTTCGAGAAGGCCGGGATAAAGATCTTCTCGATGAGCTGGTGCGTAAGCCTGCCGCCGCCGCCGTGCGCGAGCACGATGCGGTCGTCAGCGACTCGCGGCACTGGGCAGCTCAGGTTGAATGAGGTCGTGGGTTTGACGTCGGCCATAGTGATAGTAAGCGGCACACGCGCCTTCGGACGATACCATGGGCGCGCCCAGCGGATTTTCCGGCGTGCACTTCACTGCAAACGCGGGACAGTCATGAGGCTTCTTGATGCCCTGCAAAATCAGCCCACTGATGCACTCGGGCGATTCGTGGGCGGGCACGCCGGTAAATGGATAGCGGCGGTTGGCGTCGTATTTCTGGAAACGTCCGCGCAACTGGAATCCGCTCGCAGGAATTTCGCCCAAGCCTCGCCACTGGCGAGGCACGATTTCGAAGACCTCCGCGATGCGATCCTGCGCCGGACGATTCCCTTCCCGCCGCACCGCGCGGGTGTACTGGTTCTCGACTTCGTGACGGCCTTCTTCCAGCTGAGCCACCGTCATGTGAATGCCTTCGAGAATGTCGAGCGGCTCGAATCCGGTGACCACGATGGGGACTTCGTACTTCTCGGCAATCGGGAAATATTCTTCGAAGCCCATCACCGTGCAGACATGGCCGGCGGCGAGAAATCCCTGCACCACGCAATTGTCGGACGAGAGCAACGCTTCCATCGCGGGTGGTACGAGCACATGCGATACCAGCAAGGAAAAGTTCTCGACGCCGTCGTGATCGGCTTGCCAGGCGGACATGGCATTGGCGGGCGCAGTGGTTTCAAACCCCACCGCGAAAAAGACAACCTGCCTTGCGGGATTCGACTTTGCCACCTTGACCGCATCGAGCGGCGAATAGACGATGCGGACGTCGGCGCCATCGGCTTTCACATCGAAGAGGCTCCTTGACGATCCAGGAACGCGGAGCATGTCGCCGAACGAGCAGAAAATCACGTCGGACCGCTGCGCGATCGCAACCGCCTTGTCGATCAACTCAATCGGCGTGACGCAAACCGGGCAACCGGGGCCATGGACCAGCGCGATCTCTTTCGGCAGCAGGTCTTCGAGTCCGCTCTTGACGATGGTGTGAGTCTGCCCGCCGCAGATTTCCATGATGGTCCAGGGGCGGGTGACGTTTCTGCGGATGGCTTGCGCCAATTGTTCGGCAGCTTTTTGGTCGCGATATTCACTGAGGAATTTCACCGAGCTCCTCTTTCAATCCGCCCATCTCCTCGAGGTACTGGAAGACGCGCTGTGCTTCGGCTTCGTCGATCACGCTGATGGCGAATCCGACGTGGACCAGAACATACTTCCCGACTTCGGCTTCGGGAGTGTAAGCGAGATTGACATCTTTTCGGATGCCGCCGAAGTCGACCTTGGCGCGGCGAAAGGCAATGTCTTCAGCGTCAAAGATTTCGACTACGCGTCCGGGAACGGCGAGACACATGGGTTCACCCCAGCGGCTAAAGCCGCAATTCTGGTTTTCAATTGTGCGGCATGCCTGAAGGCATGCCCTGATACGAAGCCCTTCGGCATGCTTGACGGCATGCCCTGACACAAACCGACAAATCAAGCTTTGTATCGGGGCACAGCTTCAGCTGTGCCGTTACATATCTCAAAAAGATCCAGCGGCTTTAGCCGCTGCTTCCCGGCCATCACCGCCTGACCTAGCGCGATCCCGCCATCGTTGGGCGGGACGCGGTGATGCGTGTGCACAACAAATCCTCGCGCCTCCAGCGCGGTCGCGGCGTGCTCGGTGAGATAACGATTCTGAAAGCCTCCGCCGCTCAGGACGATCTGCTTCAGTTTTGCATTGGTTGCGACTTCCAGAATCCATTCGACCAGGGCGTTGTGGAACTTCGCTGCAATTTCTGCCGCTGGAACTTGCGCGCGTTTGTCGGCGATGACTGCTTCGATCAAAGGACCCCAGTCTCCACCCGGCAAAGGATACGCCTCTTCGGTGCGCAAGTTGCCGATTTCGTTTTCGAGCAACATCGCCGCCTGGCCTTCAAAACGGCTCTCGCGAGCCACGCCGGCGATGCATGCCACGGCATCGAACAGGCGCCCCACACTGGTGGTCGCTGCTACATTGATGTCCGCGTTCAGCATAGAGCGAATCCTGGCCGCATCCAATCGTGGAATCCCTGACGCCGGCCACAGCGAATCCCCGCCCCCTGTTTCAGGGTCCGGTTCAAATCCCGGTATTGCGACCTCGAGTGAGTTCGGGAAACCTTCGAAGAGTAATCCCGCCGCAGAGCGCCAGCCTTGGCGGACCGCTGCGTCTCCGCCCGGCAAAGCGAATGACCGCAGATGAGCGATGCGCTCGTACCGGCCGTCCTCGACCTGGAAGAACTCGCCGCCCCAGATCGTGCCGTCGAGGCCGTATCCGGTGCCGTCCCAGGAAACGCCGAGATACGGGCCTTCCACGTTGTTTTCGGCAGCACAAGCCGCGACGTGCGCCTGATGATGCTGCACCTGAATCAGCGGCAGGCCCGAGCGCTCCGCCCACTGGGTGGATGCGTAGTCGGGATGCAGATCGCAGACGACGGCTTCCGGCTTGAAGCTGTAAAGCCGGCAGAGGTCGTCGATGGCTCTTTCAAACGCGCCACGCGCTTCGACCGTGTCGAGATCGCCGATGTGCTGGCTGAGGAAGACGTCCTGCCCGACGGCGATCGCGACCGTGTTTTTCAGGTGCCCGCCAACCGCCAGAACCGGCGGCAGAGTTTTCGCGAGACGAATCCCGAGGGGAGCATAACCGCGTGCGCGACGCAGGATCCCGGCTCGTCCACGCGTTAGCCGGACAACCGAGTCGTCGCAGGGGCGCACGATCGGACGATTGTGCATCAGGAAATGGTCGGCAATGTCTTTGAGCCGCGTGGTGGCTTCGTCATTGGAAATGGCAATTGGCTCATCGCTGCGGTTGCCGCTGGTGGCGACAAGGGGGAAGCGGCACTCCTGCATGAGTAGGTGGTGCAGCGGCGAATACGGCAACATGACGCCGAGATAGGGAGAACAATGCGCCACGTTCCACGCGATATCAGTGCCGCGCTTCGGCTGCAGCAACACGATCGGCGCCGCCTGCGATTCGAGCAACTCCACTTCCGTTGGGGAGATTTCGCAGTACTGGCGCGTGATTTCCAGAGAAGGCATCATCAGCGCAAATGGCTTTTCTTCGCGATGCTTGCGCTGACGCAGGCACGCGACGGCCTCCGGATTCCGCGCATCGGCCAGTAGTTGAAATCCGCCAATTCCCTTGAGCGCAACGATCTGGCCTGCAAGCAGAGCTTTGGCGACGGCTTCAATCGTGCTGTCGAGTTTCGGCCCGCAAACAGGGCATGCATTCGGTTGCGCGTGGAAACGCCGGTTGGCCGGATTCTTGTACTCCGTGTGGCATTCGGGACAGAGCACGAAATCGCGCATGGTCGTGTTGGGCCGGTCGTAGGGTATGTCGACGACGATGGTGTAACGCGGGCCGCAGTTCGTGCAGTTGGTAAACGGATATTGGAAGCGCCGGTTGGAAGGATCGAAAAGCTCGTCCCGGCATTGCGCACAGGTCGCAAGATCGGGCAGAACATTCACGCTCTTGCCCGAATCAGCCTCGCTGGCAACAATCCGAAACCCCGTCGAGCCTTCGACCGAAATCCATGCAGACTCGTGCGCGGAGACGACCGAAACCTTGGGCCGCTCGCGTTCCAGCCGCTCTTCAAACACACGCAACTGGTCCGTGGGCCCCTCAACCTCGACGACCAGGCCTGCGGAAGAATTCAAGACCCAGCCAGTGAGTTCCATTTCGGTGGCCAGGCGATAGACGAAAGGGCGAAAACCGACTCCTTGCACCGCACCATGGAGGGTGACGCGGAGGCGCTGAATCGGAGTCTGCGCAAGAATGCTCATCGTCGCGGAAGAGCGACCCCCTGGTGGAGTGATTGTACGGCCAATGAGGTTGCCGACACAGGCCAGATCTGGCTTCGTCCGTCGTGTCGCAACCCTGATGCCCGTGTGTCCCCAATACAACTAAGTCCGCACCGTTAGTACCGGACACTGCGCGTGCGCGATCACCTGATGGGTGGTCGTCCACGGCAGGTGCGTGGTACCGATCTCCGAGCGGGTGCCGATCACAATCAGATCCGCGTCGCGATCGGCGGCGACCTTCAGAATGCGTTCGTGCGGCGATCCAAACTCCACCATCGTTTCGGGCAGGTATTGCAAACAGGCGTCGATGGGAATCAGGTCGTGCATGCGCCGGACGCTGTCTTCAATCGGGCCCGGCTGCGTGCCCAGCTGCGTGTAGTCCTCCATGACGTGAACCATGGTGAGGCGGGCGTGGAATTCGTCGGCCAGCGAGACTGCGGTCTGCGCCACCAGCGCGGCATTCTGGGCAAAGTTCGTGCCGAAGACGATCTGCTTCACTTCGAGCTCCCGCGGGGCTACATCAGTTCCTTGGCTACGAAATCCGGGGAAGCGGTCTCGCGTGGAGACCTTTGGACCAATCGTCAGCACCGGGCAAGGGGCGTGACGCAGGATATCTTCGGCCACCGAACCCAGCAGCAGTTTGCCCAGGCCGGTGCGGCCATGCGTCCCGAGGATGATCAGGTCGATGGAACTTTCTTCCACAATGGCGGCCAGATTCTTCCAGATCGGCCCCTGCCGGACATACTCGCGGTGTGGGATGCCTTCGAAGCCGTCGGCGATCTGGCGGACCTTATCGTTGGCCTCAGCGATGGCGTCGTCGTAGAGTGTCGCCATGCTGACGTAGTCCACCCCGCCGGTCATCATGATGACGGCCGTGTCGGAGAGGATATGCGCGGTGTGCAGCGTGCCTCCGAAACGGCGGCAAATGGCCGTGGCATAGGGAACGGCGGAGTCCGAGATCGCGGAAAAGTCCGTAGCAAGCAGGACATTTTTGAATGACAGAGTAAGGGTTTTTGGTTCTTCGGCTATCGCTTTGAGTTCGTCGACCGGTGACATGGAACACCTCCCCAGACTCTAGGTTGAGAATGGCGCTAAATCGGCGGAGGGTATAGGGCAGGTGTCACGGGGGGGTGTGATTAGGATCACAGACTGGGACGTAGCGCCGACAGCCTTGCCGACTGTCGCGAAGTTGTCCCCGTCTTCGTTGTGTCGGGAGCGAGACGCACCCGGGGACAGGCACCGGGCGGCGGCGCTACGGTTACTGCGCGAAGCCGTCGGCCTGAGTAATGGCGCCCATCGCGATTGTGTGATCGATATACAAGCGACCCGCTTCGAGGGCCTTGCGATCGAGATCGAGCAGCGCCAGATTCTTGACCTTTGCTTCCAGCACGCTCAGGGCAGTCGCAGACGAGAGACATTCGGTCTCTTCGAGCAGTGCGCCCATGATAACCACGTTCGCAACTTTGGCCGAGCCGAGCTTGTCGGCGATTTCCGAGGCCGGGATGCAGACAACCTGCACCTGCGGCAGTTCGATGTTTTCGGGAAGGCGGTCGCGTCCGTAGATGATCGTGCCACCGGGGACGACTTGCGCAGCGAACTTGCGCAGCGAAATCTCGTTCATCGCGATCAGCACGTCGGGGCGCGAGAGTAGAGGCGAACCGATGCGGTCTTTTGATAAGCAGACGTGACAGTGGGCGCTGCCGGAGCGCATTTCCGGCCCGTAAGAAGGCAGCCAGCTCACTTCCAAACCTTCGCGCATGCCCATCTCGGCAAGGAGTTGGCCAAGCAGCAACACGCCCTGACCACCGAAGCCGGCGATCTTGATTCCCAGTTCACGGAAGTGATGGCGGCGCGGCGGCTTCTCCTCGGACGCCGGTTTCGCTTCCCCGCCGATCAACTCCGCGACGGTCTTGTGCGGGGGGACATTGTTGTTCGGGATTTCCACTTTACGGTCGCGGAAGACTTCCAGCGGGAAGTTGGGAATCATTTTCTCGGCGACCCAGCGGCGCGCTTCCACCGGATCTTTGGCCCAGATCGTGGGGCAAGGAGAAAGAATTTCTACGAAGGTGAAGCCGGCGCCATCGCGCTGCAACTCGAGCGCTTTGCGCACAGCGCGGCGCGCTTTCATGATGTTCTTATTGTCTGAGAGCGCCACGCGCTCGATGTAGACCGGGGCTTCGAGCGACGACAGCATCTCGGCCATGTGCAGCGGGAAGCCTTCGTTGACGGGGCGGCGTCCCCAGGGCGAAGTGGTCGAGCGCTGGCCCACCAGCGTGGTGGGAGCCATCTGCCCACCCGTCATGCCGTAGATTGCATTGTTGACGAAGAATACGCTGATCTTTTCTCCACGGTTGGCGGCGTGTACGATTTCCGCCGTGCCAATGGCGGCAAGATCGCCGTCCCCCTGGTACGCAATGACCATCTTGTCGGGGCAAGCGCGCTTGAGGCCGGTAGCGGCCGCGGGAGCGCGTCCGTGGGCCACTTGCACATTGCCCACGTCAAAGTAGTAGTAAGCAAAAACAGAGCATCCGACGGGGCTGACGAAAATCGTTTGATCCTGGAGCTTGAGATCTTCGATGGCTTCGGCAATCAGCTTGTGGGCGATGCCATGGCCGCAGCCGGGACAATAATGCGTCTGATGCTTGAGGTCGGACTTGCGTTCGTACTCCCGATAGAAGACCTCGGATTTTTCATGCACGACTTCGTAATTGTCGGTGCTCATCTTCGGTTCCTCCAGAAGTACGTCGCGCTTTACCATCGTTCCTCGCTCGTGTCGCGGTGCTCGTGTGGCGGCGGACGCATTCGTCCGCGCGCGTACATTTCGTTGCTTCCCCCCCGGACGATTGCGTCCGGGGCCACATGTTTTACGCCACTGCTCCTACTTGCTCTTCGATCTTGGCTAACAACTCCTCTACCGTCGGCACATTGCCGCCGACTCGACCGTAGAACTCCACCGGCTTTGCGCCGTTCAGCGTCAGCCGAACGTCTTCCAGCATCTGGCCGTTGCTCAACTCGACGACCAGAACTCTTTCTGCTCGCGCTACTGTGGCAAACAATTGCTGTGACGGATACGGCCACAGCGTGATCGGGCGGAACAGACCGACTTTGATGCCGCGACGGCGCGCTTCGTCGACCGCCGAGCGCAGCACACGCGACACAATGCCGTAACCCACGACGATGAGCTCTGCATCTTCCGTGCGGTATTCTTCGCAGCGCGTCTCATTTTGCCGGCAGCGAATGTACTTCGCTTCCATCTTGCGCTGGTGCTCTTCCAGTTCGTCTGGCTCCAGAAAGATGGAGCTGATCATGTTCTGTCTCGTGCCGGCAGTTCCCTGCACCGCCCACGGCTTCAGCGGCGGAATGATCTCGCGATATTCGAGATCGAGCGGCTCCATCATCTGCCCGACGAAACCATCGGTGAGCACGATGGCCGGGTTGCGATACGTATCGGCTAAATCGAAGGCGAGGACGGTCAGGTCGGCCATCTCCTGCACCGAGGCTGGCGCGACCACGATGTTGCGGTAGTTGCCGTGGCCTCCCCCTTTGACCATGGCGAAGTAATCGCTTTGCTCGGGCGCGATGTTGCCGAGGCCCGGGCCTCCACGCATTACATCGACGATGAC
>Ga0075030_100003916_pt1 | contig 13491 bp, 9 predicted proteins | sample LitLauG_LLR_2012_FD_71393 | JGI IMG/M metagenome (GOLD analysis project Ga0075030, IMG submission 71393) | Freshwater sediment microbial communities from Pennsylvania, USA - Little Laurel Run_MetaG_LLR_2012 | ecosystem: Environmental > Aquatic > Freshwater > Creek > Sediment | place: USA... | reverse complement strand
CACCATGACCAAGCCGGCGGACGCCGCAACCGTCGCTAAATACCGAACCGCATTGCAGAAATTGCAGACGCAATTGAGCGACACGAACAAGCAACTGGCGGCGTACCGGGATTTTGCGGCGGGAAAACCAGTCTCCGAGGGCGGCGAGGATTTGAGTCATGGATATAGCCGCATGCCAGTGAGCCAGCAGATCGGGAAGCTGCAGGATAAGAAGAAGCAACTGGAGCAGCAGATTGACGACCTCAATGACGAGGCCAGGAAGAACGGAGTCGAGTCATGGCAGCTGAAATGAGCGGTGGAGCAGAAATATGAGGATTTTCGGGCGCGTGTTGATTCTGCTGATGGTGCTGACGGGAGCAGCCGCGCTGGGACAGACGCCTGACTCCACGAGCACAAGCAGCAACGCCAACTCCGCGGCCACCAGCAAACCCCCTGCGACCACTACTCCGGAGAAGAAACCCGAGGTAGCGAAGAAGCCGGCGAAGGTGTGGACAAACGACGACGTGGGATCGCTTAAAGGAAGTGTCTCCGTTGTAGGTGGAAAGGGCAGCGCAAAACGCCAATCCACGGCGGAACAGGATCAGGATGAAGAGAACACCGACCCGCACGCGGAAAGAGTCCGCCAATATCGCGATGCCATCGAGCAATTGAGAACGCAAATCGACAATGCGGATGCGCGCATCGCGCAATTGAAGGACTTTAAGGCAGAGAACGGCAGTCCTAACGGCGGGATAAATCCAAATCACGGGTACAACATGGTTCCGCCCGAGGAGCAAGTGAAACAACTGGAAGCAAAGAAAAAAGAGATGCAGGCAAAAATCGAAGATCTGGAAAATCAGGCCAGAAAAGAAGGCATTGATCCTGGCGAACTGCGCTAGCTGCTCTGATGGCGGCCATTATCAAACGCAAAGTGTTTACCTACCGGTAGTGAAAATCTTAATCGCTAACCGTGCGAATGGTTTCCCTGACGCGACATCAACTTCGGTGGTAGATTTGCCACTGGAAATTCCTCCACATGAAAACAGAAGAAACGGGCACTCAGAACGTCAAAGAGCCAAGCCGGCGAAGTTTCTTGAAGAAGACCACAGCCACCGGTGCCGCGAGTGTGGTCGCAGCGATTGGGATTAACGCCGCAGCCCCAGCGTTGCTGCCCGAAAAAATGATTTTCGAAAGGAATAAAAGTTTCTGGGCGCGAGTGCTGCCCCCGGCAAACCCGCCATTGGATAAAGATATGAATGTGGATGTGGCCGTTATCGGCGGGGGTTTCACCGGACTATCGGCCGCGTATTACCTGAGGAAAAATCAGCCGGGGCGGGAAGTGGCATTGCTCGAAGCCCAGCGCTGCGGAAACGGTGCTTCAGCGCGAAACGGCGCCATGATGTTGAATATGACCGATGACCGCTTCCTGCAATGGAGCGGCGAACCAGAATTGGACAAACAGTTGTTCGACCTGACTACGGATAACATCGGCAGGCTGCAAAGGTTGGCTGCGGAATTCAGCGTGGATGCGGAGATCGAACAAAATGGCGCGTTGCAGGTGTTTAACACGCGCAAGGATGCGGAAACCGGGCATGAATACATTCAGAAAATAAAACCGTTCGGACTCCCCTTCGAGTATTGGGATCCGTCGAAAGTGAGGGAAGCGATCGGAACCAGTGTCTATGAGGGCGGACTGTTTGATCCGCTGAGCGGGCAACTTCACCCCGGGAGGCTGGTTGGGTTGTTTAAAACGGCGGCTGAATCCACGGGTGCGCACATTTTTGAGGGGACAACGATTGTCGGGGTGGAGGAAGGCGAGGAGTTGCGACTGACCACCGCGGATGGAAAAACGGTGCGCGCCAGAACGTTGATTCTCGCAACCAATGCGTTTACTTCAAAGCTGGGTTACCTGCGCCGGGCGGTTGCTCCCTTTTTTGATTATGTGGGAATCACGGCGCCGCTCAGCGACGCCAAGCTGGCCGAAACAGATTGGAAAAAACGCATCCCATTCAATGACAGCCGCACCGAAGTTTTTTATCTGGGACTGACCCGCGACAATCGGATACACATCGGCGGCGGCCTGGCGGATTATGAGTTCAACAACGGCTTGGAGAATCCCGCCCGCGCAGCAGGGCGGTACGAAGAATTAAGACAGGAACTTGTGCGGATTTATCCGAAGCTGGAGGGAGAGCCGTTCGAAGTTTGCTGGAGCGGAGCCGTGGACATGTCGCTCGATCAGACCCCAGCCGTAGGGCGGATGGGAAAGCATGGAAATGTGCTGTACGCCCTAGGGTTTTCCGGGCATGGAGTCAATCTGACTTCGGTGTTCGGGAGAATTCTGGCTGATCTCAGCGACAGCAAAGATGTTGATTGGAGTTGGCTACCATATTTGAACCGTCTACCTGCCTATATGCCCAACGAGCCGTTCCGGTGGCTCGGGGTCCAGATGGCCACACAGTATTACCGTCTGACCGAGTTTAAGTAGTTTGAATTGGATTGCTTGTGGGATGAGGCCCGAAGATTCTTGGGATACCCGCGTCCGTGTCCAGGACTTCTTGACGGAGGACACGAGACGCGGACATTCCCAATGGTTCAGAGTTTAGGGTTAGTTCGCTATGGTGGAGCGACCCTCCTCTGTGGGACCGCTGTGCCCGGCATGTGGGACCGTGCACAACGGGTATTACTGGGTAAGAAGGATGGGAAAAAGTGTGCCAAACGTCAAACGAACTCCCAGTAGTCCGTTTATGAACCATTAACTCTTGGTTTTCGATGCAGATATAGCTTCCTATCAACTAACCTCTTATTGTAAAATCGGGGCGCTCGAAGGCAGACGAGCCCCTGTGCCTATTACTCCTCAACAAGACCGGCGGCTTTTTCGCTTCGGATTGTTCGAGGTCGATTCGGAGCAGGCGACCCTTAGCCGCCAGGGCGCTCCAGTTAAATTACAAGAACAGCCCTTTCGCATTTTGACGCTGCTTCTGGAAGCGGCTGGCGAAGTGGTGTCTCGGGATGAGCTGCGAAAGCGCATCTGGCCCGAGGGGACGTTTGTGGAGTTCGATGGCAGCCTGAATACCGCCCTGATGAAGCTGCGCGCCGCGCTGAACGACAACGCTGAGAATCCCGTTTTTATTGAAACCGTGCCGCGGCGGGGATATCGCTTCATCGCTCCGGTCGAAGTTACCGAACTCGATTCGCCACAACTGATGACCGCGATCCGGGTGGAGAGTGAGGAAGACCCCGAGGCAGTGGAACTGCCTTTGGACGCGGACCGCCCCTCGGTTGCTGCGCGATCGAAACACCAGGCAGCTCAGGGTCTGCGGGCTGGGCCGAAGTGGTGGCAGGTACTGGCCATGCTCGGCGGAGTAGCGGCCATCCTGCTGATTGCGCTGTGGCCCAGGCCGGTGGCAAAAGTTTTGTCTGCGCAGCAATTGACGCACGTTGGGCAAGTGGATCCGTGGGGCAAACTGGTCACGGATGGAAGCCGGATTTATTTCGTCGTCCGCGATGTGACTGGATGGAATTTGATGCAAACATCCGTCGAGGGCGGAAACGTGCAGCGCACTCCAACGCCTTTCGACAATACGCGAATTTTCGATTTATCCCCAGACCATTCGCAATTCCTGATTGGCGAGTTGACGCACGAAGGCGAGGAAACGCCTCTGTGGCTTTGGCCCGTACAAGGTGGAGCACCGCGACGCGTCGGCGACGTGATGGCCAAGGAGGCGGTGTGGTCACCGGCCGGAAACCTGATCGCGTTTGTATGGGAAGAGACGATTCAGATTGCGGACTCGGATGGAAACCACCTGCGGGAAGTCGCCAGGTTTAAGCTGGCGCCACATTCTTTGACCTGGTCACCGGATGGAAAAAGACTCCGCTTCACGCAATCGGATTTGGTAGAAGGCACCGATTCGATGTGGGAAATCGGGACGGACGCGAAAGATCTACGCCGCGTGCTGCCGGGCGATGAAGGCGGTCCTCACGAAGGAAGTGGAACGTGGCTGGCCGGCGGAAAATATTTTGCGTTTTCCACCGGGCGCGATCTGCGCGCGAATCTGGCCGTGGATACTCAGGCGAATCTCTGGCTGCTGGACGAGCGGCATGGATGGTTCGGCTTACGTGGCAAGGACCCCATTCAACTGACGAAAGGTCCGATCGCGTTTGATCATCCGACGGCAACGCCAAACAGTTCGCGAGTATTCGCGATCGGCTCGCACAACGAATATCAGTTGCTGCGAATCGATTCGAAAACTCTGACAAAAACGGCCATGCTTTCCGAATCCGGCGCAACTGACATGGATTTTTCCCTGGATGGACAGTGGGTGGTTTACGCGGCGCGGGAAAACGGTACTCTATGGAAAAGCCGGATTGATGGGACGAACCGCGTGCAATTGATGGCTGGCGCCACTGGGGCGTTCGCGCCGCACTGGTCTCCCGACCAGAAAGAGATTTTGTTCACCGGATTTTTGCTGGACAAGCAGCCGCGGCTTTATGTGGTCTCCGCGCAAGGTGGATCGCCCAAGCCGGTGCTGCCAACGGCCAATCGCTGGGCTTCGGTATCGGGGGATTGGCGAACGGACGGAAGACAAATCGTGGTGGACGTGGAAGACACTGCGACCAGCGGCGAATCCAATATCCGCATCCTGGACCTGGAGAGCAATCACCTGACTTCAATTCCCGGCTCCGAAGGATTGATCGAGCCGCGCTGGTCGGCGGATGGACGGTATATCGCCGCACTGAACCCCAAGAAGAAACAGATCTGGCTGTACGACTGCAAGTTGCTGAAGTGGTCCGAACTGGCGGAAGCGAATTTTCCTTCCACGTTGCGCTGGTCGCCCGGCGGCGACGCATTGTACTACCAGGACACGGATGAGGTGGAAGAGTCCGTGTTTCGAATCCCTATGGCCAACCGGGAATCGGAGCGCGTGACGCGGTTTGGCGATCTGCTCAGCTCCGGCGCGATGCGCTGCATTTTTACTGGCTTGAGCCCGGATGGTTCGGTTTATGTCACCGTGGATCATGGTGACGTGGATGTCTACGCCATTGATTTAAGCTTGCCGTAGGCCTTTCCTTTCCCAAAAAAGCAAAGCGCCGCATGATTATTCCGCACTGTCCTGCCTGGCAGGTAAGGATTGCAACACAGTCATCGAAGTGCTCCCCGACAAAACGTGGAAACACCCTAAACTGAAAGCACTTGCAGGGGAGCGAGTTGCGTATGAACAGGAAGCGGATTTTCGTGTTGATGGCCAGCGCGGTCATGCTCTTTGCGTGGCAACTGAGCGCGCAAACGGTAAAGAAAACGGGGGCGACAATCACGGGAACGATTCTGGGAGCCGATGGAAAAGTCGTGCCAGGGGCGAGCGTGACTTGCGAAACTTCCAGCGGACTGAAACCACGCGCAGTGCACGCCGACAGCAAGGGAAGATTCTTTATCACGGGATTGAAGCAAGATAGCTACGATCTGCGCGCTTCGGCGAATGGAGCCTACTCGGACTGGGAACGGAATATTCCGTTGCGCAAGGATCAGACAAGAGAAGTGACGTTGCAGTTGCTGAACGGCAATACAGCACTCTCGGGTATCCAGCCAACCAAAAAGAAAAATTAGCGCCGGCTACAATCGAAGAATGTTTTGCAACGGCTCGCGCGTTACCGCAGGCCTTCCGCGAAACTTTGGTCAAGCGACAAGGCGTTTTACCCATCTTCTCGCCACGCTCGTTTTCCTCTCAGTAAATAACGAGACTAGCCAGGCGAAAACCAATGCTGTCGCCCCCGCCAAGCCCGCCCCCGCAAGATGTGCCGCCGTGGGCTGCCAGCGTTCCGGCGGGACCAGCCAGGCGCGCAAGAAAAGAAGGAAAGGAAAGTGCAAGACGTACAAGCTGTAGGAAAATCCCGCAAATTCCCCGGCAATCACCGAATATTGACGGGAATCTTCCCCCACGGCAGCTTGCAACGCCGCAAACAAAAACGCGGCAAACGCAAAGCCGACAGTTAAATCGCTCAAAAGCGGATTCTCCAGCGCTTCGCGGGAAGCAAAAAGCGCCCACCCAAGCAGTAGAATTGTGAATAGCGTACTGGCGAAAATGGCTATATTGGAACGAAGCTGAAATTTCGAATAGAGAAATACCAAGCCGCATCCCGCGAGCCAAATCACAAACCCTATCAAAATGCCGCTCCCGATAAAAAGACAGACGGCAACGGCCAAGCACGTCAGCAAGAGGGCAGTGAGGATTCGCTTGCGTGCCCAAGCCACTCCCGCGGCCAGCGCCACCGGAAACAAGACGTAATACCAAAATTCATTTGCCAGGCTCCAAAGCGGGCCATTGGAGCCGAAGGTTTTGCACAGGATGGTTTGCAAAAAAATCAGATTGCCGAAGAAATTGCCCAGAGTGAGATTTTGCAAGGGGACAGCAGATCCCAGATCAAGAATAGGCTGGACGTATAGCCCTTTGGGGGCAAACAATGCACTGCCCAAGCGGTCCCAGAAAAATCCAAGAAGCAAGCCAGGAACAAGCACCACGTAGAGGCGCGTGGCACGGTTGATGGCGTAGTCGCGCCAGGACCACTCTCCCAATATGTGACTGCGAATGACGGTGGAAGAAATGAGGAATCCACTCAGAACGAAAAATACCATGACCGACTGATGTCCGAATCCGGTAAGGAAGTAGAGAACTTCGAGCGGCCGCGATCGGGATCCCAGGTGCTGAAAATCCACAAAAAAAAGTGTGCGCAAGTGTCCAAACATCACGGCGCATGCGGCGACGGCCCGCATCACATCGAGCGATGCGGAAGCCGGGCCTGAGAGCTTGCGGGGCAGCCAGGCGGCCGCGGACAAGGAACGGGACACATCCCGAATCTCTGGTACCGTGGCGGCGGTTCGCGGTTCCATCCAATTCCTTTGGCGATTGCGGCGCGGCGCGGACAACGCTGGCCAGTATAACGGGTTTCAACCCGGAAAAAGCGTCTATAGATTTGCTCGGCTAATCAGGTGGTTATTGGCAATCCGCAAAATCAGACTAATAACATGCTTATTTTGTGCAGGTTATGGCCGGACCAAGAAGGCTAGGCAAGCCAAACAGTACTAAGACCTGGGTACCCCATTTCGTGGGGCTATCGGGCCATTGTTGAGAAGGTTGCCCGCTTCTATTCTGCTATCACGATGGGTTGGGGGCCGCGCGGGGACAGCGGCTCCGCAAGGGGCCGTGTGCGAGCTACCCAACCCACCACTTTTTTCCTCCCCTCCAGCTACCAAATTTCGCGCACCCAGTGAACACTTTCGGAGCCCCTCGTGCATCCATAGATTGGGTGTCTAAAAGACGGTCACAAAAACAGTGAGTTACGCGCACAGACTAGTGGCGACGAGAGGCAAAACCCGACGAGTGGCAACCACAGCAGGCAGGCTCTGCATTTTTGGTGTAGTTCCCTTGCTGCTGCTGTACGCGGGCACGGCCGGCGCGTCTGCTGCGGGCGCCCCGGAACTGCGGGAGTCCACGCTTCGTAGCTTCCGCGAGTCTGTGGCCAGCGTGGAAACAAGAAATCAGGTCAACCTGCAGGGAGGAAAATTCCTCTGGATCGACGAACTCCCTGAAGAAGAACGAAAGGCCGACTTCGCCAAATTGCAGCATGGCGAAGTTGTGATGCAACGCCTTTCGGGAAGTGCGAACGGCAAACCCGCCGAAATTTCCGGAGGTATGATCCACGATTGGCGGGGAATCGTCTTCATTCCGGGAGTAAAACTCGCCGCTGTGTTGGCGACCTTACAGGATTACAACCAACATGCAAAATATTATGCCCCGGATGTCGAAGAGTCGCGGATCGAAACCCGGGATGGAGATCATTTTCGCGTGTTCATGCGCTTTCGCCGCCACAAAGTGGTGACGGTAGTCTTGAACACCGAGCAGGACATCACCTACTACCGTGATTCACCAACGCAAGCGCATAGCCGGAGCACAGCCATCCGCATTCGGGAAGTGGCGGACCCCGGCACGCCCAATGAGCATGAAAAGCCTGCGAACGACCACAACGGATTCCTCTGGCAGATGGAGACCTGGTGGCGGATGGAGGAGCGCGACGGCGGAGTTTACGTGCAGAACGAGGCGGTCACGCTCACGCGGGATATTCCGACGGGCCTCGGCTGGCTGATAGAACCCTTCGTGACAAGCATTCCGAAGGAGACACTGGCGTTCACGCTCGGTGCAACGCGGAGTGCCGTTCTTACGAAAGCCAGATCTTAGACCACTATCCGCGACCCTTCCGCACAGCAATCAACAGCACCCCGCTGGAATTGAGTAGCGGATGGAACCAGCTCCAGTGGCGCGTGTCACCCGTAGCAAAAAGGTGGATGTGGCCAGCCCAGCGGCGAATCTGGCCGTAATTGTCGTAGACACTGTAGGAATAAAAGATGCCATCGCCAGCGGAGACCTGATAGCCTTTTCCGCGCGTTCGCAGGTAATCGTAGGCGTTCCAGAGTCTCAATTTGTGAAGAACTAACTTGAGGACCCGGATCGCATTCGGGCCTTGGCCAAACCGGTTCGCGTCGGCGATCACGACGACCCTCTTCGCCACACGCAACATTTCCGCGACAACCAGCGCTGGATCGGGCACATGGTGAAGAATGCCGAACTCGCAAACCGCGTCGAAGCTTTCGTTGGGGAAAGGCAAGGCTTCTCCACTGGCCTGGAAAAGCCGCAAGCCGCGCGTCTCGCCAGTTGCACGTCCTTGTGAGATGAGAGCGGCAACAGGCTCGATCCCGCACACGGTTGCGCCGGGAAGACCGTCCGCCAGCCTGGGCAGGCTTCTGCCGGTGGCTGATCCCACATCGAGAATGCTTTGAACTTGCAAAGAACGAAGAATGGGAAGGACGAGTTGCAGACACGCCTCATCCTCCGCCGCTTCACCAGCGTGCATTTGGTCGTAACGAGACGCGGTGTCGGTGTAATACCTTCGCTGCACAAGAACCGGAGATTGGAGGGATGATGTCATACAAGGTGTTGATAACTGACTAATATACTACACTATTCTTTATTATTATATATCTTAGCTAGCCTGTGTTCTATCAATCCGGCTTACGCGATTTATCCGTCATAAAAATCCGGCCGAAGGATTTCGGATCGGGAAGTACGGCCCAGGGTGCTAGTAGATTTTCGAAGTACCTAGAAGGCGAGTTTCTTCGGACCGGTGTACCGCGGTCAGTCGGAGTTACTTGCCCCACAAGCTTTGCTCACAAAAGACCAGGTCTCGGAGGCGTTTCGTTCCCAAGTATAAGAGTTGGCCGTCGAGGCCGCTTTAGCGCCAATCTCTCTGCACAGAGCCGGGTGTTCCGCGAGGTTGCGGATTATTTCGGCCAGCCGGGTAGAGTCCACAGGGTCATTCAATATAAAGCCATCCACGCCATCGGTGATGATCTGCGAGCCGCCATTTTGCGCGCTGGTAATCACCGGAAGCCCGCTGGCCATAGCTTCGAGGGGCGGCAGTGCGAACGAATCGTGAAGCGAAGGTCCTGAATATGCGTCTGCCGCAGCATAGAATCGCAACACGTCTGCGGAAGGCTGCACAAAAATCACCTGTGAAACAATTTGCAATTTCCGAAGCTGCATCTGAAAGGGAGTTTGATCGTCACGCCCAACCACCAGTAATTTCAAGGTGGAGAAACGGAGGATGCCGAGCGCTTCCAGGAGTGTATGCAGTCCTTTGTTTTTCCAGCCATTTCCGATCAGCAGAAGGACAAAATCGGAATCCTGGAAATGAAATGCAGCCCTGGCTTCTGTGCGGCGGCGAAGGCGCTCGTCCAGATTGAACTTCGCTCCGTCGACCGCATTGGGGATGACGGTAATGTCGTCACGCTGGGCAGTCTGGGACAATTCGCGGGCCGTTAATTTTGAAACTGCCGCCAGTTGTAGCTTTGGCTTCCGGTAGATCAAAACCTCCAAGAACATGATCAAGCGGTAATAAAGGTTCCGATGAATCGTTGCCGGCCAACTCCGAAACGGAGTCGAACGAAGACGCAAACTCTCTCGAACATGCCGGAGCAACTCGTGAAAAACCACGTGTACAACAATGGCATCGGCGTCCGGGCAGTTGATTCCGGGTGAATAGACGACGTCGTAGGACAGAGAACAAAAAGCCCGGTGATACCAGCGCAGCAAGGTATTGGTGAAGAACCACCACACAAAATTGAAGAGGTGGGGCCCCGGCGGGGAGGGCAGTCGATGCCAGATGGGTCTGCGTGATGGCTCGGCCGAGTGATGGCGGGGACTGTAGCGGACCACCTCGAGATCCTGGACCGACTGGGAATAGATATGTATCTCGGACCCTTTTTGCTGACAAAAATACTCAATTTGCTCCACAACGCAACGTTCGGCACCATGGCGCCGATCCAAAAAAGGGGAAACCACGGCGATTCGCAAATTAGGCCTGTCCAGAAGCAGCAGAAGTCGTGTCAGCGAGCTTCGCCAATGTACTTTCCCGGGCAATGCCTGGCAATCGGAACAATACGCCAAGCATGAGCCAAAGGTAGGCATTCATAACGTAATCCTGGTACGCAATAAAGCCGATGTAGCTCATCGGTATCAGCAGCAGGAAAGAATACCAAAAGATCGAAAAGGCGATGGGAAACCAGGGCGTACCTCGAAGGCTCTTCACTATTTTCCATGCGGATAGAATGATGGCGCCGGTCAGCACCAGCCACAGAAGCAGTCCAAAAATGCCAAGCTCCAGAATGATCTGACCGTAGCCATTCTCCACCATGATGCCCATGGGGGGCGCGTGAAAAATGCGCGCGACATATTGGGTCCCGAGCGAGCTGGTGCCCATGCCGTATCCGGTCACCCAGCGATCGAACTCGAACGCAAGAAGAAAATTCTTGAATGGATAGTCGCGCGCCCGGTACACAAGCTCGCTGGCCGGGCTATCGGGAGAGAGCGTCTCGGAGTAAATCGCAAATCTCGAGCCCATCTGCTCCGGGAATACTGTGATCATCATCATGATCGCCAGACCAGCGACAAGCATAATGCGGTAGATGGCACGGAAAGCACGGCGCGCCTCACCTTGGCGCCACGGAGCGCCCCACAAAAGTGCAGCCAGGACGATTAAGGCGCTGCTGGCGGTCCACAGAAGCACGCTTCGCGACGTGCTCATAATGGAAGCCACTCCCATTACACCAACCGCGATGAATGCAATCAGTCGACTGCGGCGCGAACGCAACAATAAGTAGCCGCCAAACCCCAGCACAAGGACCCAGGAGACGATGACAAAATTTGAGAAGCGACCTGTGCTCACGAACACGGATGTCGGGCGGTAAGCAAGCTCGCCGGAAATTGGCGCGGCACGATAAAGCGTGGCCAGGTCGCGTATGTCCTCTTGAAGATTATTCGGGTTGAGAAACGTGGGACCTATGATGGATTGCGCAATTCCCAGCCCTGCAACGCATATCACCAGAATGGTGTTGAAGGTCAGCAGCTTCCGAAGATCTTCGTCGGTTTCAATAAACGCGTAGCCCACATAAATGAGCGGCACGTACAGAAAGTAGATCTTCATCCCCAGGAGTCCGTAAAAAATGCTTTCAGACCCGGGATTGAAAACCTGGATCAGGCCAAACCAAATCAAGATTAGGAGCGGGATCAGAAACGGCGGCCTGAAATACCGGACGCGATTCGCACGGCGAGAAATGAAGAACGAAATATAGATGATCACCACCAGAATGTCCTTGGCAAAAAAGATCGCCATATTGTTGCCAAGATATTTTCGGACCAGGTCTTCGAAAAGAACCCAGGCCAGGAATAGATAGAGCCCGCGCTTCCAGTCGTTCAGGATCGCGACGACAAGGGCGCCGCCAATAAAAAGCATGCCAATTAAAATAAGGGTGTTCAGCTCGCCAGCGAGAACCATTTGGGCGGCTTGATAGCCCAGCCAGAGCACCAGCAGCAGACCGAACAGCGACAGCGCGGGGCTGCGAGAGAAGCGCAAGGAGGGCAAAGACCCGATCATGCGCATCGCCGGCCCGCCTGGAGCGACGAAGGTCTCCGGGATAGGAGTGCGTCAGTCGATTTCGTTGGAGGAGTCATACAAATTCGCGTGCCGTCCGAAATTATACGCTGCAATGCGACGAAACGACGAACGAGGTAGGTTTCGGGCTGGGTAGAGAAGCCTTATAGACGAAAATTTCGGGTGCTCTGCTGGCTGACCAAATCACAAGAACTCGCGTCTAATTATCAGGTGGGCCGGGTCGGTGTCCAGGCTGGGATCCAGAGGCAAGTCTTTTCTTTCCCTGAACTTCAGCCTAGAATAACGGGTATCGGGTTTCTGAAGAGAAAAGCCAGAGTTCAGCCGAAATCTCGAGCCTGATCCCGCCCGAGTCGCCAATTGGGCTTGGACCTGCCACGAAACATTTCCGACGGTGAAGGCGTATTAGTGGTAGGCAACCGCGAAATATCAGATTTTGGTAGTGTCCCTCCGCGCGAGTGGTTCGCAGCGGAATCGTGAGAGGCAAAGCATGAAGACGTGGCAAAAGGTCGGCATCGGCGTCTGCGCAGCGGCCGTCCTGGGCGGAATCGTTTGGTTCAGCATCAACCAGGCCAACAAAGGCGTCGTAACCGTGCAAACCGCAAAAGTAGCCAAGGTAGACACACTGGTCTCCCAAGTCACGGCTTCTGGTGAAATTAAGCCGACCACGTACACCAACATTACGGCTCAGGGATTTGGCCGCATCACCGACATTCTTGTGAAAGAAGGCGAACACATCAAGAAGGGCGAACGTTTGCTGCTTCAGGAAAATGTGCAGGCCAATGCCGATGTGCAGGCCCAGGCAGCGACCATCAATTCCAATGAATCCGGGGTGCAAGCCGCCGGCGCAAGTTTTAAAGCGGCTCAGGCCGACCTGATACAGCAGGAAGCCAATCTGGAGAAGGCCAAGCTGGATTACGAGCGCGGCCAGGGGCTTTACAAAGACGGCTTGATCCCCAAGCAGGATTACGATCAGCGGAAGACGTCGTTTGATGCCGCTGTGGCCGCCGCGGACTCCACGCGAGCACGCGTTCAGGCACAGAAGGCACAGCTTGACCAGGTAAGGTCGCAACTGGATCAGAGCAAGGCAGTTTTGGTTCGCACAAAAGATGTTCTGCAGAAGACGACCTATGTTTCGCCCATCGACGGCATCGTGAGCTATTTGCCGGTCCGCATGGGGGAATACGTGGTGCCGGGAATCCAGAATGCCAATGGCAGCTTTTTGATGACCCTGTCGGACATGTCCGTGGTCACTTCGGAAGTGAAGGTGGACGAAACGGACATCGTAAATGTGCGCATCGGCCAGGATGCGGACGTGACCATTGATGCCATCCCGGGAAAAATCTTCAAGGGGAAAGTGACGGAAATCGGCTCGCAAGCGGTGCTGCGGAGTTCGGGACTGGCCACCACCCAAACGACGACCAGTAACCAGGAAGCGAAAGACTTCAAGGTGGTGGTGACACTCGATAGTCCCCCGGAAAATCTGCGGCCTGGCCTTTCCACCACGGCAAAGATCAA
>Ga0075030_100003915_pt1 | contig 13491 bp, 6 predicted proteins | sample LitLauG_LLR_2012_FD_71393 | JGI IMG/M metagenome (GOLD analysis project Ga0075030, IMG submission 71393) | Freshwater sediment microbial communities from Pennsylvania, USA - Little Laurel Run_MetaG_LLR_2012 | ecosystem: Environmental > Aquatic > Freshwater > Creek > Sediment | place: USA... | reverse complement strand
GATATTCGGTGCGCTCCAGGCGGATTTTGCGCGGGACGTGGTAGAAGACGCCGTGCAGTTCCATATTCTCCGCACCGGTCATATCGCCATCGAGACTCGGGTCTTGGAAGACGATGCCGAATTTCTTGCGCACCTCGTTGGAGTGAGTGCGCAGATTGAGACCGTCGATTTCGAGAGTGCCGCTGGTGGGAGTGAGCAGCGTGGTTAGCATTTTGATGGTGGTGGTTTTACCAGCACCATTCGGGCCGAGGAAGGCGAAGATTTCGCCGGCGGCTACGTCGAACGAGACTTGGTCGACAGCCGTGAAATCGCCGAAGTTCTTGACGAGGTTTTCAACGTGAATCAAAAGTTTGCTTAGACCTCCGGGGCTGAATACAATACTAAACGGTTTAGTTCAGTTTTGTCAAACGAAGAGTTGAGAGCGCGTGGTAAAAACGAAGGTTGCAGATCTGTGACAATTGTCCACCCCGAATTGCGCTGTTCGCTGATACTTTTTTTGAAGCGAATGGAGTAGGTACGCTAAGCAGAGAGTTGGCGGACTTTGCGAAGGCGCGAAATTACCCGTTCCTGGTTGTTCGCGGCGGAGACAGAACAGAGTTCAGCACGGACGGTTCGCTTGAAACGCTCGAATTGAAGCGAGGTATGGCTTCGTTCCCGGTGGACAAGACGCTCTATTTCGATCCGCTGTTGATCCGGCATAAGCAATTAGTGACTGAGCAGCTACAGCGCTTCAAGCCGGATTTGATCCATCTTACGGGGCCTGGCGATATCGGTTTTCTGGCGGTGCGGGTGGCGCATGAACTCAAGATGGCGTCGGTGGCGTCATGGCATACGAATGTGCATGAGTATCTGGCGCGACGGCTGCAACCGATGTTAAATCTTCTGACGAGCGGTTTGTGTCGAAAAGCGGCGCGGACGATAGAGCAACAGACGCTGAGAGGTTTGTTGCGGTTTTACCGGTCGGCTCGCTTCACGCTGGCGCCGAATCAAGAGATGGTCGATATATTGCACGCAAGCACGCGGAGACCGGCGTACCTGATGCTACATGGCGTCGACTTGAGGAGATACCAGCCACCGACCGCAGAAGAAGCAAGCGCGGCACAGGGCAGGCCGTTTTGTATCGGCTATGTGGGGCGTTTGACGACGGAAAAGAACGTCAGGGTTTTGGCGGAGATTGAACAAACGCTGATCGCGGCAGGGGAAACGAACTTTCGATTTCTGATTGTGGGCGAAGGCGGACAGGAAGGATGGCTGCGGAGCCATATGCACCGCGCGGAAATCGCCGGAGTTTTGCGCGGCGACGATCTAGCGGCGGCGTATCAGCGGATGGATGTGTTCGTTTTTCCGTCACTGACGGACACGTTTGGATTGGTGATCTTGGAAGCGATGGCGAGCGGCGTGCCGGTGATTGTGAGGCCGGAAGCGGGAAAACGCGTGGGCGTAGAGGATGGAGTATCCGGATTTCTTTCGGAAGATTTCGCGGCTGACGTGCGGCGGCTGATGAGCGATGGGTGCTTGCGCAAGAAGATGGGCGTAGCGGCGCACGCCTTTGCCAACACGCAGGGCTGGGACATGGTGTTCAGCGATCTTTACCGCGTTTATGCGGCGGGCTTGAGAACGTTGGAGTCGAGGTAGGCAAGGAAGAACGCCACGAGGCGGTAGGATTCGGCGTAGTTTTGCAAGTGAATCGCGTCCATGCGGTCGCGCTTGGAGTGCAAGTAGGGCCACGTTTCTTGAGTAATCGAGTGAATGGTGATCACTGGAATACGGGCGTCTTTGAAGGGATGCGTGTCGTCATCGCCCACTCGGTCGACATCGACGCCTGAGACTGGAATTTTGAGTAAATCGGCAACGTAGGCGATGTCGTCGATCAGTTCCGGAGTGGATCGATGGATCCAGAGTTTGGTGGGGCCCGTTCCCAGACATTCCAGGTTGACAAAGGCGCGCACGGCGGAGCGCTGCGGCCGATCAAGAACGCTTACGAATTTAGTTGAACCGACCAAGCCGTCTTCTTCTTTGGCGAAGGCAATGAAGATGAACGTGTGTTTGCGGGGCACGCTTTTGAGTGCCTGGTAAAGAGAGACGAGCATGGAGGTGCCGGTCCAATCATCGATGATGCCCTGCCCTTTATCGACGAAATCGAGATGAGCGCCGACGAGGATGGGTTGCGGATCGGTCGCGCCGGGAAGGGTGCAGATGACGTTGTTGGCTTTGCGGGTGACTGGTTGGAGATCGACTTTACAGCCGGCTTCGGTGAATAGATTGACGATTGTTTGTTCGCGTTCTTTATAGGGGACGAGACCAGCGTTGAGGCGGGATTGGAGGAGGGGTTCGGTGGCGAGGGAGACGGTGAGTTTTTCGGCGGCTTGTGCAGAACTTAAGAATGCAAGGGCGAGGAGGGCGGCTAGGCGGGGAAACACGGTTTTATGGTAGCGTGGCGGGATTTATGAACGAGAAAGGGCGTCTCCTGAAAAGAGGAGACGCCCTTTTTTATCAAGCAATGCCCGTTCAGAAGCTGAAGCGGGCGACAAGCTGAAAGTTGCGAGGCGAACTCACAGTACCGTTCCATCCGCCAAAGCCTAAGCTCGAAGGGTCGTTATTGAACGGAATACAATCGCCGAACGCTTGGCCATCGCAGGTGAAGTAGTGGTTATTGAGGAGATTGAAAGCCTCGGCACTGATCTCGATCGCCCCGAATTCCTTGATTGCGAATTTGCGTTTGATGGAAATATTGGTATCGCGGTAGGGCGAACCGCGCACGGAACTGACCCGCGGACCGATGCCGAGATAGTTACCGGTAAAGAGCGACTTGGGCTCGAATGCCGAGACGTTGAATGCGGACTTGTTCACGTCGAAACCGCTCCAGGATTGGGTGAGCACGTTTTGCCCGGAGACGATTCCCGGAATACACTGCGCGTCGAACTGACCAGGGAGGCCGCAGACAGTGGAGTCGCGGAAGTAGAACGGCATGCCCGACGTCAACTTGATCGTCGAAGATAGGGTCCAGCCTCCGGCGATTTTGGAAGCGATGCCGGAGTTGCTGAGGAACCGCTTCCCTCGACCGAAGGGGAGGTCGTAGACGGCCATGAGCGAGAAGCTATTCGGGATGTCGTCGGGTGAGAGCGAAGTATTCCGGCTTCCTTGAAATGGGTTGATGACACCGCCGATGCCGCCGTAACCGGCGGTAGATTGAGTAGTGGAGGACGCATCGGTTGTGAGATGAGAAAAGGTATAACTAAGTCCGGCATATAGTCCGCCGGAGAACTGCCTTTCGAGGCTCAACTGGAAGGAGTTATACATGGAGGTTCCTTCGTTTTCATTGACGCCGGTGAGAGATCCACAATATTGCGGAAAGCGGACCAAAGCTTGAGCAACGGTAGGCTGGCAAGTCCCCCCAGAGATTAGTGACTGTGCCCAACCGGGGTATGGAGCGTTGACACCATCTAGGGAGGCCTGCCCCGGCGCAAATGTAGAATTCAAGACGTTGGCGCCCAAAGTTGACAAGAGCGTGGGATTCAAAACGTTCAGCGGCTGCAACTGCGAGGGCAAATGCGTTCCTTTGTTGGCAACATAAGCAGCTTTCATGATGGCGCTGTTGCCAATTTGACGCTCGACTGTAAGGTTCCATTGCTGGGTGTAAGACAAGTGGTTCCCATAGGTTGGTCGATATTGTGGGCCGCCTGTGCCATTGTCAGCGGTGGAGCTAACGTTCGGCGCAGTACTGTAAGCGGGGAAGCCTTTGTCCATGTAGAACGAGGGCACGTAGCCGCTAATCGAATCGCCGAAACCGAGTTGCGGATTGAAGCCGTCGAGCGACATACCGCCGCCCCAACCTGGATAAAAGGCCTGAGTATAGAACATGCCATAGCCAGCGCGGACAACGGTTTTGTCGGCTATTTTGTAGGCAAGGCCAACTCGCGGAGCGAAGGCGCCATTGAAAGGAATTTCAGGGTACGGCGCGCCGTAGCTGGCCGATCCCCACGAATTCCCAGCGTAGGCGAGACTTCCGGGAAGATTGCCCGCGCCTGGATTCGGAGCGAAGCTTAGAAATGCCAGGCGATTGCTGGTTTCGAAAGTGGGAGAAAATCTATCCCAGCGAAGGCCGTAATTGACTGTTAGTTTGCTGGAGACCTTCCAGGTGTCGCCAATGTGGAGCGAGTAAGCACGCTGTTCGGCACCGTATTTTGAAACGTTGTGGACATTCAAGCTGCCGTTATCGACTGCGCCGATCAGCAAGCTAGCGAAGGGATCTCCACTGGCTGAACCTTGAATGCCGGTGGATTTGTCGGAGAAGCCTAGAGAGCCCGCCTCGCCGTTCGCTCCACGAAACACTTGCTGGAGATGACGGAACTCGCCGCCAAACTTGATCGTGTGGGAGCCGGTGACCCAAGTCACGAGTTCATTGGCAATGTGGGATGGGCGCGTCGTTTTGTTCAAAACACCCAATCCGCTGTTGTTACCCCAACTGGCAAAGGTGTCACCGCTTGGTCCGCTGAAACCAGCGCTAGGCGACGCGTTATACGCTATGGCATTGGGAATTTTGGGAAGTTGGTTCGGATCTTGGCCAGTGACCGACCCGTAGCCTTCGTTGCGATTTACGTATCCGTAAGCGAAGTGACTGAGGAGGTGGGGGTTGATGGTGTGGTCCCAGTTGACGCGGGTGACCCAGGCATCCTCGGGGTTGGCGGGGTTTGAGGAACAGAGTTGGAGCGGCAACGCGCATTGCTGATTAGGTTGTGTTTGCTGACGCCAGACGGTTGCGAACACGTGATCGCTCTCGCCCCAATAGTGATCGATCTTGTAGAGGAAGTGGTTTACGTTCGAGAGGATGCCGTCGGAGACAGGCTGAGACAAGTAGTTGTTATAGGGACCAGACGAGGTGGGCGTCGGGAGATATTTCATCCACAAAAGAGCCAAGGGGCTTTGATCAGAGATCGGAATCTGATTGCCCGCGTATTGAGTACGGTTCACGGTGCCGCCGACAATGGTCTGCGTCTTCGGGTTGTAGAGAGGAACATTTAAATCGGAAAAATTTCCTGTCCGTTCTTGCGTTGAGGGAATGGAGATGAGAGGGCGGTTAGTCCCACCCAAACTCCGTAAATACTCTTCATCGTGGAAGAAATATGTTTTGTGGTGAGAACCCCAGACGAAAGGCAAGAAGGGGAGCTTGACCGGACCGCCGATAGCCCCGCCAAATTCGTTTTCGTTGTCTTTCGGACGTTGGTCTCCGGGGAGTCGCTGATTTGTGAATTGGAGCGCGTTGAAATCTCGGTTTCGAACGTATTCAAAAACTGCACCGTGAAAGGTATCGGTACCACTTTTGGTGAGGACGATGATTTCGCCGCCCGTGGTAGTTCCATATTCGGGCTCGTAACTAGAAGTGAGAACGCGGACTTCCTGCGCCATGTCTGGCGTGGTGGGGAAGTCGAAGAACGAGACCATGCCGCTTTGAGACATGGTGCCTTCTTGCATGCTGACACCATCCATAACGGCTTCATCGCCCATTTTTAAGCCGCCGTTGATACGCGCATTGAACGCTTGGGGGCTGGTACCAGTATTCACGCCGGGAAGGAACGTAATGAATTGCACTGCATTGCGCGGGGTACCGGCAGCGACCTCCAAGGGAAGTTGGTTGACGATTTGGGGGGCTACACCTTCTTGCTGCGCGCCGTTGTCGAAGTTGAGATGAGCTGCGTCGGCAACGACTTCGATTTTGGTAGACGCATCACCGACGTCGAGACTGATAGGCATTTGGGCCGACTGATTGGCTAGCAATTGAGTGCCGCGTGAGACATATGTGCGGAAACCTTTCGCCGCGACCGTCAAATCGTACACGCCGGGAAACAGGTTGGGGAAAGAAAAACGACCGTCGTTGTCAGTTTGCAAAGTGGCACTGATCGCGCGTTCCGAGCCGGTGACGGTAACAGTAGCCTGCGGAATTGTTGCGCCGGACTTGTCGACAACCTGACCTTCGAGGCTGGCGTTTTGGCTTTGGCCAAAGGCAAGCGCTGAAGTGAAGAGAAGAAGAAATGGGGCGATGAAGTGACCAAACCGCTTGGATGAGCTGGTTTTGGTCACGTGATTCGATCGCGCGGTACTGCAACGCGGCATTGTACTCTCCTTGAAAGACGTAAGCGTTTAACTCAGGGTTGGTACTACGAGCGCAACCCCTGCTTAGCTATGGGTTATACATTGATTCGAGTAGGAGAGTCAAGTATGCGCAATGCGATAGATCTAAGCCGCGCGGGGCGATTCCGCTATATTTCTAAGTGACTGATGCTGGCTTATCGAATGTTTTTTGCGGCGCTAGTCTGCACGTTTGGGGCGCAAGCGCAGCAGGCGGCGCGCGACGTTTTGGCGATTCAAGGCGCAATGGAAGGCGGCGACTTAGACAACGCGGCACATTTGATAGAGAATTCTTTGGCAAGGAATCCGCACAATGGTGGCGTTCTCAACTTGCGCGGCGTTTTGCATGCGCGCAGAAACGAGTTGCCGGAAGCGCGGACTGATTTTGCGGAGGTGGTGCGGATCAATCCACAACTAACTGCCGGATGGCAGAACCTGGGGCGCGCGTGTGAGCAGTTGAATGATACGGATTGTTCGCTTGACGCGTGGCAGCATGTAGTGCGCAGTAGGCCGCAGGATGCTGAGGCGCATGGCGCTTTGGCTCAGCTTTACGCAGAGAAGCAGAACTTCGCCGAATCTTTACGGCATTTAAACCTCAGCAAGCCGGACGACCTGGCGCTGCGTTGTTTGGACCTGGTTGGGTTGGGGAGGATCGGTGAGGCGAAGACGATTGCGGCGAGACTAGGGAAACAAACCGATTTTGGAGAAGGTGCTTTCAACGGCATGCATGGGCCGATTGATCGGCCTGCGGCAGCGGAAGTGGTGGCGGTTTTAGTAGAAGGCTTGGACTCGCGCGGTGCGGCGGACTGGCGTTCGCTGCGGCGGTTGGGCGTTGCGTATGAACAACTGCATCGGCCGGCCGAGGCACGCAAGATTTTGGAACGCGTGGCGATGCTTGATCCGCAGCAGAGTGCGCATCTTTTGGAATTGGCGCGGTTAGCGGAAGACGCGAAAGATCATGAAGGGGCGCTGGGATATTTGGCTCATGCGCGCGATTTGGAACCGAACAATGCGCGCATCCACTTTCTGTTTGGCGCGATTGCGGGGGAAATGAATTTGCCGATTGAAGCGAAGCAATCGTTAGATAAGGCGCTGGCGATTGAACCCGATAATGCGGAGTTTAATTTCGCGATGGGGTCGGTGATTCTAAAGACACGCGACGCGGCTACGGCTGCAACTTACTTCGCTAAATATGTACAGGCTCGTCCAGCGGATGCGCGGGGGCATTACGCGTTGGGGTTGGCTTATTTTGCGGCGGGCGATTATGAGCATGCTGCGGCAGAGATGAATACAGCGCGGGATAGCAAGAATCTGACGCCGGCGGCGGACTACTATCTGGGACGCATGGCGCGACTCGACGGCAATCTGGAAGAAGCGACGCGCAAATTGCACGAGGCGCTAGCATTGCAGCCGAAATTTTCTGAGCCGCACACGGAATTGGGCAGAATCGCGATGTTGCGCGGAGATGTGGACGCTGCGCGCGTGGAATTGGAATTGGCCGTGCGGCTTTCGCCGGAGAGTTTTCAGGCGAATGAACAACTGCTGGTACTTTACAAACGAACGAATGATGCACGGGCGGCTGCGCAGGAAGAATTGCTGAAGAAATTAGATGAGGAGCGATCAAGACGGGCGGAGTTGATGCTGCGGACGCTTGAGATGAGGCCGTAGATGATCGCGACGTTGCTCCTAGCCGGTGTGCTTTGGCAAACGCAGCAGAGCCAAGACGTGTATCAGCGAGTGAGGCAGGCGCTCGGTGACGATGCGGTGACTCAGCTTAGAGACAAACGTTTTTCTGCGCTAGAAGAGCGGCTTAGCGCGGTTAAAGCGGCAAGCGGTCGGGAAAGGGCGGAGACTTTGGCGCTGCTTGGCGCGATTGAGTTTATGGACGGGAAGATGGCCCAGGCGGCAAGCGATTTCCAGAAGGCAGAAACGCTTGGGGCTGGACGAGAGGAAGATCGCTTCACGCACGCGATGGCGCTGGTGAGGTTGGGCGAGCACGAGGAGGAGGCGAGAACGCTCTTATCCGGGCTGACGAAAGAGCGTGCGAGCAGAGCGCTTTATTGGTACTGGCTTGGGCGGGTGGACTACTACCAGCGGCGTTACAGCGAGGCCGTTCAAAATCTTCAACAGGCCGTGCAGCTTGATCCTAAAGCGGCACGGGGGTGGGACAGCCTTGGGTTGGCTTGGGACATGCAAGGGCACTTGGAACAAGCACGGGAGATGTTTGAAAAAGCCGTGGCCTTGAACCGTGCGCAGGTGACACCTTCGCCGTGGCCGCCGCACAATCTTGGATATTTGTTGTTGCGAACGGGAGAAACGGCGAAAGCGGAAGAAGCGCTGCGCGAATCTTTGAAGTACGACGGACGGTTGGCGCAGACGCATTACTACTTGGGACGCACGTTGGAAAAGGAAGATCGCGCGGCGGAGGCGATTGAGGAATATAAGGTTGCAGTGGCGGGAGACGCGACATCGGCGGACGCCTGTTATTCGCTGGCGATGCTATATCGGAAGTTGAAGCGGGAAAACGAAGCCCAAGTGATGTTCGAAGAATTCAAGAAGAGGAAGAACACGGTTGGGGCCAATACTGGCGAACCCCGATAAGGGAAACCGTCACGCGGTGCGATAGACTGGGTAAAACAACGGGTTGGGGGCATTGTGAGTGGGAAACATTTACAGGTCCGCTCGTGTCTATTTTTCATGGCGTGCTAGCGGTCGCTTCGTGAAATACCCATGCACCCAGGCACTTGTAATTTTCCCTTTCATATTTGTGATAGCCGACCCACAGCAACCGTTCCTTAGCGCTTGGAAAGAGCGTCTACAAGCACTCAAGAACGTGCCACCGGTGCTGCGCATTGTGTGGCAATCAGGGCCATCTATCGTCACATCGGGGTTGTTTTTCCGGGCGCTGGTTTCGCTCATTCCCGTGAGTACCGCGTGGGTAACGAAGCTGATTATCGACTTGATCAACGCGATTGCGCATCATACGGAAACACTTTCGTCGAAGCTTTGGTGGTTGGCGGCTGCGGAGTTTACGCTGGCAATATTGGGTGGCGTGCTGGGGCGGGTGGTTGATTATTACGATGCGCTGCTAGCGGATCGGTATACAAGACACGTGAGCATAGAGGTGATGCAACATGCGTCACAGCTTGATTTGCAGGCTTATGAGAACCCGGTGTTTTACGACAGGCTGGAACGGGCGCGGGTGCAGGCGACCGACAGGCTGGGGATGATTCAATCGATTGGAAGGTTGTTCCAGCAGGTAGTAACAACAGTATCCCTTTCGGCTGCCATTCTTTGGTATTCGCCCTGGCTGTTGTTGATTTTGGTCGTTTGCCTATTGCCTGCGTTTTTGGGTGAAAGTCATTTCGCGTTTCTGAGCTACGCGAAGAACTTCCGGCAGACGCCGGCGCGGCGGCAGCTTGACTACCTGCGACAGCTTGGCGGGAGCAAAGAGGCAGCCAAGGAACTGAAGCTCTTTAATTTGAGCGACTTCTTTACGCGGCGCTTTGTAGCGATTTGGAACGGCATTCTGGATGAGAATCTAGCGCTGAACCGGAAGCGGCTGATTGCGGTTTCGCTGCTTTCAATACTGAGTACGGGCGGCTATTATGGCGCTTATGTTTGGGTAATTTTCAAGACGGTCACTGGGGCACTTACGCTCGGGACACTGACATTCTTGACGCAGGCGATCATGAGCGCATCGAGCAATATTTCGCAGATTTTCTCGACACTTTCGAGCATTGCAGACCAAGCGCTGTTCCTGACAGATCTGCTGGCTTTCTTCGAAATGAAGCCGACCGTTGCTTCGAAACCGAATGCGCTGCCTGCGCCGCGGCCGATCAGGCAAGGATTCGAATTTCAGAACGTGTCTTTTCAATACCCGGGAACGGAGCGAATGATTTTGAATTCGCTGAACTTGCGAGTGGAGCCGGGCGAGCGCATCGCCTTGATTGGCCAGAACGGGCAAGGCAAGACAACGATTGTAAAGCTGATTACGCGGCTGTATGATCCGACGGGCGGGCGCATTTTGTTGGATGGCGTGGATTTGCGCGATTATCAAATAGACGATTTGTGCAGCCAGACTGGCGTTATTTTCCAGGATTTCATGCGCTATGAGATGACGGCGCGAGAGAACATTGCCGTTGGGCGGATAGAGTTTATTGGCGACGACAGACGGATTCACGAGGCGGCGGAAAAGAGTTTGGCCGATGGGGTGATTGAGAAGTTGGGAGAGAAGTACGAGCAGATGTTGGGTCGGCGTTTTGAGGGCGGGGTGGATCTTTCAGGCGGCGAGTGGCAGAAGCTGGCGTTGGCGCGGGCTTATTTGCGCGACGCACAGGTGCTGATTTTGGACGAACCGACCGCGGCGCTCGATGCGCGGGCGGAATTTGAAGTTTTTCAACGCTTCAATGAGCTCACCACGGGCAAGATGGCGTTGTTTATTTCACATCGTTTTTCAACGGTCCGCATGGCGGAGCGGATCATTGTTTTGGAAAACGGCAACATCAGCGAAGAGGGTAGCCATGACCAATTGATGGCGCACGGCGGCACTTACGCCGATATGTTTGAACTACAGGCGGCCAGCTATCGCTGACGAGACGCCCATGCCGCAGCCTTCTCCTCAACTTGATACGGCCGCTCTTGAGCACGACGCCCTAGCCGAGCATGCGCGGCAGACTGCGCGCTCGTGCGCTTGGCTGAGCGGGCGCAGTACGTCTGGGCGGACGAGTGAGATCTACCGCAAAAACATTCGGCGCCTCAAGACGCTAGAACGGGAATTATACGGCCTGCAAAGTGGTGAGCCTACCGAAGACTTGCGCTGGCTATACGACAATCTGCGGCTGGTTCATGCGGAGTTGCAGGATTTGAACGACTCGTTGCGTGGCCTGGCGCGATTGCCAGCGGTCCGAACGGAGACGGAGGACGCGATTCCGCGCTGTGTGGTGCTGGCGCGAGGATTGCTTTCGGCGACTCAGTGCCGGCTGACACAGGCCAAGGTCACAACTTATTTAGAAGCCGTACAGGAGATTGATGCGCTGCGGCTGGCGGAGATCGACAATTTCTTGATGTCGGTAAAACTGGCGTTGCTGGAATTGCTGGCACAACGCGGTAAGCAGGCATTGGAAGGGTTCCGACAAAGAGGCAGAGATGCGCCGAATTTCGAAGTAGGTCCGGCGATCACGGCGCTGCGTTTTGTGGGCGAAGAGAATTGGCGGGAGACACTTGAAAATCTGTCGCTGGTTCATCGAGGATTATGCGATGACCCGTCTGGCGTGTACGTGCGGATGGATCAGGCGAGCCGAGCCATCTATCGTAACCGGGTTGCTGTGATTGCGCGGCATTCGGATGTTAGTGAAATTGAAGTGGCGCGCCTAGCGGTAGAATTCGCGCAAAAGGCAACGGTTGATCCCACGAGCCCTGCGGTATTACGCGACCGGTTGCAACATGTGGGCTACTATCTGATCGACAGGAAAGGCTCGCGACCTTTCTTGCATCGGGTTGGATACCGACCAGCGTTGGCTTCGTTCTTGCAGCGGACGTTCCGAAGTTATCCGGACGAGGTTTACATCATCGGAATTGAGTTCGTCACGCTGATTACGGTAGTCGCGGTCCTGATGAGTCTGGTGGACCATCACAACGGATGGGCGCTGATTTTGAGCACGCTGCTCTTGTTGTTGCCAGCAACGCAGTCGGCGGTTGAACTGGTCAACTATCTGGTGACTACGGTTTTGAATCCGCATCCACTGCCAAAGATCGATTTTTCAAAAGGCGTGGATGCGGCTAGCGCCACTATTGTGGCAATACCGACGCTGTTGATCAATGAAAAGCAGATTCGACAATTAGTGGACGATATGGAAGTTCGCTACTTGGTGAATCGCGATCCAAATATCTACTACGCGCTACTCACGGATTTGCCAGATACTGCGGAACCCAGCGGAGAAACGGACCGGCGCGTAGATTTGGCGATTGAGCTGATTCAAGGGTTGAATCAGAAGTATGGATCGCTGCCGTATGGCGGCTTTTATTTGTTCCACCGGCATCGCATTTTCAATCCGCGCGAGGGCGCATGGATGGGCTGGGAGCGGAAGCGCGGCAAACTGCTCGATCTGAATCAATATTTGCGCGGCACGTTTGACTCGTTTCCGGTGAAGGCCGGCGATTTCGCACGGCTGACGAGCAAAGATATTCGCTACGTTCTTACGCTCGATTCGGACACACAACTGCCGCGTGGATCAGCGCAACAGCTGATTGGGGCGATGGCTCATCCGCTGAACCGGCCGTTAATTGACGCCGAGAAAAACATTGTTAGTGAAGGATATGGCATTTTGCAGCCGAGGGTGGGCATTAGCGTCCACACTTCGGCAACATCGCGCTTGGCGCGCATCTACTCTGGCCAAACTGGATTTGACATTTATTCACGCGCGGTTTCGGACGTATATCAGGATTTGTATGGCGAAGGAATCTTCACCGGCAAAGGGATTTACGATATTGACGCATTGCGAACGGTGCTGGAGAAGCGGTTCCCGCGCAATGCGTTGTTAAGCCACGATTTGATTGAAGGCGCATATGCACGGGCGGGTCTGGCTTCGGATATTGAAGTAATTGACGATTATCCGTCGCACTACAGCGCATATAACCGGCGCAAGCATCGCTGGCTGCGGGGAGACTGGCAGATTGTTCGTTGGATCTTAGGCGAAGTGCCGGATGAGACACGGCATCTTGTGCGCAACCCCATTTCGCTGGTGTCGCGCTGGAAGATTGTCGACAATCTTCGGCGGAGTTTGATGGAGCCAGCCACGTTCTTGCTGTTATTGGCAGGCTGGTTTATCTTGCCGGGAGGCGCGAGGTATTGGACGATTGTGTCGGTGGCGCTGCTGTTTCTGCCCATCTATTTCCGATTGCTGTTTGCACTGATTCGCGGGGCGGTAGCGAAGAATTGGCGGTCGATTCGAGAGTCGCTGGAAGACTTCGTAACTGCCCATGCGGCCATTCTTTTAAACATTGCCTTTTTGGCGCATCAAACGCTAGTTTCGATTGACGCGATTGTGCGCACCGTAGTTCGGACGCATATTACGCATCGCAGTTTACTTGAGTGGGAGACCGCGACGGAGGCTGAACTCGGAATCCGCAAACGTACGCCGGTGGATATTTATTTAGATTGGCTGCCGGTGCTGTGTGTGGCGCTGGGTGCTTGCTTGTTTCTGCGGCCGGAGGCGGCTCCCTATGCGGCACCATTTCTGATCGCGTGGTGCTGCAGCAAGCTGCTTTCAAAGTGGCTGAACGGTTCGCCGCATAAGGAAGGCGTTGACCTATCGCGGAAGTGCAAGGCTTTCTTACGCGATACGGCGTTGCACACTTGGAAGT
>Ga0075030_100003913_pt1 | contig 13492 bp, 14 predicted proteins | sample LitLauG_LLR_2012_FD_71393 | JGI IMG/M metagenome (GOLD analysis project Ga0075030, IMG submission 71393) | Freshwater sediment microbial communities from Pennsylvania, USA - Little Laurel Run_MetaG_LLR_2012 | ecosystem: Environmental > Aquatic > Freshwater > Creek > Sediment | place: USA... | reverse complement strand
CTCGAAGCTGGCACCGGCGGGCTGGATCGTCTCGGTGAGGGCGACGACGGCCACGTGATGGGCGGCCGCCACCTTCCTCAGGTTGGTGGTCACGGCCGTCGAGGTCTGCTTGTTGTACACGAGGGCCCTCACCTTCCCGGCAGTCAGCAGCTGATCGAAGGCGACGACGGAGGGCGCCGGCGGGTCGTTTCCCTCGGCCACGGCGTTCATGAAGTCCGGTGGTGACACCAGACTGAGACCCAGGTAGCCGGCGAGGTAGACGAAGATCGACTCGGTCGACGCCACCGGCACGCCGGCGAACTGCGACTTGATGACGCTCAGCCTGGCCCGGACCGGCGCCATGGCCACGTCGAACAGCGCCCGCTGGGCGTCGAGATAGGCGGCGTCCGACGGGTCGATGCGCTTCAGGTCGGCGGTGACCCGGTCGGCGACCTGCACGACAAAGTCGGGGTTGTACCAGAAGTGGGGGTTGTCGCCGTCCTTCCGACCGAGGAGGGTGGCGACGGTGAGGACCGTGCGTCGGTCGTTCGGGCTGCCACCGAGGATCTTCTGGGCCCACGGGTCATAACCGGCGCCGTTCAGCACCACATAGTCGGCGGTGGCGAAGGCTCTGGCGTCATCTGAGCTGGACTCGTAATTGTGGGGATCGGCGTTCGGGTCGTTGACGATGCTCGTCACCTGTCCGGCCCGGCCCAGGAGTTGCGAGACGATGCTGCCCCAGAAGTTCTCGGCGGCGACGACGTGCAGACCACCGCGCGCCGCCGGGGGGGACGATGGGGCGGTGGTGGCGCCGGAGCAGGCACCGCCCAGCAGCGAGATGACGGCCAGGATGCCGACCAGCCCTCCGGACCAGGGCCGCCACCGAGCGGCGAGAGCGACGGACGGGGTACGTCGGATCGGGGCCATGCCGGCAGCATAACCGGGAGTGATTCCTATTACTAGCCCGGGCCGGACTGGTGGGCCGACACCGTCACGGCGCCCCGGCCGCCGATACGACGGCGACCCCCGGGGCTGGCTCCCACGGACACCATCCGACCATGCTTGCTGGTGGTCCCCCAGGGGTGGGTCACTTGACGACGACGGTGGCGAGCTTGATGAGGATGAGGACGACGGCGACGAGAGGTAGCCGCGTAGGGTGACCATGCAGACGGTGCGGAACCGGGTTCGGACGGGCGGCGCGACGAGGGCGAGGGGGGGCATGCGCCAGTTGCTGCGGTCGAGGTGGCGGACGTCGGCGAAGGCGTCGGTGGGGAGCCCCGCCGCGGCCCGGCGGTGGCGGATGATCAGTCCGGCGATCCCCCCGACGAGCATGACGACCGTCATGGCCGCGAAGAGCACGTAGGTGACGGTCGGGACGTCCGGCTTGGAGAACAGCACGTTGATGGTCAGCACCATGGACAACACGACGAGCACACCGATGATGAGGGTGGTGACGACGTTGAGCCACAGGGCGTTGATCCATGGGCCGAGGACAGCCTTGTCGTTGCACAGGAGCAGCAGGAAGAGCGTCGCGCTGGGGAGCAGGACGCCGGCGAGAACCTGGCACGTACTCCGTCATGGTGCCGAGGGGGGCGCCGATCGCCGCGGCGGCGACGACTTGGAGCGCGTACGCGTTGTAGAAGCCTTTGGCTTCGCGCAGGCTGCGGTGCAGCGAGTGGTGGACGCCGAACATGTCTCCGAAGGCGTAGGCGGAGGAGAGGGTGACGGCGCAGGCGCCGATAATGGACGCGTCGATGAGGATCACGGCGACGAGGGCCCCGGCGGTGTAGCTGAGGGTGTGCTGGAAGGCGTGGGCGACCCCGAGAGCGTCGGTGGAGTGGCGGTCGAACGCGGTGTGGGCCACGGCGAAGGCCGTGAAGATCATGTAGGCGCCGGCCGCGATGTTGGTGATGAAGGCGCCGACGATGGTGTCGGTGCGCTCATAGCGGATCCAGCGGGGCGTGATGCGCTTGTCAATGACATTGGACTGCTGGAAGAACAGCTGCCAGGGGGCGACGGTGGTGCCGACGATGGCGACGAGTAACAGCACGGCGTCGCCGGTCACCCCGCCGCGCACCCCCGGCAGGAAGACGTGACGTGTGATGGTGGCCGGCCCGTGGGGGTGGGCCATGACGACGAGCGGGATGAAGACGAGGGACGCGACAACCAGGACGAACATGAACCGCTCCGTGCATGTCGTCCGGGAAGACAAGCTCGTCGGGGTGATCGGCCTACCCGCCCTGCTCCACGCCGACCCGCAGGCTTTGCTCGGGGACACGGCCGATCCCGACCCCGTCCGCGTCTCGTGCGACGCCCATATCACCGAGATCGCCGTGAGGATGACCGACAACAACCTCGTCACCCTTCCCGTCGTCGGTGACGACGACCATCTGCTTGGCGTGATCACCGTCGACGACGTCTTGGAGGCCACCGTTCCGGAGGACTGGTGGGACCGGGTCGAAGACGTCGAGGACACCAGCCGCTCCCGGCGCGAGACCCGTCGAACCGAGCCCGACAAGAACTGAGGTAGGAGTCCAGGACTCGTCTCCCGGCGGCCGAGCGAGCGCAGCATCCGACCGACGCCCGGCCGGTGGTGGTCCGGGCTTCCCCGCACCAGGTCAGAGGCAGGTGCCCGGGGCGGGTCTCGAACCCGCACGATCCTTGCGGATCAGGGGGGTTTAAGTTTGAGCCGGGACGTTCGGATCGTGTTGGTCCGTGCCGAAGGATGCCGCCCGAGCTGGGCTTTCGCTCTGTGGCCGTCCAGGCCGCGCCGTCCGCTGCTGAGCCGTCTCGGATCGTCCGTGAGCAAATCGTGAGCAAAACGAGCACGATCCGATCAACCGGTCCTGCGATCCGAGGGCAAGGCCGGCCGGCGTCGACCGCACCGAGCGGACATCCTCGCCAGCGGCCCGAACCTGAGTGCGTCCCCGCCGTTGTTGTCGCCCCGCCACCTCGCGGGCGCGGCCCGCTGCGTATGGTTCCGTCCTCCGGGAGTCCGCTCGGTCCTGCGAGCGCATACGAATCGGGTAGCCCCCTTCCCCCCGTTCATCTGATCCCGGAGAGGGGCCGCTGATCAGGCCCTGGTCTTGCGTGTCGGCGACGTGCCAGCGTGTATCGGCCTCTGCCGCCGGTTTGTAGGACAGGAAGTAGGAGCTCGTCCTCGACTTGGACCTCGACGATGTCGTGATCTTCGAAGCTGCCGACGCCCCGCGTAGGGTGCAGACGCCCTCAAATCCGCCGTGAGCGTGGTGGAGTCGAACACGCATTCGATCGCAAAGACTACGATCGTGTCATGCTCGTGGATCCCTTGCCCGGAGTGGACCGCGACCGACTTCTTGCTGGCCTCCACAAGGCGTCGACCGAAATAACCAACGCCCGCAGTTCAATCGGTGATCCGTACACGGAGTACATCCAGGCCGCCAACCGGGCGGCACGGACGCTCGCGCCCCTTGTCACAGCCGCCGAGGTCGACCGTCTGGTCCTGACCCGGCGGTATTGGGTCCTGCAGTCGATACCCGGCAACGCCGGAACTCCGCCTGTCACCGCACTCCTGAACGCCGAGTTCGACGAGCGATCGCGGGTCTTCGATGAAGCGGAACGCGCGTTGCAGGAGCAGATCCGCCGCCGGTCTCGCCCTGGCGTGTTCGTCGTTCCCGACACGAGTTTCTACATCGAGCACCCGGACAAACTCGAAGACGCCGACCTTGCCCCGCACCTGCACGTGTTGGATGAACCGATTCACCTGCTGGTGCCGATCCTCGTTGTCGACCAGCTCGACGGCCTCAAGCGATCCGGCAATGCGCACACCCGTTGGCGCGCGAGATACACCCTTGCGGTACTAGACCGACATCTCGTCAACCCGGCCGAGCAGGCCGTGCTGCGCCCGGCAGACTTCACGGCGATTGACAACAGCACCGACGGGATGCCGCGCGGCGAGGTGACCGTAGAGATCCTCTTTGACTCACCGGGCCACATCCGGCTGGCGATCGATGACGACGAGATCATCGACCGGGCGGTCGCAGCGAAGGCGTTTGCCGGCCGGGAGCTCACGATTATCACGTACGACACCGGCCAAGGGATGCGGGCGCGAAGGGCTGAGCTGAAATGCGTGAAGCTGGACCCAGGACGTGGTCCGGAGCCGCCGCCGCGGGGGACGGCGGCGGCAACGTAACCCCGGAAGCTGACGAGCCGAGACGCACTGGTCGAAATGAACGGGTCACAAGGACCGTCGAGCGGCACGGCCCGACATCACGTTGTGTCACGCGGCTACCAGAGGCTTTTCGCCGACGGCGAGCAGATCCGTCGAGTCGAGAAGACCACCCGTCGGGCCATCATCGTCGGCACCCGCGACGCGTTTGTGGAGCGCCACTTCAACAGTTGGGAAGACAATGAAGGGAACCGAGACGACGAGCTCGAGCACCAATGGAGCGTTCGAGAGAACGAATGTCTCCCAGTCCTCCGTTCGCTTGTCGCCGGTCGAGACACCAGCGCGGGCGCCCGCGAAGCGGTAAAGATCGTGGCGGCCATCCACTTTTCGCGCAGCTACGCGTTTGCTGAGGTTCAGCAGAGGATCGCCGAGGAGGTGACCGACCAGCACGCGGCCTCGGCCGACGGTCGAGACCATCTTCGGGCTGCCTTCCGCGAGCAGGAGGGGCGCGACCCTTACCCCGGAGAGATTGCCGCTGCCGTCCGCCGTGGCGCCGAAGCGCAGTTCGGCGGCCGCCGACAGCTCATCCGCGACATGGCATACGCGTACAACCGGGCGCTGGAGATGATGACGCCGTTGTTCGTGCAACTCGTGTGGAAGCACCGACCGTTCATCGACTTTGTGTTCGGCGATCACCCGGTCGTCCACTCGGACCGTAGGCGCGTCGGGCTCAGGCAGCTGCCACTTGGGGAGGCCACACGCATCTTCATGCCGCTCTCATCAACGGTCGGTGCACTATTCACGACCCGCCAGACAGCCGACATCGGAGTCGCGCCTGCCGTAATCCAGCGTCTCAACCTGCAGACATGGCAAGCGGCCGAGCGGTACATCGCCGGTCACCCATCCACAGAGTTGTCGGCGTCCCTCGCCATGAACATAACGGACCACGCGGGGCAGCGACGCTAACCGTGCCGAGCCCGTTCGTGATCCACGAGTAGATCTACTCGGAGTCCGTGCCAAAGGCGGAATACGACTCGCCGAAACGGCGCCCGTAGGGTGTCCGAAGTCGTGCGTGGGTGCTTCGGTGACACGCCGTGCCGTGGAATAGCGCCCCGTCAAGGCACGCCCGAGGCACGCCGAGCACGTCCTCCAGGTCGCTCGAAACGGTTGACCAGCACCTCGAGCACCAGTGCAGCGCCCATGACGACGATCTGAGGATGCGTCGTCATCACGCGCGGGCAGAAAGGCTCGGGGCGACGTGATCGTTGGGCGAGCTACTGCTGTGGCGGCCGGAGATGGCATGAGCGGCCACGTCCGGGCGCTTGCATCAGCGGGGCCGGGTCCGAGCGAGCAGGGGCGGTATGACGCCGCCGATAGTGCCCAGCGGTGCGCCGAGTTCCTCCGCGACGGCGCGCGCTACCAGCGCGTCCTTGTGGACGAACTCTCCCGCTGCTGCAATGACAGCCGCAGCAGACCCCAACGAGCCGACGAGGTCCAGTGCATAGCTCGCGCCACTGCAGGTGTGGAGCGTGCGTGCGAAGGCAACCGGTCGATGCCGAACGCTTCGCTCAGCCGTGCTGCCTCGATGGCGAGCTCGAGATTGGCGCCGAACAGCAGGTTGTTGAGGAGCTTCACGTGCTGACCGGCACCGAGGGAGCCGAAATGCACCACCTGGGCCGCATAGGCCGCGAACAATGGCAGACAGCGAGCCACGGGCGCGTCGGCGCCGCCGAGGAGCGGCGTCAATGTGCCGTCGGCCACCCGCGCGGGACCTCCACTCCCTGGGGCGTCCACGACGTCGACCCGGCCTGACCGGACGCGGGCGTCGATTGCCTCGACGGTCCGGGGACTGCCCGTCGTGTGCACCACGATGACCGACCCAGGTTCCATCGCATCAGCGAGCCCTTGGTCGAACAACCAAACATCCGCGAGCGCCCGGCGCGGTGTCGGGAAGGTCGGCGGGCCCCTGCGATCCACGAGATCGGCATCCGCAGTGCCACCCACTCGGCACAGACCGTCGCGCATCGGTCACCCGGAGTCCGGTCGTGTCTGCCGGGTTTTCCGGTTCGCCGCTTTGGTGATCGCCTGGGGCGTCGATAGGGCCTGGTAATGCGATGCAGTCGCGGTGGTCCCGGCGCCGAGGCGGCGATGCTATTCGGCGCGAGTGGGCTCGTCGCGCTCGGGTCGATCGCACTCCCGGGGCCGCTGCCGTCCGGTCCACTGGCCGTACTCGGGACGGTCGTCCTGGCGACCGCCGCCCTGGTCCGCCTGATGCCATGGGAGCGTTGGCCGACCTGGGCCACGGTCGTCCTAGTCGTGCCTGCCTTCGGCCTGATCGGGGCGGCCGGTGCCATCGGCCTGGTACCGAACCGCGCGTACAGCATCATGTTCGTTGTCGTGTTCGCCTGGATCGGCGCGCATCACCCGCCGCGCACCGCGTGGCTGATCGCCCCGGTGGCCACGGTTGCCTATGCCGTCCCGCTCGTCGTCACCCACGCCAAGCCGCGCCTGGACGCCCAGACTCTGCTGATGGTCATCGTGGCGTGTGTCTTTGTGGCCGAGGCGATCGCCCGAGGGGCAGAACGCGGCCGAAGGGTCGAGCGCGAGATGCGCCTTCTGGCCGACAATACGACGGATGTGATCGTGCGGTGCGGCGTGGATGGCATTATCCGCTACGCGTCCCCCTCGGTGACACAAACCCTCGGTTGGCGTCCGGACGAGCTCGTAGGTCACTCGGTCGTCGAGGGGTGCCACCCGGAGGACCTCTCGCCCGCCGCCGCGGTCGGCGCCGCCCCATCCGGGTCACCGGTCACGGTCACCCGCCGCCTCCTCCGGGCCGACGGTACCTATTGCTGGGTGGAGTCCGTCTCTCGCGTCGTCCTCGGGCCCGACGGCGATCTTGAGGTCCAGTCCTCGATTCGCGACATCACCGAGCGACGCGCGGATCAGAGAGCGTTGCTTGACAGCGAGTCCCGATACCGCCAACTGGTCAACAACATCCCCGACAGCATGGTCATCGTGGTGGACCGTGACCTCCGCATCGTCACCGCCGGAGGCGCGTTGCTGGTCCGCACCGGGTACGACCCCGGTGCACTCACCGGCCAGCCTCTTGATCGCATCGTCGCGCCCGTCGATCTCGAGACCCTCCGACCCCGCTACCTCGCCGCGTTCGATGGCTGCTCCGACCAGTTCGAGTTCACAGGTTCGCGCGGAACATTGTCCGTGGTCGACATCACGCCCATCGTCGAGGTTGACGGCACGATCGACCGAGTGCTCGCGGTTGCCCGTGACATCTCTGCCCTCAAGAAGGCCGAGACGGCCGCTCGCAGGGCTGAGGAGACGTATCGCGCCGCGTTCGAATCCGCCCCCGTCGCCATGGCCCAACTCAGCGAAAACGGGCGCTTCCTGCGGGTGAACCCGGCGCTGTGTGATCTCCTCGGCTATAGCGCTGACCAGCTTCTCGCCACAACCACCATGGCGCTCACCCACCCCGACGATGTCAGAGAAAGCGCCCAGAACATCGACGCTCACGCTCGAGGCGAGTTGGCCATCAACGTTGCCGAGAAGCGCTTCATCCACGCCGACGGACACGCGGTATGGGTGACCATCAATTCGGTCCCGATCCTGCACGCCGACGGTGGCTTCGACTTCCTCCTTTCGCACTACCTCGATGACACACACCGCAAGGAGTTCGAGGCCCGCCTGGAGCATCTCGCTAGCCATGACCCGCTGACCGACCTGCCCAACCGGTACCTGCTCGCCGATCGACTCTCGGTCGCGCTCGCCCGCGGCGCGCGCTCGGCGGTGCCAGTTGCCCTGCTGTTCATTGACCTCGACGGGTTCAAGAGGATCAACGACACGTTCGGTCACGAAGCCGGGGACGCGCTGCTCGCCGAGGTCGCGCGACGGCTGAAGGACATGGCGCGGGCGGCCGACACCGTAGCCCGCCTCGGCGGTGACGAGTTCGTGATCCTTCTCGACGACATCCCCCAGATCGGGGCGCTCGCCGTGTCCGAACGGATGCACGCCGCGCTCGTCGCGCCGTACCGTCTCGGCGGTCACGAGGTACAGATCGGCGCCAGCATCGGCATCGCCTTGTCGGCACCCGGGATGACGGCCGAGGAACTCCTCGCCGCCGCCGACCGCTCCATGTACTTGGTGAAGTCCGACCACAAACGGCGCCCATCGAGGGCACGAACCTGACGACACCGACCTGTCATCGTCGTCGGTGGCGACACTCGGGCGCTCCGCGGAACGATGCACTGCACGGCGAGTGCCTCGCTCTCGCCGAACCTCTGGGCGATCACCGAGGCTCGCGATCTGTGATCGTAGCGCGCGACTCTCGCCTGATCGGCGAGCGCAAGATCCGTGCTCACCGCCAGAACACGAGTCTCGGAAAGCGCCTACAGAAGGACTCGACAGGCTCAGACCACGTCGGCTGCGGCAAGGGGCCTGGTCGCGCCAACGAGCGCAGTCACCACCTGTCAACTGCCGGTGGCCACCATGAGATTGCTGAGGAGCCTGGGTATTCCCCGGTTCCGTGGATGCATGACCTGTGCGGGGATGTCATGCCATGTTGAACCGCACCACGGAACTTGTCGTGCGGCTAATCCTCGCAACCCTCGACAGCCCGGCCCGAGCGGTGCTCCGGTGGGTGCTCGCACTGTGATGGTACGGTGCGGGCGCCGGCCAGGCCTGACGTGCCGGTCGGCACATCCGACCGTGAGGAGACAGCATGGCCGACGCTGCAGGGGTGGCCGGAGAGCGCATTGTCACCATCTCGGCGGCCTTCGGTGCGGGTGGCAGCATCGTCGGCCCGGCGGTGGCGGAGCGGCTCGGGCTCCCGTTCTTGGACCGCGCCATCCCGACGGCGGTCGCGCGCACCCTGGCGGTGACCGTGGACGCCGCGATCGACCACGATGAGCGCAGGCCGCCGCTCATGAAACGGATTCTGGCCGGCATGGCGTCTGCGGACACCCCGTTCGGGGTGAGTCCGGCCGGAGGAGTCGAAGCCGCCGCCCTCCAGGGCTCGTTCAACATCGCCACCGAGCAGGTCGTCCGGGAATTGGTCGCGGGCGGTGGCGGAGTGGTGCTCGGCCGGGCGGGTGCGGTCGTGCTGGCCGGACATCCCCACGCCCTCCATGTGCGTCTCCACGGGCCGCGTGACGCGAGGATCGCTCGGGTGATGGACCATGAGCACATCGACCGCGACTCCGCCGCCAAATTGACCGACCAGACCGACCGGGCGTGGGAGTCCTACGTCCGCTACTTCTACAAAGCCGATCCCACCGACACCGGCCTCTACCACCTGGTGATCGACGCGACCCTCCTCACACTCGAGACGTGCGCCGACATCATCATCACCGCGGCGCAAGCAATCGCCAGCGACACGAGCCGCTGACCCGCTTGAGCCAACGGCGCAGCCGGCCGGCCAGCTCCAGGCCAGGGCCGCGCCTTCGCTGAGAGGGTCCCGGATGACCACCGTCGCCGGTACGACGGGTGGGCCGCCGTCTCGGGCTGGCGTGACGCGACGGGTCTGAATCGCCCTCGGCCTGACGGGGATCACCACATCGGTGACCGAGCGTCTCAGCCCGACACCCCTTCAACACGTCACTCGGGTGGGAATGGACCAGACCGCCTTCTGCCGTGGATCTCGCAGCTGGCGAGACCGCTACGTCCCAACCCTGAGACACCGACCACCCCCCGGCCTTCGTCAACGGCCAGGCTTTCGTCCTCGCTGGGCACGACCGCCCCGCGATGCAGACGGCAAGGCCGGGCCCCTCCACGGGCAGACCACGGTGGTCGTGAACGATGATGTGAGCGCCGGCCTTTGAAGCGGCCGCGAGCGAGGGGACGTTGGAGCCATGGCAGAGAGCGTCTATAAGATCATCGAGCTGGTCGGTACGAGCGACGAATCGTGGGAGAAGGCGACCGCCGCGGCTGTCGCGAAGGCAGCTGGCACGCTGCGTGACCTGCGAATCGCCGAGGTTGCCCAACTCGACGTCCAGATCGAGGATGGTCAGGTCAAGGCGTATCGGGCCAAGGTCAAGGTCTCGTTCAAATACGAGGACGGCGTCTAACCCACCCTCACCCGACGCCCGCGGACCTGCGGTCTTCCGATCCCAATTCTCGGCCCGGGCCGCGGGGCCACGCAACGCGGCGCCGGGTCTGGTTCCAATGCAGGCCTTGCGACGGGACAGGCCGTTCGTGTGGCGCGCGTCGCCCGAGACGTTGGGTCAGCGAAGTCCCGAACGGTGCGGCCGGGGCGTCGGCGTCGGGGACCCGATCGGAGGGGCCAGGCCCGTCGGAAGCTCGGCGCGTGGGGCTGGTCGGTCGTTCGTTGGCGTTTTCTGGAGACCGTCCGTCGCCGTGCGTCCGCGTCAGTCCCCAGGCCCGGCCTCCGATATCGGCGCCCTGTCACCATTGGATGGTCCCTCGCGTGCGCGCCGCGAGGTGCGCGACCGGTACCGCTTCCGAACCCTCCCCGCTGCAGACGTTGCGGCCCGCGCTTGGGGTGAGTCGGCGTGGCCGGCACCGCTCACTTCGAGCGGAGGGTTCAGCGGCGCGGCTGCGGCGACGCTCGGAGGCGGGTGGATGAACGCGTTGCTCCATGCGGGCGACGCCGATCGGCCGCGGGAAAGGTGGCTGAAGGGGCGGTGGGATCTGTCAGGATTCGACCCTGAAGCCGACCTTCATCGTGACCTGAAACACGCCAACGTCGCCGTCGTGCACGGTGCCGCGCACCTGGGTGACCTCGAACCAGTCGAGATGTCGGATCGTCTCGGCGGCCTTGGCGACGCCGTTGCGCACCGCTTGGCGGATGCTCTCGTCTGAGGTGCCGACGATCTCCGTGAGACGGTAGGTGGGTTGTTCAGGCATGTGCTGTCTCCTTGGTGGGATTATCCGGCCGGCACCGGAGTGACGGTGGCGGGAGCGTCACCGGGCGGTTCGTAGCCAACAGCGCCGGCTCGGCTCAACGCCTCCATGGCGCCGTGCGCGCTGAGCAGCGGCGTCGTCTTGATCGACTTGACGCTCCCACCGGCGGACACGGCGATGCTCAACGCGGCGGCCGTGATGTCGTCGGGCAGCTCCGCGATGCTCACCACGTCATAGTCGCCGAACGCCAAATAGAACGCCTCGAGCCTGCCACCAACCCGCTCGACCATCAGCTCGACAGGCTTGCTTCGGTCCTGAGGGTGCGCAACGAGCGTCGCCCACGCCTCGGGCGTGTATGCGGCCTGGATCAGATACCGTCCCATGTGACCTCCCCCGGCTCAACACTGCCCAGATCCTCCGTCACGGCGGAGTCGAGGTCAAACGAGGACGCCATGGCAGCTGCCCGGCCCTCCAACCCGTGATTCGGGACCGGAGCGACCATCGGATCTTCGCCGCGTCGGCGCTGGGCGCTTCGCACCGGGTTCGTGCCCGACGGTCGCCTTCGAGCTCGTTCACACCATGAGGCTCGACGCGCCTCGCTGGCCCTGCGTTGCCGATCGCGGGGTGCAGGTCCCGGAGCGGGTCACTCTCGAGTAGGCCGTCGGCGCTACGCTCGATTTGTGGGCAAGCTGATTCGACTCCGAATCCTGCTCGCCGACGTTCCGGGATCACTCGCGCGCGTCACGGCCATCATCGCCGAACACGGAGACATCACCGCCATTGACCTCCAACAGGTCGCGCCGTCCTCAGCGGTCGCCGATATCACCGCCGAGGTGCACAAGATGGGCGAGCTCACGCCGCTGCGACGCTCCTTGCGCGAAAGCGGCGCTGTCCGCCTCGTCTCGCATCAGATCGCCACCCCCGTCGATCCGGTGGTAGGGGTCCTGCGGCGGCTCGTCTCCGTGCTCAAGTCCTCGTCGTATGACCGCGACGAAGAGCTGAAGCTGGGCGTGGCCGAACTGTGCGCTGTGCCGTCGGTGTGGGTCAGCAGCCCCGAAGACGCCGCCCGCTACCTCGCCGGGCGTCTCGCCCTGGAGCGCCACGGCGGCGCCGTTGTCGTCCGCACCGCAGAACTGCCGGCTGCGATCGCCGCCACCTTCTCAGGGAAGGCGTGGCTGCTCGCCGTCACCGACCCGAGCCCCGCCCTCGGTCAGCGGGTCGTCTTCGTCGCCCGTCCCTCGACCCAGGAGTTCTCAACCACAGAGACCAGCCGCATCGAGGCGCTCATGGCCGTGCACGAGCAGGTCGAGGTGCTCCTCGGCAGCCACTAGCAGTCGGACCAGCCGCCGGTCGACGGCCGACCACGACGGGAGTGACGGTCGTCGGAGTCATTCACGACTCCGGACGGAGTCGCCCTCAACCTGGACAACAGCATCGCATCTCAACGGGAAGCGCTACCTGAGGATCCTGTTCGCCGTACTTCGCACGGCGTGTCCGCGGTCGACCGTCGACGGTCAAGTGCGAACCGCCTGGGCCGCAGCTTCGGTTCGATCCGTTCGTCAGAGCACCGGGCCCAGGCCTGGGGGAAGCTTCGTCGGCCATTTGCGTCGACGTCAACGACCCCTACGCCGGCGGGCCTTCCCATGCCAGCGACTACAGGTCTGAGCCTGGTGTCATCGTGAGGGGCACCTCGTCGCCGAGCGTCGAAGCCTCGGAGCCTTCGACGACGAAGGCGATCTTGCGGTGCACCTTGTACAGGGTGCGCTCGCCGCTCGACACCACATCGACGCCTTCGATGTCCCGGAGGCTCTGCGACGCCACCAGCACGGCGTTCCTGACGCCGTCACCGAACGGTCGCGGCGAACTGCCGACGACCTCGATCACCTTGATGACCGTCCCTGGCCGGTCCGTCATCGCCCGCTTCCGGTGCTTGGCCTCGGTGCACCCATCCGACAGCCGGCCGCTACATGTCGAGGCCGCCGTTGACGGATAGCACCGAGCCGGTGATGTAGCCCGAGGCGTCGTCGAGCAGGAACCGCACAGCGCGGGCGACTTCATCGGGACGGCCGAGCCGGCCGACCGGGATCCGGGCGATGACCGACTCGAGCGCCGCTCGGGGCACCGCGGCGACCGTGTCGGTGTCCACGAAGCCCGGGGTGACACAGTTGACGGTGATGCCCTTGCGGGCGGTTTCCACCGCCAGGCTCTTGGTGAACCCGAACAGCCCGGACTTGGATGCCGCGTAGTTGGCTTGGCCGATGTTGCCGGTCTCGCCGATCGCCGAGCTGATGTTGACGATGCGACCCGACCCTCGATCGAGCATGTGGTCGAGCACGGCCTTGGTCATGTAGAACGCCCCCGACAGGTTGACCCGCAACACCGCGTGCCAGTCGTCGACGGTCATCTTGCGGACCGTCGTGTCGACGGTCACACCCGCGTTGTTGACCAGGTAGTCGACGCGGCCGAAGGCGTCGAGGACCTCAGCGGCGA
>Ga0075030_100003912_pt1 | contig 13492 bp, 27 predicted proteins | sample LitLauG_LLR_2012_FD_71393 | JGI IMG/M metagenome (GOLD analysis project Ga0075030, IMG submission 71393) | Freshwater sediment microbial communities from Pennsylvania, USA - Little Laurel Run_MetaG_LLR_2012 | ecosystem: Environmental > Aquatic > Freshwater > Creek > Sediment | place: USA... | reverse complement strand
AAGCTCTTTAATTACCGCAAACGGTGGCAACGCTGGTACAGGATCAAATACAGGCTTCGCTGGTTCGGGCGGTAGTTTTACCGTAAATAGTCCGGCAATTGACATCGGAAGCACAAACGGAGGCTCAGGATCTCAAGGGTCAATTACTGCGGTTGCAAACGTATCGGTTGCCGGTGGTTGGGGTGGCGCAAGCGTTTACGGTGGTGCGGGCGCAGGTGGACAGGGAAACACTGTCAACGGTGGAGCTGCCCAAGCAAATAGTGGCGGTGGAGGCGGCGGCGCTTCTTCTGCTCAATCGTCGTCTTCTGTGGCTCAAGCCGGAGGCGGCGGAGGCGCAGGCGGATACGCTCATGCTCTTATCGTAAACCCAGCTTCGTCCTACTCTTACTCTGTAGGTGGTACGGCTGGCGGTGGTTTGGCAGGAACGGGCGGCGGAGCAACCGGAGGCGTTGGTGCTGCTGGTAAAATTATCGTTCACGAATACTACGGCCTAGCCAATGCTCCGATTGTGGTGAACTCAATCACGACAAACTCAAACGCAGCTTGGCATCACGAAGCGGCTGGAGTTAGTTGTTCTTCTTCAAGCACAATCAACTCTCAGACAGGCTCTTGGATTTCTTCGATCAGTAACGTTTCGAGTGGTTGTTGCACGTTGACGGTTGCTGCTGGGGAGTTTTCTTCCGCTCCTTTTTGTACGGTTAACGTTGCAGCTTCAGCAGCAGCAAGTTTAGCCGCTGTGATTAGCAACACGAACACAAACACCGCTGTGACTTTTTGCGGTAGTAGTGCGGGATCTGCTTTGGCGTCTGGAAATTATCAAATTTCTTGTGATGGTCCAAGATAACGGAGAGCAATGTTTAAATGGTCTACATTTTTTGACCGGAAGTGGATAGGCGCGGATATGGGATTGAGTGACGAGCGGTTGGTGTGGTTGCTTCCTGCGGTTATCAGCGTGATCGGCTGCATTATCTGGTTCGTAAGACTCGAAGGACGAATCAACTACAGCGAGCGCGCTGTTGAAAAGCTCGAAGCCAAACACGACGCGCTCGACATGAAGATCGTCGACAAGCTCTCCATCATTGAAAAAAGTCTGTCAAAAATTGAAGGCATCATGGGAATGCTCATGAAGGACGAAAAGTGAACTGCACTCTCAAGAGAAACGAATACCGCGATGACGGTATCTTTGGAGTGCTCTCCGACGAGACAGGCAAGGTATTGTTTCACACTCTTGAGCACAGTTACTCAGATGCTCCGAAAATTCCAGCAGGAGTTTACATCTGCTTAAGAGGTCAACACCTTCTCGCTGGAGCATTTGCGCCAATTGACACCTTCGAAGTTCAAAACGTGCCAGGTCACACAGGCATACTTATTCACCCAGGCAACTACAACGAAGACTCTAGCGGCTGCATTCTTTTAGGTGAGTCAATTGCTCAGACTTCAAGCTGTCAGATGATCACGAGTAGCCGAGAAGCGTTTAAACAATTCATGGAGATGCAAGGTGAGAACATTACTTTCACACTCACTGTCGTATCTTAGTCACTGGTCTCATTCGCTGTTGTTTTTCGTCGTCATTTCATGGGAGCATTGGCTAACTGAAAAATTTCGCTCGTCAACTTTGGGGCTTATCTTTGGGTTGGGGCGATTACTAAGGAGGAAGAAACGTGAAGCAATTACTAAGTCTTGATGGTGGAGCGGTTACTTTAAGCGAACAAGGTGGATCTTTTGTTTTGTCTTTTGACAAAAGTCTTTCTATCGGCGGCGGCGCTGCTGCTGGAATCTTGTCTATCGACGGAAAAGGTTCGATCGTGTTGTCCGGTCTTCAAGCTGTAAAGCTTTTGGAAGCGGTCATCAACTCACATGTTCCCGCTGTGATTTTGCCTGCTGTTGAAGCTGGCGAAAAACTTGCCAACGACGCAATCGCTGGAGCCTAATCTATGAGTGGCGGCACCTTTCCGGTTCTTACTGAGATTGAGCAGGTCTTCTACGATATCGTATGGCGACCTCTCATTGTCACAGGAGAAACCTACCTGGAAGGTGTCGCCCCTTTCTTAGCCTTGCCTGTCGTGAAACAACTCGACGAGTCTGTAATCAACGGACTCACCGATGCGCTTTATCATCAACTCGTTTTGTTAGTCGATATTTCAGCGGTTCAACTTATTGACCCAATCAGGCAAGCGGCTTACGAAAAAGCGTCCGAACAGCTCGTCATCGTTGCAACTGAGAAAGGGGTCAACTCAAGTGACTATCAACAAGCTAAAGCTCAAGCTCTCGCTGATTTTAGTCAGTTCGTTCATTTTAACGGCGGCTAGTGGTTGCGTAACAGTTAAGGACGCGACCGTGTGCTCGGCTGCTGGCCTGGTCATGAACGGCGGCCTATGCGCGCACATGATCTCGTCAGACACCTGTACGTTATCGTACACCGAAATTTTAGACTTACTTGAGGCGCACCCAAACGACAGGACCTGCATCACCGCTTGCGGTCTTCCTGTGTGCGCTGACGATCAGAGTGTCGGCGTGGCGCAACTTGTGAAAGCTCGCGGCGCTTCTGTGATTATGACCGACGCAGATTGGGCAGAGAAAAAGATGGAGCTTGAGCAAGCGTGTCGAGAGTTGGGAAACTCTTGCGAAAAATCTTCCGCTATGCAAGCACTGCTTAACAAATGAGAAATCCCATGACTGACGTTTATTATTTAGTTGGAATTTTTTCGGTGATCGCACTGCTTGTTATTAACCTAGCTAGAATTTGGAAGTGACCCATGGACCACAGCGCGCTTTATCATTTTGTATCAAAACTGAGACTCAAGGCTTCAGAGCTTTACGACTTGGGAAAACTTGCGGGTCACTCAGAAGAAGAAATTTTTAAATCAATTCAACCTCTCATGATGGCGCTTCACGAGGCGATTCAAAATGCAACCCCTCACGAGCTTGCGCTAGCTGTGAAACATTTCGAGGGCAACATCTCAGGGCTTCAAAAAGTCATTGAGGAGTTAAACAAGAAAATCGGTGAAGAAATGTATCACAAGAATATCCTGGAAACGGCGATTCTAAATCACATGAAACAACACGAGCACACCTCGCTTCATGCGGGTCCATTCATGCTCACCAGGGTCGCGCACGAACAAAAAGAAATCTTAATCATTCGATAAAATAAGTATTGCCTGAGAGCGGCCTCGGCGTTACCTCTGCGGTTGTGGGGGTGGGGATATGCCGAAAGATCGCGCATTTAAAAACGCTTTAGAAGAAGTGAAGAACTTAACCCAGGTGATTCTAGTTTCTCTTTCCAGGCTCAACGAGATTAAGCACGAGTTAGAATCGCTTCAAAGAAAATCATCACTTTTTCTTGTCCCTTCGGACGACGACCTCACCAGAGAGAGCAGAGGCTGCCGAAAAAACTGCCTCAAGTTGGGCCAGCGACAATCCGGGGAGTAATTGAAAAAGCTCGCCTAAAATAGCGTGTTTTTTGATTTCTTCGTCGCTAATCACGGAAAACAACTCAAGCTCACTGACCCCAAGCGCGCTCGATATCTGCTCGATACTTTTAGGGCTGACCCACAGTTTTTGGGCCTCAATGCCGTAAATCGTTTGCGTCGATAGACCCGCTTTTCTCCCTAGTTCCTCGTGACTTAGACCTGATAAATTCCTTAACTTTTTAAGCTGTTTTGCGAGTATTTCGGACACCTTCATATTTTTACTTTACAAATTTATAGTAATACTTTAATGTCCTGACCGCATGAACACAGAAATGATCAAGGCATACATCTTAAAGAACAACCCAAACGGCGTCTCTAAACTGAGTTTTGAGTCGAATGTTTCGGTCGCTCTCATTTATAAAATCATTCGAGACAATCACAAGCCGAGTGTGAAATCGGCTCAGTCGATTGCCCGAGTGCTCGGTGTCAGCCTTGACGTGTTGTGTTCAAAACCCAAACGGAAAGCTAAAGCCACGAATTGAAGTTGTAAAGGAGTTCTATGTTAGCCGCTGCGCCACAGCCTGAAAGCAAGAGTCTGTATGATTTAACCGCTCATTTTAGCCATCTCATGGGCCTGGTCTCTGCCGCTTATGGTGAGATCACGCCAGAGGTAGAAGCCGAGCTTGCGAAGTTCGATTCAGCTATTGCTGAGAAAATTGATGACTACAAGTTCGTCATGAACAAGCTGGAGTTTGAGTCTCAATTCTGGACCGAAGAAGCCAAGGCGAGACAGAAGATCGCGAAGGCTTGTGATTTGATTCAACAGAAGATGAAAGAGCGCCTGATCGCTGCCATGCAGACGATGGGCATGGACGAGATTCAAGGCGACGCATACCGCGCCAAGTTGACCCCAACGAAGGGGCGACTTGTGATTGACGTGGCGAAGCTGCCTGACGATTTCAAGACCCCAGTCGTAACGATGGAACCTGAGAAGGAGAAGATCCGCATAGCACTGGAGAATTTTGAAGAGGTGCCAGGAGCAATGCTCGAAGGCGGTGTTTCCTTACGCTTCTACAGTTCAAGACGTTAAATCGAAAGGGTTAAAATTATGAGTACCTCGTTGCAAGTTGTTATACCTTCAGTTCAAGAAGTTCAGGTTTTAAAAGATTTAGGCACTACGCTCGTTAAAAGCGGTTTTTTGCCGAACACGGTTAAAACTCCCGAGCAAGCGATTGCGATCATGCTCAAAGGCAAGGAGCTTGGGATTCCCCCCATGCAGTCTTTCGGGTCTATTGCGATCGTGCAAGGAAAGCCCACGATTTCGGCAGAGCTTATGCTTGCGCTGATTTATCGAAACTTTCCCAGCGCGTCGGTTCACTTCGTAAGGTCAGACGAAAAAGAGTGCACGATTGCGGCGAAACGTCCGAACGGTAAGGAGTCAATCTTTACGTTCACACTGGAAGACGCGAAGCGAGCGCAGCTCCTTGGAAAATCAAGCTGGACTCAATACCCGGCTGCGATGCTTCGTGCGAGATGCATTTCTGCAATGGCTCGCGCCGTATTCCCTGACGCTCTCATGGGAGCCAGCTACACGCCTGAAGAGTTAGGCGCTGATGTGAATGACGAAGGCGATATCATCGATGTCAACCCAGAGGCGACGAACCAAAAAGACTCAGGCGCTCAGGTGGTCGCTGAAACCCCAAAGAAGTCAGCGCAGACGGACTCTTTTCCTGCGAAGGAAAACTCCTCTGTCCAAACCCATTCGTCTCCAGTAACTGGACCCCAATCTCCTACTGAGCCGAAACAAATGACGCTCGAACACGCCAAGGCCATCAAAGCACTGGCTGAGACGGTGAAGAAGCGCGCATGGAAGAACGAAGACGTGGGCCAGTTCATTCGGCAAAAGATGGGCAAGAAAAGCTCAAAAGAACTTTCGATTGAGGAGTTGGGATTCTTAACGGGCATAATCTTAAGCAGAGCGCCGTCCGAGGCTCTGGCAGAAAAAATTGCGTTTCAAGATCCAGGCTCCTTTGCAAACTATGAACATGACGTACCTTGAAAGGTGAGAACGAATGAATCGATGGGCAGTGATTGACACAAACGGGAGCAGGGTCGGGGTCGCATACGGCGACAACGAAAAGGCAGCAATTCATTACGCGATCACTGTGCTCAACGTGAAAAACGTCGACAAAGTCGAGCCTCTTTTTGAGGAAGAAGAGGAAACGCCGAGGGATAAATACGAATGATTCAAGCGTGAAGGACTTGAGCGTGCTTCAAATTTTCCTCACTAACCTATTTGAAGCGAGATAGCGGTGTGCGTGACCCCGAGCAGTCGTAGAACAGAATCGAGTCTATCGGGGTGTTTTGAAGTGGTGTTCCGGGATAGCTCAATTGGAAGAGCAGACGGCTGTTTCCCGTATGGTTGCGCGTTCGAATCGTGCTCCCGGAGCCAAACAAACAGGTTTTTATCGACGATAGACAAGAATTTTTAAGTGGCACGTCTGCGGGATTGACTACACAATAATCACGACAGGCGTGCGCTTGCTTCTCACCCGAGTGGAGGCATCGCCGTAAGCGAGGAGTCTTCGGGAACTCTCCCCGCCTGTCACTTCATGGATGGGGGAGTTATGAGCAAGGAAATGCTAACGACACAGGAGGCGTCCGAGTTCTTGGGTATCGCAGCGGGTACGCTTGCGAATCAGCGAGCGAGGGGAGAAGGGCCAGTCTTCGTAAAGTACGGCAGAACGATCAGGTATCGACGGGTTGACCTTGAAAAATACATCGAAGTCAGGGTATGGACACCGAACCCAAACGAAGACGAACACGTAATAATTCAAACAGGTGATCAAATAAAATGAGTCCTCAGAAAAGATCAGCGCCAAGAGTTTGCGAAGGCTGTGGAGATGAGTTTTTAGCAAGACCGTCGGAAGTTCTCGCTGGCAGAGCAAGATTTTGCTCAAGGCGCTGCGTTCAAGAAAGAAACGTGGAACTTGCCGCAAAAGTGAACCGGAAGCCTGGCGGTTGGTTACAGCGAAGGTATGAGAAAAAAAGAACGACTCACTTGGTGCAAGAGTCGGCCAGAAGGAAACTCGCTTACGCCGTCAAATATGGACATTTGAGAAGGCTAAACTGTGAGCTTTGTGGAAACGAAAACACTGACGGTCACCACATGGACTATTCGAGACCTCTTGATGTTGTTTGGCTTTGCCGACCTCATCACGCAGCTTTTCATAATAACAAACTCAAGGATGAGGAGATTTTAAAAATTGAAACTATATACAGTTCCAAAGTCTCCGACGTGGTTGAAGTCGGATAAAGAAGACCCAAAAGAGCAAACGAATTTTTTTGTTTGCAAGTTTCGCAAAGGATTGCCCAGGCTCGCGCAGCGGATACGTGACCCTCACTCGGTAGACTCACAAATGAGCAAGACGCGTGCAATTGCGCTAGGTGAGGACATCATTGCCGAGTGGCTCAAGGGGGGAAGGATTCGACCCTCTGACGACGTATTTATCAGCGAGGCCATCGACAAGTTGATTCCGGTGCTCGAAGCAAAACACGCCAGTGGGAAGCGCCGGGCAAGGACCTGGAGAAAAGACCGCTACTACCTGAGACTCATGCGCGAGTGGTTCGGCAATTACAGAGCCAAAGAGATCGACGAGGACTTTTGGGAGAGCTGGCACGACACCGTAGGCGCAAGAATGAACAGAACCCACGGCGACACGGCGAAGTATTTGAGTTTAATTCTCAACTTCTGTGCTCGTCAGAAATGGGTCACGAGAAAGCCCCAGTTTAAGAATCTTGAGCCTGACGAGAAGAAGGGCATGATTTACACGCCCGAGCAGGTGCAGGAAGTCTTCAAGCACGCCAATCAACGGCTCAAAGACCAGATGACCCTGGGCTACGAATGCGGAATGCGCTCGTTTGAGGTGCGCGAGCTTCGGTGGGAGTTTGTGCGCGAAGACGGCGGTCGCATCATGATTGACCTGCCCGACTGGTTTTCAAAATCTCATGCCAGAGCGTTCTTCGTATCAGACGCCGTAGAATCGGTTTTACGCCGCTTGATTCATGTCTCCGGTGGTACACCCTTTGTCTTCCCTTCAATCGCCAAGGAAGGCCAACCTGACAGCGATGGCATGTTCAATCGAAGGTGGAGGCGCGCCAGGAAGAAGGCAGGACTCCCCGAGGGAGCACGCTTCTACGATTTGAGGCATTCGTTTTTGAACCACATGGTCTACGTCAAGGGGGAGAGCCTGCAAGCGGTCGCCGACTACGCTGGCAACTCGCCCGACACGCTAAGAAAGCATTACCTCCAGAACAGAGCAATGAACACGCGTGGACTGGCAAACCAGTTGAAAGTTGATTGCAAACCTAATGCGAATCAGAGTGAGAGTGATGAAGCTAATCTCGCGAAAGCTAAAGAGAATTAAGAATAGATTACGCGCCGTCCCCGGGAGTTTAACCCCTCTTTTTCACACCTATCAACGCCTTTCCACTGGTGTTCATTTTTCTTCACTTTGTAATGAATCACAAACACTTACCAGCGTTTTGACTTTGGTTCTATTCTCGTCCCGAACGACTGGGCGTTCACCAGAAATCACGCCTCAATTGCGAAGAAATTGTGAACTTCAACCTGTAGAATTTTTCAAGCACCATTGGCGCTTAGATATTTCCACGAGTCGCGGGCCTCCCCAGCGAGGTACGAAAACCCCCGACTTTATCGTCAAAGGCTCGTTACATCTGGGAGGCACCTAAAGCACACGGGGACAAATTCGTAACGTTTTGTCTGACTCCTGGCAATTGAGTGACAAAAAAATCTCAATTACCTGTTGACAATAAAACGCGGCGCGTAACCGCATTTCACTTTATTTATTTTTTTTTCTTTTGTACTCAAACAGTCGCTCGAAATGAAAAACCCCCGACGAGGATCAATCGCCGAGGGTTGAAATTACGGTTCATAGGGAACCGTTGCCCACCTAGTAACAACTCCCTATGCCCGTGTAAACAGTTTTTTAGGGGGGGTTTATATGTCCAAGCTCAAATGGTTCAAGCACTACAACGAGGCTTCTTCAGGCCACACGCTCCAGTGTCTTTGGACTACAAACAACTACGCCGCAATAGCTCTCTATTGGCTCGTGCTCGAATTAATCTCTCGATATGAGAGTCCGACTGAGCGCGGCAAAATTGAAATTCCGATGGGTGTTTTGATGCGCGAGACACAGTGGACGAGCACAAGAATTGAGCGCGAGTTGATGAAACTTTGCTCCAACTCATTGCAGATCCATTGCAAACCTATTGCAGAGTCATTGCAGTACCGTTGCAGAGCGAGTGCCCGAAGTCGGCAACGACTTGTGACAATAATTGCGCATAACTGGTTGGAATTACAAGAAATGCGTGGTCAAAAAAATGCGAAAAAAAATGATGAAAACACGACAGAAGTAAGAAGTAAGAAGGAAGATGTAAGAAGTAAGAATAAGGCTGACAGCAATTCTGACGAATTGCCGACAGCCGAAATAGTAGTCTTGTCTGAGTTTTCCCCACTGGAAGAAATTTTTAAAACTAGAAGAGTCACAGAGAAAATGCAGCGCGCTTTTCTCGACGCGTTTCCAGATCCTGAATGGATTAGTCAAGAAGTTAGACGCGCCGTGGCGTGGGAAGAGGCGAACCCGAAGCGTAAGAAAAAAGACTTTCCGAAATTTTTGATGAACTGGTTTAGCAATGGCTGGGACTCTCGCCGACACACGCCGATTGTTCAAAACGAAATTCGCACTTCAACGCTGGTGTTCTAATGCAAGACATAACTCAAGTAACTCACGAAACAGATCGAAGCATTTACCGACTGAACGACTTAGACAAGGGTCCTGCGATTGCCACGACCTGGCGCGAAGCCAAACAGTGGAATGAAAAAGGCTGGGGGATTTTCTGGACCGTTCAGAAATTTAAGACTCACGACAATCGTAAAGTCGAAAACCTCGAGCGCATCTTGTCGTGGGCAGTTGATCTCGACGTTGGCACACACGAAGAACAAGCCAAGCGGATTAAAAAATTCATTGAGCCGTCGATGGTAATAAAAACTAAGCGAGGCTTTCACGTCTACTACAACGCTCGCAACGCAACGCCTGAAAGATTTTCTGAGATCATGGAAGACCACATCGTGCCGAACCTGCTGGCAGATAGAAATGCAAAAGACCTAGCAAGAATTTTGCGAGTGCCGCATTACTATCATCGCAAGGACCCCGCTCACCCGTCGATCTGCGAGCTACTGACGACGATGCCAGTGAGTTACACCGAGGAACAAATAAAAAACTGTTTTCCAAAAACGGAGCGACAGGAGCAAGTCTCTTATGAGAAAAAAGTTTTTAAGCGAGAGATGAAAAAATACGGCGCTGAGAGTTGCTGGGAGCGCATCTGGGATCTCGATTGCGAAGACGCACTCATGCGAATCTCAGGAACCGCAGCAATGGGTCACGAGGTCGTCACGTTTAAGCGCGCACCTCGAGGCTGTTTGAATATTCAAATTAACGGCAAAGGCACTTCTTGCTGGGTTGATGCGCAGAAAAAAATAGGGTCAGCCGACAAAGGTGGACCTGGAATTGCACAGTGGATCAACTGGTACCACAAGGACTACAGAACGACTTTGAAATACATTCGAGAATTTTTTCCAGAGGTGTTCCATGATTGATCAGGTGAGCAATTTTTCAACAGCAGCAGACGACATTCGAAACGCGCTTGACGATATTAATTTCGAGAAGGAAAAAACGATTCCTTTCGGTATTAGTTTTTTAGACGATGCGTTGACCGGAATCACGCCAACGGATTTAATTATTTTAGCAGCACGCTCTGGCGCTGGAAAAACTGAAACCGCGATACAGATCGCAATGAACGCGGCACTTAATAAAAAGCGCGTTTTCTTTTTTGCTCTTGAAGCCGAGCGCGGCGAGATTGGGAGGCGACAGCTTTACAGATTCAAGGCTGAAACTTATTTCAAAGACAACTATCAGCGGCACAGCGGTCCTGTGAACTATTCGGAGTGGATGGCAAAACGCTTGCCCGATTGTTTCTATACTCAGTTCAAAGAAATTGCAGACGAGATGACTTACTTCGATTCGCTTAAGATTCGATACTCGGATTCAAGCTACACACTGGAAGACTTCGAGCGCGACATGATTTCAGTCGGGCAGCTTGCCGATTTAATTATCTTGGACCACCTGCACTACTTCGAGCTAGACGCAAACGCAAACGAGAACGCGCAATACAAAACAATCGTCAAAGCGATTCGCACGCATTGCCTGGAAAAGAAAATTCCTGTGATTCTTGTTTCTCATATTCGTAAGGGTGACACGAGGTATCCGACGATCGTGCCTGACCAGGAGGATTTTCACGGCTCAAGCGATATCGCAAAAATTGGAACGAAAGCGATCACGCTTGCCTCTGCTCAGAATCGAAGGGTGTGTGCGCTCGAGGAGCGAGAGCTTGTGTCAAAAAACGGCTCAAGCAAGGTGCTAGTGCCAATTGATATCCCGCCTAAGAACCCGCACCTGTATCGAACTTTCATCAAGGCGGCAAAGCACAGACGCAACGGCTCAGTGATGTCAGCGGTCGGCGTTCTTAACTTTGACCCACGAATGAACGTGTACGAGGCGGGTTACTTAATCGGTTCACAAATGTTAGTTGAAAATAAAAATGCATTTGTTATCAGCAAAGAGGAGGCAATACCATCATGGGCAATCAACGAAAGCAGAAGAAAATAAAAAAGAAGGCACGACCAATCGCATTAAAAACTTATATCGCATATCGAGCACAGATTGCGTTTGAGCTTGGTGACTTACCGTGGAGTGCTGCAATTGAAAATTTACTTTTGGATTACGAGACAGGAAAATACAGACCTGACTTGAAAGCAAAGCGATGACGTTCAACGAACAGAAAAAAATTATCGACGACTTACTTGCTGACCCCTACTTTCAAAAAGCTCTTGAAGAAGACATCGGTAAAATTAAGCGAGTGACGGTCAACTGGGACGAAGACCTGCTCCTGTTTGAGTCAGATGAAAAATATTTTCGCACTTCCATTCGAGCGACAATCATGGCAGCACTTGAGTTGCAAGCGATGACCAACGCACAACCCGGCCAGCACCTACACTAAGAAAAGAGAGCACCACGATGGCAACACCTGAAAGCATTGTCCGAGATTCGATCTGCGAATACCTTCAGCTTCACAAATGTTTTTATTTCATTCACGACTCGGTCGGGATCTTTGACCCCGTTAAGCAGCGATTTCGTTCCAACACGAACAAGCATCGCATGAAGGGAGTCGCTGACATCTTGGGCATCTGGCAAGGCAAGCCTCTTGCCATCGAGGTGAAATCGGCGAGGGAAAGACTCACGCCAGAGCAGCGTCTGTTCTTGGAGCGCTTCCGCGCCGAGGGGGGAATCTCAATTCTTGCTAGGTCTATCGACGACGTTGAAAAGGCTTTAAAGTTAACAAACATTAACAATTGTTTAGCTGCAAAAACAGCGATTCCGTTTTAAAGATACCGCAAGGAGCCACACACATGAACACGATTTGTTTAACCGGAAATGTTGGAAGTTTTGAACTACGTCACACGCAAGGCGGCGAGCCGATTTTAAATTTCTCTGTCGCCGTCAGAAGAAGTTTCAAGCGAGAGAATCAGCCCGACACCGATTGGTTTAACTGCACACTCTTCGGCAAGCGTGCGGAAGGCGTTTCAAAATATTTTTCCAAGGGCATGCGAGTCGGAGTCGTAGGACGCGGCGAGTGGCGCGAGTGGACCGACAAGCAAGGCGGCAATCGAAAAGATCTTCAGGTTATCGCTGAGTCAATTGATTTGTTAAGCCCGCCTAATCACGGCACCGAATCAGACGCAAACAATCTGCCCTACTGACATGAGTGACTGGGACGATTCGTGGGTGTGTTCTTACTGCCTCTACAGAAATCACTGGAAGTGGGCAAACTGTTACGGGTGTGGGAGGCCGAAGTGGAGCAAGCAGCAAGACTCAGGATCGTAGAACTCGGCAGAGAGTTTGTCGTCGTCGCAGAAGACGCTGACAGAATCACTCAGCTCGTGCTGTACATCGGCACGAAGCAACAAGCCGAACAACTGGTCACAAGAATCAATCTCGCAGTCGAGTACGGCATGATTGAATTTAAGAAAGGAACCTATGCGGCAGTTCAATCAACCCTCGTCTGACACGCTCGAAAGCGAGGAGATCAGAGAGCTTCGCAAGGAGCTTGCAAGACAGATTTTAGCGAACGAATCGCTACGCAATCGAATCATGGATTTAGAGTTACTTATTCGAAGCACCTCACGGCGCAAGATCATAGAAGTTGAAAGAGAAAAGAAATGAAGACCATCAATCGATACACGACACAACAATTTTTAGAGAAGACCGGACTGCCTCTCAGTCACCTAAAGTATCTACTGCGAGACACGAACTTTCGTCCGTCGTTTCCCGCCGACGAATTTTCTCGTCGTCATGCGTACTCAGACGCAGACGTGAAGAAAGTGCTGCAATACAAGAAGACGAAGATGCGGAAGGCGATTTTTGAATGACCCCTACAATCCTTCACCTCATTTTCCTTTTCTGCCACGGGCATGATCGCTGCCAGCAAGAGCTACAGAACTGCATTCACGCAAAGCTAATTAATTCGATTGAGTTCGGTGGACCTCGTGAGCAGGACGTGTTTTTAGACGAGTGTATTGAGTGGAGACAACAACAACAAGGAGAGAAAAATGGATATTGATAGTTTAACAGTTAAAGAAATTAAGCACATTCAGTCGTTACTTAAGAGCGGATCGGGCGAGTCTTCACCCTACCAAGTGGGTCAAGCGTATTTAATCCGAACCGTAACTTTGTACTACACCGGAAGGATTGTTCGAGTCACACCGAAAGAGCTTGTTCTTGAAGACGCGGCTTGGATCGCCGACACTGGCAGATTTTCAGATGCGCTTAAGACAGGCACTTTAAATGAAGTCGAGCCTATGGGCGAAATTCTTATCGGTCGTGGTGCGGTTGTAGATGCTGCGAGATGGCTTCACCCGCTTCCCAAGGAAAAAAAGTGAACAC
>Ga0075030_100003911_pt1 | contig 13493 bp, 16 predicted proteins | sample LitLauG_LLR_2012_FD_71393 | JGI IMG/M metagenome (GOLD analysis project Ga0075030, IMG submission 71393) | Freshwater sediment microbial communities from Pennsylvania, USA - Little Laurel Run_MetaG_LLR_2012 | ecosystem: Environmental > Aquatic > Freshwater > Creek > Sediment | place: USA... | reverse complement strand
ATGGGCTCGGGCGGCGCTCCGGAAGGTGTGATCACCGCGGCCGCGATCCGCTGCCTGAACGGATATATGCTGGGCCGCCTGGTGGTGAAGCCTGAGCAGGAGGAGCGTCTGGCCCGCATGGGGATCAAGGACAAAAGCCGCATCTACGAAGCCGAGGATCTCGCCCCCGGCAAGCAACTGATTTTCGCTGCCACCGGGGTCACCGATGGCGCCCTGCTCAAGGGGGTGCGCTTCTTCGGAGAAGGCACGCGCACCTCGTCGGTCATCATGACGCTCCGCACCGGCAAGGTCCGGTTCGTCGACAGCATCCACCTGGAGAAGAGCCCGGACGTCAAGGTCAGGTTCCTGTAAGGATTTCGGTCCCCTCCCGATTCCTGGAACCGGGGGGTTTCATAAAAATTTGCGATCGAGTTAGCCGCTTGACTTTTTTCCACCGGGTGTACAATTCGGCTTAGGAAGCTCTTGGTTGCGCGACTTCGTACTGCGATACCGAGGCGCTAATGAACGTCCACGTCAGTTACCGTCTTCATAAAACTCCCGCGGTAGAAAAAGACGTCCAACACCAAATCGAGAAGCTGCAGAAACGCCTGCAATTGTTCCGTCCGGAACTGGTTCACTTGAAGGGCGTAGTGGAAGAAGTCTCGCCTCGCGAGGGCACCAGCGTTTCGCTGAACCTGCGCCTGCCCTCCGGGCAGATGGCGGTGCAAATCAAGGCTGCGACGGCGCCTGCGGCGGTGAAGAGCGCCTTTGAAGACCTGTTGCAGCAGGTGACCAAGCACAAGGATATATTGCGCTCTTCACATAAATGGCAGCGCGGAAAACGGGGAGACAGCGCGCGACCGGTCCCTTCCATGCCGCAGGTGCCGTTTGAAAAGACGCTGGCGGCGGTTTATCCACCCATGGTTTCGGCGGACGACGTTCGTTCCTATGTCAACGCCAACCTGGCGCGCCTGGAGCGCTTCGTGGAACGCGAGATCTATTTCCGCGAGACCCAGGATGGCGTTGCCCCCAATACATTGGCCAAGGAAGAAGTGATCGATGAAGCCATTGCCGCCGCCCTGAGCGATGGCATGGAAAAGCCAGAACGGCTGGCTCTGGAACCCTGGCTTTATCGCCTGGCGCTGCGGGCGCTGGACGAACTTTCCCGCACCGACGAGAGCAGTGAGAATGCGGTCTGCCTGGAAGAGTCCGCCCGCCGGCAAAACGTCAAAGGCAGCGACGAAGCGGGGCTGCAATTTCATCAACCCGATGAATCCTTTACCGGCGCGACCGTGATTCCCGATGCGCGTGTAGCCACCCCGGAGCAGATCATCGCCTCCGACGAGATGCTGCGGCTGATCGCGTCCGCCCTGCGCGACCTGGGCTCCGGACCGCGGGAGGCGTTTATCCTGCACGCCGTCGAGGGCTTCAGCGTCGACGAGATCACCGGCATTACCGGTCTTCCGGCCGAGCGGGTGCTGACATTTATTTCCGCCGCGCGCGAACACCTGCGCAAAGCTCCGGCCTTGGCCCGCGAATTCCATGGCCGGCTGGCACCGACCGGCGTCGCTTGAGCTCAATTGCAATCTTCTCTGGGAGATGATCCATGAGTATTACCCGCGAACAAATCCGAGAATTGGCAACCTTGGAAGATCCCAAGTCCTGCGCTGTCACGTTTTACTTTCAGCCGTCGGCGCCTCGCAACAAGGCGCACAAGGAGGATACGATCCTGGTTAAGGATCTGGCGCGCGAGGCCCTGCGCCACGTCGAGGGCAAGAACAAAGGGACCAAAGATGCGCCGCGCGCCGATATCGAGCGCATCGTGCGCTTGGCGGGCGAGTTGCGCAGCAACGGCACGCACGCCAAAACGGTGTTCGCCTGTGCCGCCCGGAATGTCTGGCGTGAATATGATTTGCCGCCCACGCTCGCCGGCACGCAGCTTTTCGTCGATCGCCACTTTCATCTCAAGCCCATCTCCCACTTGCTGGGCGCGTTTCCGCAACTGGGAGTGGTGCTGGTGGACCGGCACCGGGCGCGAATCTTCGATCTGCGGCTGGGTGAACTGACCGAGCGCGAAGGCCTGTTTCAGCCGCTTTCCCGCAAAGGACGCAGCGACGGTTATGCCGGCTACGACGGCGGCCACGCGCAGCGCCGGGTCGAGGACGAAGCCCGCCATCATTTCAAGACCATCGCGGCGGTGCTCAAAGAGTCTCAGGAAAAAGGGGTGTTCGAGAAATGGATTCTGGGCTGTCAGGACGTGCACCGCGCGCAACTGGAGTTGCAGCTTCACCCCTACGTGAGCCAGGCCTTGCTGGGACATTTCCATGCTGACGTGGCGCACATCACTAAAGACGAAATTCGTACCCGCGCCCAGCAAATCGTCGATCGCTGGCAGGGAGACCGCCGCCGCGACCTGGTCAACATGGTTCTGAGCCAGGCTCGCAGCCATGGGCGGGGCGTGACCGGCTTGCGTCGCGTGCTGCGTTCGCTCGAGATGGGCGAAGTACAAACTCTGCTGATCGGGGAGACCTTCCAGGCCCACGCGGTCGAGTGCGTGGGTTGTGGTCACCTGGACGCCCACATCGTCAACTTTTGTCCCGCCTGTGGACGCGCCACGCAGGAGATTGTCGACGTTGGGGAGGCTGTTCTCCCCATGGTCATTCGCCGGGACCTGGAGACGTTCTACGTGAAAGACGATCCCGAGTTCGACAAGGTGGGGAACATAGCCGCGTTGCTGCGGTTCCGCCCGGAGAACGTGCAGGCCATCAGTGCGGGGGCCGCGGATCAACTGGCAAAAGAGGGCGCTGCTTATCCCGGCCGTCTGCGAAAATTCGCCAGCCGGTGAGGGGCCACAGGCGTTCATCGTGCCCTTGCTATCCCGTTCTTTGCCGGTACAAAGTGATCTGACGCGAGATTCCAACCGCGCCCCGCGCAACCCTAATGCAGTTGTGGAGTTAGACCACGTGATGCCCTGATGCAGTGCGGGATTTTTGCCCGCGACCGCTATTCCAGCGTCTCACCGTGGCGCGTGTCGGTTTTGATTTCCCGCTGGTGCTGGTGCAGCAGAGCGATGATCTCGATCAGAGTTAAAAACTTCATGTGATGGCGCCGCGTCCGGTGGTCGGGGAAGTCGGGATCGTCGTGCATGTGATTGTTGACTACGGGAATGGGCGCAAAAGCCTTGTCAGAGGATTGTGTGATTTTTTATGCGTCTCGAAAATACTAAATGTATTAGTATTGTGTCAATGAGTTTAAACGATACGCATACACTGCGCCTCATGGCAAAGAAAGCGGCGGTCAAAAACCCGCCTCTGGATTTCGGCGGGGAAACCCTCGGTGAGCGCCTGACTCGCCTTCGCAAGCAACGTGGGTTTACGCAAGTGGAACTGGCGGAAAAGGTCGGAATCACCCAGGTCCTGATTTCCGCCTATGAAACAGACCGGTGTTATTTCTCTGTCGAGACGGCCGTGCGCTTTGCCTTGGTGCTGGGAATCAGCTTGGACGAGTTACTGCATCCCAAGGCCAAGAAGTTCTCCAGCAAAAAGCCCAGCCGACGGGTGCTGCGTCGCCTGGAGCAGATCGAGAAACTACCCGCTCGCCAACAGAACTACCTGCTGAGAACCATCGACGGATTTCTCAGGGGCGGCGGGCGTCGCGGGCTAAAATAGCTGGAAGGAACCTATGGAAACCGACACCACACAAGAACGCAGGCAAGCCCACGTGCTGCTCGATCAGTTGCCGAACGAAAAACTCACCGCCGTCGTTCATCTCCTTCAGGCGATCAGCGATCCCCTCGCTCGCAGTCTCGCCAACGCCCCCGTGGACGATGAGCCGGTCACCGAGGAAGAAGCTCGTGAGATCGCCGCCGCCCGCGCCTCCCTCGACCGTGGCGAGGGCATTCCTCACGAGAAAGTTCTAGCCGAGTTCGGCCTTACCTCCGAAGAGTTCGCTCGCATGGGCCGCACTTCCATCGACCCCCAGAAGACGGGTCGATAAGCATGGGCAAGAACGTTCTCTGGTCCGACCAGGCCAGGGCTCAGCTCCGCGCCATCGATCAACCGACCGCCCTCCGTATCCTCCATGCGCTGGCCCGTTATCTGGAAACCGGCGAAGGCAACGTCAAGCGTCTCCAGGACATCGAGCCGCCTGAGTTCCGGCTGCGCGTCGGCGACTACCGCGTTCGCTTCTATGACCACGGAGACACCATTCGTATCACCGCCGTGAAACACCGCCGCGAAGCCTACCGCTGAACGCACGCGGGCAACACCGAACAGACACCGGATGCATGCCGGACAAAGCCCGGATGCTTACCGGACGCCGCGTGCTTTTCGGCTGCGCGCCTCTCGTTGCGCCGAAGGCCCAAGGGATGGTGTCTTTGGGACTGGCTCCCATTTTTCAATCATAGGCCACCCTTTCGCCCAATCCGGCATGTCCCGGAAACGCAGCAATGACGCGAGTGAAACGCATGCCATGCCGCTTCTTGCCGCATAAACACTGGCGATAACGATGGTATCAAAATGAAGGCGTGCGCAATGTTGCAGCACATACACACGATCCCCTGCGCGGCTTCACGGCTGTGATGAAGCGCACCACTCCACTCTTCCCGGTCCAACCGAAGCCAGCAGCGCCGGGACTATCCAAGAAAAGTCCAGCCCGGGGGGCCGCAGAATTGGCTTGAGATCGGCCATCCCAAAACCCTAGAATGCGTTCCTCTGAATCTGGGGTCCGGGTCGGAAAGGTAGCGTGAACTCGAGTACGAATACCGTCCAAGTGGGGCGCGGCAGTGGCGTCTTCGCAGTCGGAGCGCCGCGTGAAGCCGGAGTTCGGGCTGCGCATCGACTTCTAGCGCCGCGTCCGCGCATTTGCGGCATAACATCCAGCGCGACCTGCAAGGTGTCTGTAATGCAAACCACATACGGAGATCCTTCGCTTCGCTCGGGATGACAAATGGGGGGAGACTGTGACAGTTTCGCGCCGTGATTTTGTGAAGGGTTCCGTGCTGGGAGCGGTTGCCGCCGGAGTCGGGGCACACGCTGCGATTCCGGAAGCATGCGCGGAGAACGAACCAGGCCACGCGTCCCCGGGCGACGCCCCGAAGCGCCCGGTCATCATCTGCGCTACCAACGGATACGCCTACGTCGAAGCAGCCTACGCGTTCCTCAAAGGCGGAGGCGACACGCTCGATGCCGGGGTTCGCGTGGTCAAGGGCCCGGAGGACGATCCGAACGACGATTCGGTCGGGCTGGGCGGTCTGCCCAACGAGGAAGGCGTGGTCGAACTGGACTCCTGCTGCATGCACGGGCCCACGCGGCGTGCAGGCTCGGTGGGCGGCGTGCGCAATATCAAGAATGTTTCCATGGTGGGCAAGGCCGTCATGGAGCACACCGGACACGTCATGCTGGTGGGCGAAGGGGCGGAACGATTCGCGGTCGCCATGGGCTTCCCGCGCGAGAACCTGCTGACCGAGCGCTCGCGCAAGATCTGGCTGCTGTGGAGGCAATACCACTCCGACCGCGACTGGTGGGGACCCGGCATAGCCGATCCGCACTGGCAGCCACCGGCGCCGGATGCGAAACCGCAATCCGAATTGTGGCAGGAACGCCTTCAGCAACTGCGACGGCGTGCCGGGGATCTGGGGATCGAGCCGGAGTTCCAGACGGCGGCCATTCGCCGCGTGCTGTTTCCCCCTACCGGAACCATTCATTGCTCGGTATTGAATGAGAAAGGGGAGATGTCGGGAATCACCACCACCAGCGGCCTGGCTTACAAATTACCCGGACGCTGCGGCGACTCTCCCATCATCGGCGCTGGTTGCTATACCGACCAGGACGTGGGTTCGGCGGGCGCAACCGGCAGCGGAGAAGAAAACATCAAGGTCGCAGGAGCCCATACCATCGTCGAGAACATGCGCCATGGCATGTCCCCCCAGGAGGCGGGCATGGACGCGCTCCAACGCATCGTGCGCAATTACAACGGCGACATGACCAAGCTGCACTACATGGACATGACCTATTACATCCTGCGCAAGGATGGCGCGTACGCCGGTGTCTGCCTGTGGGAGGGAAGCTCCGCGGCAAATCCGCACAAGTTCGCCGTGCATGACGGAACGCTGCGGTTGGAAGTGGCCACGCCTTTGCTGAAGGGCTACGTGCGGGCATGGCCGCCGTTCCCTCCGATCCCCGAGGACCTGAAGTAGGATTCGGAGCAGTTGAAATAGCAGCGCAACAACCTTGGGGGCGGCTAGAGCTCGTTCCTCTTCAACTGCTGCACGGCAGCGTCGCAGGCCCGGGCGGTCAAAGCCATGTAAGTCAATGAGGGATTCACGCACGACGACGACACCATCGCCGCTCCATCGGTGACAAAAATGTTCTTCACGTCGTGGGCCTGACTGTATTCGTTCAGGACGGACGTCTTGGGATCGCGCCCCATGCGAGCCGTACCCATTTCATGGATGGCGGACCCGGGCGGATCATTATCGTGAAATGTCTGGATTTCGCGCCCTCCCGCGGCGGCCAGCATCTCCGCCGCAGCAACCATCATGTCTTTTCGCAGAGCCAGTTCGTTTTCACTCCAGGCGGCGTGGATTTTCAGGGTCGGAATTCCCCAGGCGTCCACCTTTTCCCGGTCAAGCTCGATGTAGTTGTTGTGATTGGACAGGCATTCGGCAAACCCCCCGAAGGTGAATCGCCACGGACCCCTTCCGCTCATGGCCTTCTTGAAGGCGGGGCCAAATGCCGTCTGGTTTATGCCGCGGTGCCATCCTTCGCGACCGGCTCCACCCTGAAAGCCGTATCCGCGCAGGAAGTCGGGGTGCCTGGCCTTTACATTGCGGAATCGAGGCACGTAGATGCCGTTGGGCCTTCTGCCGACCTGGATGCGATCTTCGTTCCCCGGAATGATCGCCGAGGCGCCGCCACCGGTCGCATGGTCCATGAGGTTGTGGCCAAGCTCGCCGCTTGAGTTAGCCAAACCGCTGGGGAACTCCGGGGTCGACGAATTGAGCAGGATGCGCGCCGATTCCAGAGCCGACGCGCACAGGAAAATGACTTTTGCTCTGAATTCGAGGGCGACGCGCGTGTTCCCGTCGATGACCCGTACTCCGGTCGCTCTTCGCGTTCTGGAATCGAAGCTCACACTGTGCACCACGCTGAAGGGACGCAGCGTCATCCGCCCGGTCTTTTCTGCCGCGGGAAGCGTGGCGTTCAGGCTGCTGAAATATGAGCGCGTGATGCATCCTCGTTCGCACGGGCCACAGTAATGACAGGCCGCGCGGCCGCCGTGGTCGCGGGTCAGGATTGCGGCTCGGCCAATGGTAAGCACGCGATCACCGCCAAAGTGTTTGGCCATAGCATCGCGCACCACTTTTTCCGCGCAATTCAGCTCCATCGGCGGAAGGAACTTGCTGTCCGGCAATTGCGGAAGGCCCAGCGCCTCGCCCGTGATTCCGGCGAACTCTTCGACGTGGTCGTACCATGGAGCCAGATCGGCGTAACGAATGGGCCAATCGATGGCAATACCGTCGCGCAGGTTGGCCTCGAAATCCAGGTCGCTCCAGCGATAACTCTGGCGGCCCCACATGATGGAACGCCCCCCCACCTGACGCCCGCGAATCCACTGGAACGGCTTGTCCGGATCCGTGGTGTAGGGATGTTCTTTGTCTTTGATAAAGAATTTCGAGGACCATTCGTCGCAGGCGTAACAATTGCTCTGCATCGGCTGCTCCGCCTGGAGGCGGCGGCGATCGCCCATACCGCGAAATTTCATCTCCCAGGCGGGAACGTGCTCAACATAATCCTGCTCGGGAACAATCGGGCGCCCGGCCTCGAGCACCAGCGTCTTCAGGCCCTTCTCGGTCAACTCCTTCGCCGCCCAGCCGCCGGTGATGCCGGAGCCGATCACGATCGCGTCATAGGCATTTTCGTTCTTCATTGGCGGCTAGGACCTCCCTTGCCGGATTCAATCTCGGCGCAGGAATCGTGGCGATCGGGAATCACTTCGAAATGAAGTTCCTGAGTTGCCCCGGCCTCGGAGGTGTAATAGGCGGTCAGGGTAAGACGGCGCAGCATGGGATAGAAATTCTCCCTCGGCTCCACTTCGCTGTCGTTTTCCCGGGATGGCTGATCTTTCCGGCGATCGTCCTCTTCCGTCATCTGCTCTCCCAGCCAGATCAGAATCTCGGACTGCTGCAGGGTGGAGCAACCGACGAAATCCCTGGCAAACAGCGCCTGGGAGCGCGCGTCGACGTCTTCAAGCCCTTTGAGAAAACGCGAGCGATCCGGTTCGTCGTACCATTCGGTCAGCAGGAGGTCGATGAATTGGGTGGCGCCGACATCGGCGGCTCCGGGCGTATCGGTCCGGGGAAGGATCATTTCCGCCAGAGCCGTGACGGTCGCCTCCTGGTGAGCGTTCAGCGTCCCTAGGCCCCTCGGCGTGGTGACCACCGCGCGCGCGTTCCGCAGCGCCAGCAAGGCGTGTGGCGCCAGTGGAATGATGGCGTTGGCAGCCAGCAAGCGCAACGCGTCCCGTCGATTCATGCTTCGACCTCCGCCATAGTACGTGCCCTCCAGCGGATTTACTTCACGCTAAGATCCGGGTACTCCCGCCTTGATGTCTGCCGCCTTGCCATCGCGATAAACGACGATCAACGGCTTTCCACCGTCCGGATAGCGAACCGTCTTTTCGTAGGAGGTGGCGCCGGCGTCCGGCACGCCCATGCCCACCGCGAAATCCGCCATCAGTTCGTTCATCCCCGGTGTCACTTCATGCCGTTCCACGGCCTGCCAAACTTCCTGGGGCCAGTGCTTGTAGAGACTACGCGGATTTTCGATGAAAAACATCTCGTCCGAATAGATGCTGTACTGCTCATCCGCTACCACCCCGATCGGAACCGCATAATGCTTCCTGTCCTTCGCGAAGACCGCCATGACCTGCCGCTGTTGACCCTTTCCCGACGGCATCGCAGTCACGACATTGTTGATGGTTAACTGCTCGATGGGCAACAACAATCCCGCTTCGTGGGTGAAGTCAACCTGGTTGGCGGCGGGATCGTAGCGATAGTAGGCGTAGCGATATCCTTCCTTGACCCAGACCGGCTGCTCGGTCAACTGTTTCGCCGACTTCAGATCGTAGGGATGAAGCTTCTTGGGATAGACGTAGTAGTCCGCATTCGAGTAGCCGACGTTGCGGGCCTGCTTCTGCCTTTCGGCCTCGACGAGGTCTTGATGCCGCTTGTAGAAGATGAAGCCGGTGCGCGCGCCGGCCGCCAACAAGGCGATCACCAGCGCCAACTGAATTCTCTGCTTAGCCTCGGGAGTCACTCCCAAAACTCTAGCAGATTGTGTCGGGCTTGTTCAGGGCATGGAATTTGACTCCGCCTTTCCGTTGTACACTGAATGCGGGAGCACTGGATATGCCGGTAACCGAACAAGACGTGATGAGCGCGCTGAAGAGTTGCTACGATCCGGAGATTCCGGTCAACATTGTCGATCTCGGCCTGATCTACGGAGTGAACTTTGCGCCGGCCGCCGATGACAAACAGGATGTCACGATCGACATGACCCTCACGGCGCAGGGCTGCCCCGAGCATGTCAACATCAGCGCTCAGGTGAAATCACGTCTGGAGCAGTTGCCCGGAATCCGTGACGCACATGTGAACGTGGTATGGACTCCGCCGTGGACTCCTGAGCGCCTCAGTCCAGACGCCAGAAAACAGCTCGGAATCGAGTGAGCTGGCGGCAGACCCGGGGATCCGCAGCGCTGTACCTAACCGCCGATCTCTTCCCAAGCCTCGGCCGCGCTGCGGCCCGCTGCCTCGCTCAAACGCCGGCCGGCTCGGCCCGCCATCTCCATGACTTGCATGCCGCGCTCGAAGTAATCCGGTAGCGAGCGGCGTACTTTCTCGAACTTTTCCGGATACTCCGACGCCAGCGTGGCCAGGCCCACGCCGGTTGCCAACACGCCCGCTGCATAGCGTTTTTTCATGAACAGAACGGATGCCGCCCCAATCGACCCCAGCACCACGGCTTTCTTCCAACTTTCCATTTCGTCCCCCGAATCGACCTGCAATTTTTTCGATTGTATCCCGCTCTTGCCGTCCGCTCCAACTCGCTTGCTTGTATACTTCGCGGTTTTCCCGGAGGCCCCATGCGCTTCTCTCGCTGGTTGACAAACCGTTTTCGATGGACGCCCCTGACGCAGGTGCTCGCTTTCGCTGCGATTCTCTGCGCCCAGACGAAGCCCCGCGCCCGGGATCTCGGCGTTCCCTTCGATGGTACGCCCGGGCCGAACAACGCCATTACCGACGTCAAGCGGGCTGAAGGACGCTCGTGTTCCATTGAATTGGTTGTGCCAACGTGAACCTTCCCGTGCATGCGGGAACGTCGGTCTGCGCATGTTAGGTAACGATGAACAAGAGGCTCACGAACAGCGCTGTAACGAACACTTTGCTTCCTGGCATTCTCGAATTCCTTCTCATGGGCATTCTCGTCTTACTCGGCGTTTGGATCATCGAGTACAAACGGGCTAGGAACGCTTGGCGAAGGCCACCGCAAGATTCTGCAAGATGCTTCCCCCCGTCCCTCCACCCGCGCCGTGTCCCACACTTCGGGCGTTACTTCGGCGCACCCATCTTTGAGCGCGGCTTCGTCATCCGTCTCCACGAAGCAAAACATTTCAACAGGACTGAGGCCGACGTCATGCTCTGAGGCGGGACAAGTCTTGAACGATCGTCCATTGAATGGGCTTCGTTAATGAATAACCGTATTCTTGGATCACAGCGTCGCGTTCCTGCCATTTGGCCCAAATCTGGGTGCGTACCGGCTTCAGTATGCTCTCGATGTGATTCTGAAACGCTACCAAACTCTTGATGGCCCCGCGATACTTCTCCATCAGTTCCTTGTATTCCTTCTGGGCTTTTTCGAGAAGAGCCTTGATTTTACTGACATTCTTCCGGGCGCCAAGAACTTCGGCGGCGTCAAAGTAGAAACCTGAGACCGTGATGAGCTTTCCGCCGCGTTTCGCGAAGTGTTCCACCCTGTGACTAACACTCTCGACTTTCTCGATGCTTTCCAACCCAATTTTTGTTCCCTGCTGGACTGCCTTGTACGGATTGTCGTAGTCCATGATGATCTCGCCTGCGGTAAGACCTCCGCTTGCCGCCAGTCCGAGGCCTGGAACTAACAGTTCCACACTCGTGATTACAAAACCCAATGCGCCTTTGATCTCGGCCTCGATCTCCTCTGCCTGGGCGTCGCGCAGCATATCGTCTAACTCCAGTAGTTCGTCATGAAGCTGCCCGGCCGCGATTGCGAACCCTGCGGACTGAAGGCTGGCAACGCCAGTGAGGAGTCCGGCGATTGGAATCGCTTCAGCTTCATCCATCTGAAGATCGGCAGCGTCCATCGCCACGGGATAAACATCGTAGAGTTGCTGAAATTGAGCGGGATCGGGAAACTTGCTTTCAACAATCAAGTCCAGGCCCCATGCCAAATCGTTGTGAACTTTTTCGACCCAGTCCGTTCCGTAGGGCGACAGAACTGCCAAACTGTGATCGTAATTCCAGAGCATCTTATCGAGTTTCGCAGCGCGCGCCAATTGATCGCGCCCAGCAGTATCCAACTCACTCACTTGATCGTAGGTCCCGTCACCGAGGAACGCATCGATTTTTTCGGCGTCCTTATCGGAAATCTTCGGCCAGGCCATATGAATCTCCTTTGTATGCGTATGTGCGCGACTCCCTAAGTCATCTCGGCTCCGCCGGGTTCAGCGTTGCCACCGCGCCACGGCAACGGCCCGTCAAAATCATCTTCACCCTTTAACAGCGCAAAGCATTGCCGAAACCTATCATCGGGACTGGTTATCCACTTCAAAGCCAAAATCAAACTGCCATTGGTACCGGGCGGTGTCCGACGTAACCTGGAACCCGACGGCACTTCGGTGGCACCAACCCGCTGCCGCAGTCGCGAGACGCCCACGCGGTTTTCTCAATTAAACGAACACGTAGAACTGCGAGTCAGCCACGGTAAGGTCGCTGTCCTTGAAAACCCCGACCTCGATCTGGGTGTTTGACTTCTCCAAGTGAGCCCCCCGCGTTGATCATGATCGGAAAGTCGGATGGTGAGGGTGATCCCGCAGGTTGGAGTGGTTGCCGCCGCTCCCGTCAGGTTCGAGTTATAGCAAGCGAAGGAACGGGGAGACGCGCAGCATAAGCTGGCGTCTTCTGAGAGAAGTCCTGAAGAAATACCATCGCCCGGAAAAGTGACCAACAATCGGAGCCTGAGCCCCGTTCCCGCGGCCGTACTGCCGAGGCTGAATATTGAACCGCGCTTTCACTCCCAGTTGCTTTGGGTCAAGGCCTTGATTATGCTGACTGTCGTTCGTCGAGACATCTGAAAACTTACCGCCACCGGTGTTCAATCGTGACCAGCCCACTCGGTCTGCAGACTCGGCGGCTGCATTAAGGTCTGCATCACCACGCAATACTGTTCCGTTTTCTCCTGCAATGCGCGCAGTTGTTCCGGTGTTGCCTTAGGCGCAGCAACATCAAAATGAAGATGAATATTCTCAAAGCCTACCGGGACGTCTTTTGATATGCCGAGGGTACCTCGGAGATCCAAGTCTCCCTCCACCGTTACCTCAATGCGCTCGGTCGGTATGCCCATTGCCGCGGCCACCATCTGACAGGTGATCTGCGCGCAAGCTGCCAAAGCCCCCAGCAAAAGGTCACCGGAACAGGCGCCGGCACCGGCGCCTCCAACTCCCCTGTGTGCTTCGGCTTGGTATATGGCACGTCCGATATCGACCGAGCATGCCACCGGCACGTCCTTCTGTCCGCCTTTCGCACGGATTGTGATTTTCGAGGCTTTTGGGTCATTGCGGTATTGCTCTTTCAGCGGCTTCTGAAGCGAACGAATATCCATGGCAACCTCATTCATTAATTCTTGGCCAGCTGACCCAAATCCGGCCATGCCGCCTTGAAGCCGTTCCACCTCGATGGTAGCATCGGTGGGCATCGGAGGGGCCATGCCCAAATTTGTCATCGAGCGGGAAATCCCAGGAGCCGGAAATCTAACTGAAGCCCAATTACGGGAGGTCTCCCAAAAGTCGGTCCAAGTTCTAAAAGGATTGGGCCCCGAGATCCAGTGGCTCCATAGCTATGTAACCGGCGACAAGGTGTACTGCGTTTACCTCGCCGCGGACGAAGCTATCATCCAAGAACACGCCAAGCGCGTAGGCATTCCTGCCAACCGCATCTCTGCAGTGCGGCGACTTCTCGACCCAACCATGGCTGGGTAAGCGCAGATCGGATACTTTCGCAATCAGCGCCAGCTCTTTCCCACCACCACTAGGTAGATGAGGTCTCGGATATCAGCACCTCTTCAATCGCTTTCTCGACCGGCAAGGCCCAACCTTCTAACCATGCCTTCGTACCTACCGTGTCGGTCAACGCCTCCCGTGCCGCTTGCAGACTTGCTTCCAGTTTGGCTTGTTCGGCCGACGTGAGTGGAGCGCCAATG
>Ga0075030_100003910_pt1 | contig 13493 bp, 9 predicted proteins | sample LitLauG_LLR_2012_FD_71393 | JGI IMG/M metagenome (GOLD analysis project Ga0075030, IMG submission 71393) | Freshwater sediment microbial communities from Pennsylvania, USA - Little Laurel Run_MetaG_LLR_2012 | ecosystem: Environmental > Aquatic > Freshwater > Creek > Sediment | place: USA... | reverse complement strand
GTCGTAATGGGGTTTTCGCTGACAAAATATCCGACCGCCTCGGCGATCTTCTTCTCTTCCTGCTGCTTTTTCAACCGCCAGCCAGTGAAGCGCTCTTTCTCGCGCGAAACTTCTTCGTTGTTGCTTTGAATCTTCGCTCGCTGCTCGGTCACGTACTTATCGATCTGCGCCTGAATCTCGCCGTTCTCTTTCGTCTTGCGCGCTTCCAATTCGTCGGCTGCGCGCTGCTGCACGCGCTCGTAGGTGTCAAGAGCGCGGTCGCGGCGAATCGCGTCTTGGATGATCTCCTTGATGTCCACGCCCGCAGCGTCGAGCGCCACCAGAACGGAAGACCGCTTCACGTCCGACGGCAAATTGCGAATGTGCTCGCTCTCCAGCATCTGCGAGACCTTGAGGATCGAATAGCCCTTGGGTGGGGGTGGGATTTCCGCTGCTTTATAGATCTCGTCAAACGAAGTGGGATCGGAGACTGGTGTAGTAAATTTCGGCTCCGTGGCTATGCCGGATGCGATCTCAGCTACACTTTGAGCTGCGCTCTTGGCAGAGGCCGGAGCGCTCCTCGTATTCGGCGGGCTTTGCTCCGCTCCGGTAGCGTCGTCAACCGAGACGATGTAGTTGTACCACTTCTTGGTCATTCTGCCTCCGGGGACGCAATCCTCGCGTGTCAGTTCAAATAACCACTATAGAAGGAAGAAGGCGACCTTGAAAACTACGACCGAGCACGCTGTTTGTCAATTGTTTTCATAGAGTTCCGCAACCATCGACGCAAACGTCTGACGTGTCTTACGTCCCGTCCAGCCTGCACTTTGAATATGCACGCTGCGGGAGCCAATGTACTGCGATCTTTGACTCTGTGCAATTCAGCTAAAATGAACACTTTGTTTGTTCAAATTGACCTTTGTTTTTGAACACAAGAGGGACCCTTCCTTGATGAATCCCGCGCCTGCCAACGACTTTTCGTCCATATTGAGCCGAATTGTGGAATCGAAGACCGAATACGACACACGATTGCTGGCCCAGCAACTTGGGACGAACTATCGCTCACTGATGTACTGGCTGCGAGGAGAGCGGCCGCTACCCGCGTATCTGCTGCCGCGGATATGCGTTCTCCTCAACAATTGTGAGGTCCTTGATTTTCTTGAGAGCCAGGCGGGCCGGGTGGCGTTCAAACTGCCCGATCCGCATCTGACGGTGGAAAAGGAGTTGCTTGCGATATCCAACCTTATCAAAGAGGTCGGAGAGGCGCTGGAGAGTGTCGCAGAAACCCTGGCCGACGGCGTGGTTGAGGAAAGCGAGTTGAAGGCGACCATCCCCAAACTCGAAGGCGTCATCCAGGAGTGCGCGTCCTTAAAGTACGTGCTGGAAGACCTCTGTAAGAAGAGAAAGAAGAAGATGAAGAGTTGACATAGAAGAGGGCACACGTCACAGCGAACTTTCTGTTGAACTGCCACTTTCTTTAGTCCAGGGAATTTGGATCAGTGCTTGGCGAGCCATGGAGCCTCCCCCAATTTGCAGTCCCGATCGTAGGTAACAGGACTCCGTCTGCTGAAAGACTGGGTAACGGAGAGGGCCGCACCGACTTCAGTCTGTAAGACGGGAATGCGCTTTGGCCGGATTTACGTCGAGCCTCACTCCGTTCGCAGGGCGCGAATCGGTTCCAGAGTTGCTGCCTTGCGAGCTGGCAGCACCGTAGCGACCAGAGCCGCCGCGCTCAGGACTACGGTCGTAACCAGCAAGATATCGGGTGCGTAGGGCTTTACTCCAAACAATTGGGTGGTCATCGCATACCCCGCCAGAATGGTCGCTGGGATGCCGATCGCCAATCCGATTCCCATCTGTATAAACGCACCCTTCAACACCAACCTCAGAACATTCAACCGGTCTGCGCCGAGCGCCATGCGGATCCCGATTTCACTGGTACGCCTTTCAACGGAGTATGCGGTCACGCCGTAGAGTCCCACCGACGCCAGTACCAGCGCCAGCAAACCAAACAGCGAGGTTAGTTTTGCGAGCATGGCGTTCTGTGTAAAGTTTCCATCTACTTGCGCCGCAAAGCTCCTGAAATCGATCAGTGCAAGGTCAGGACTCACTTGAGCGAGAGCGCGGCGGACCTGCGGTTCCATGCCCGGCACGCTACCCTGCGTTTGCAGCACCGCGGCGTTCAGATAGTGGGAGCGGTCTTCGAAGGCTTTAAAACGTGCGTCGTCATAAACGACCCGCTGTGCTCCGGCCAGAAAAAATGTTGGTGGAATCTTGCTGGTCGGGTCGCGGTATTGGGTGTCTTCTGTGACTCCGACAATTTCGAATGTTCCGGCATACTTTTGGTCCAGATCTCCAAAGTGTCTCCCAATCGAGTCTTCGCCCTTGAAGAACTTCTTCGCAAACGTCTGGTTCACCACGGCGACGTTGCGCGTCGCGGCCGTGTCCTGTTCCGTGATCCCGCGACCCTTCACGATCTTGGTGCCGATGCTCTCAAAGTATCCGTCGCTGACCCGCACCCACGACGCGACGTTCTGGTTGCTCCCCGCCGGAGGCGGAGCCTGTCCTTCGATGTAAACATCTTCACTCCAGTTATCTCCTTCCATCGGGCTATAAAGCGCAAAACTCACGCGCTTCACGCCCGGAATCGCCGCCAGGTTGTCATGGAGCTGTCGATAAAATGAGGGGAGGCGCTCCACCGTATATCCGGCCATCTGGGGATCAAGATGCAGGACATAGCGGTTTGCAACCTCGAATCCGAAATTCTGATGCTGCATATTGCGTAAACTCTGCGTCAGCAATCCGGCCGCGCACATCAAAACCAGAGACAAGGCGGCCTGGGCTACAACGAGCGTTTTTTGCGTCCAGCCAGCTGCGTGTGCTGTCGAACGGTGCGCTCCGCGCAAAGCATCCGCCGGATCGGCGTGCACTGTCATCCACGCCGGCGCAATTCCGAACAGGATTCCCGTCAGCAGGCAAACTCCGAATGTGAAACCGAGCACTGGCAACGAAGGCATGGCACTGATGGCAACCTGGTTGTTTTGAAATGCGAGACGCAAGATGAGGCGCGTGCACCAGAACGCCAGCGCTACTCCCACGATTCCGCCCAGCAGGGCAAGCACTGTACTCTCCGTCAGCACCTGTGCGATCTGACGTGACCTGGATGCACCCAGAGCTGTTCGCACGGACGTGTGCTGCCGGCGTCCGGCGGCTCGCACCAGCATCAGGTTCGCCACATTAGCGCACGCGATCGACAGCACGAAGGCGGAAATCCACATCAGGAGATGTAAACCCGACTGATATTCGTCGCGCATCATCTGCACGCCCGCTCCACCGGGGGACAGATGCAGAGTCTGCTTCGGCACCAGGTCCCTTTCACGAGCTTCCAGCTTGCTGGCCGGACTCAACAACCATTGCTTGAGCTCCGCCTGCATTTGCGCCTCAATGCTCTTCGGATCAGCTCCTGGCGTGATCCGGCCGGTCAGGTCGAGCCAGTCCTGTTGCGGAAATTGCAGCAGATTGCCCGGGCCATCGATCATCGCTTCGGCATTCAGTGGTAGCCAGAAAGCGGGCACACTCTCCATGCGGTCGCCATAGAATCCCGGCGGGGCAACGCCAATCACGGTAAAGGGCAGCCCGTTAAATATGAAGCTCGCCCCGATCACCGACGGGTCCTGGCCATATTTCTGTTGCCAGACCCCGTAACTCATCACCACGACCGGCTCCCCGCCCTTCCGATCGTCCTCCGGTGTAAACGTCCGCCCGGCATATGCGCGAATCCCAAACATCGAGAAGTAGTTTCCCGAAACGTACTGGCTACGTAACGACTCGGCGGGCTGGTTACTCCCGCTGCGCCGAACGCCCATCAGACCGCGACCGGCCTGGAAGGCGGCCAGTTCGGTAAAGCCGCGCGTCTGGTCGCGGAACATTGTGTATTTGTCATAGGAGAAGAGCGACCAATCGTCTTGCATGCCCCCGTTGACGCAGCAGTTCTCAATGTCACCGACCCGATACAGTTCACTGGGCTTGGCAACCGGCAACGATTTCAACAACACCGCGTGCACCAGCGTGAAGATTGCTGTTGTCGCGCCAATTCCCAGTGCGAGCGTCAGCACGGCCGTACCCGTGAAACCGGGAGCGTGCGCAAACTGCCTGATTGCATAGCGGACGTCGTCGATGAGCTGCATTGCGCCTCCGATGGTCTATACGGGTAGGTCTGGTGATTTGTTCAGATCGAGCACGAGGGGATGAGCTTGCGGTCGCTCCCCGGTGAGTTGGACGCGCGTCATAAGCCGTTTGTAAGCAGACTCGAAGAACCCCTCTTAGTCGCCCCTTCGTAGTGGACCTGACGCACGTATCCCTGACGCAAGATCAAGGCAAACATGATCAAAGGCAGGCTCCGCCTCGTCAACGGCTGCCCTAGCCGAATGAGGCTACTGCCTGTTGCTGGTCTTCGAAGACATCAAACAGGTTCAGCAAACCAATCATTTTCAGCGTCTGGATCACAAACTTCGAGGGATTGACCAGTTTGATGGATCCGCCCAACTGTTTGGCGGACGTTAAGTTCTTGACCAGCAACCCGATTCCGCTCGAATCGATCATAGGAACTTCGACCAAGTCCAGCACAATATAAGTGCTGCCGCTGGCTATCAGGTCGTCCATGGTTTCTCGGAGGCGGTCCACTGAGTCTCCCAGACTCAACTTACCGCGCAACTTGACCACCTTTACCTGGCCCGGACTGCGAACTTCAATGTCCACCGTGTCACCTCAAGGATCGCAAAAATGGCCCGGAATCAGCCGCCGCGGGATATGATTGACACCCCCCCAAGCGTCTGCTACAGTGCCCGCTCAACTTATTGGAAGCTCCGTGAATTTGCAAGTTGGAGCGCTGCCTCCCCCCGGACACACTAAGAATAAGAAAGCTTCGGTACCTTTCCGGGACGAGCTTCATGGCGACTCAGAGCCCAGACTTAGTCCTCGACATCGCGGCAATTTCGGCTCATCTTCTGGAGGCGCAGGAGATTGCACCCCGGGCGCGCATCGTCGCGCACGCCCTCGCCGCCGGGCTGCCCGCTTCCGCCGTCAATGTCTATCTCCTCTCTCAGACCACCGAAGAAGGATGCTGGACCGTACGCGCCACAGTGGGCGAAGCCGCGCCCGATGAAACGGTCCCCCTTGAAGCCGGTGGGCTCGGTATCCTGGCCGCCAGCCCCAAACCGCTCCTGATTGCCGGTAACAACCTTGTCCGCGAGCTGTACGCCCATCTCAATGTCCGTAAAACCCTGCATTCTCTTGCCTACCTCCCACTCGTCTTCCATGACGCCCCGATCGGCGCAATTGAGATTCTTAGCTTCGAAGCGCCATTGACTGCATCGCATCTCGGTGCCTTGCAAAGTGTGGCCGAGGTTGCCGGTCCGGCCCTGCATGCCGCCCAGGCGTATGAAGACGAGCGCCACAACTCTCTGACGTCAATCGGCCGCCTTACCCAGTTCTACGACATTGAGAAGGTTTTCAGCTCGACTCTCGAGATGGATCAACTCCTCCCTATTATCGGGTCGAAGATCTGCGAGACGCTCGAGTGCCAGGCGGTCAATCTCTGGATGGTTCAGGGCGATGGCAGCCTTTTACTGATGCACCAATCGGGCTGGGATCCGACGACCCGGCAAGGAATGACCCAAAAGGGAGGCGAAGGAATCTCGGGCGACGTCTCCGACAACGGGGAAACTGTGCTGATCTTGGATCCGAGCGATGAGCGGCTGGCGCGCCGCAACCTGAACACAAACGAAGGGCGGGTCGAGTCGATTCTGGTCGCCCCCTTGCTCGACAAAGAATCTCTGGTCGGCGTAGTGGAAGCGGTCAACCGGGTCGACGGAACGCCCTTTGATGACGACGACCTCTTCGTACTCGGCAGCCTGAACGAGACGGCCAGCATCGCGCTCCATAACGCCAGCCTCCTGATGGCCGAGCGCAAAGTGGAAATCCTGGAAACGCTGGTGACCGTCAGCCACGAGATCACCTCCACGCTTAATCTGGATCGTGTGCTGCAGGCCGTGGTGAATCATACTCAGGCCATCATCGCCTTTGAACGTGCTGCCATCGCCCTGGAACAGCGCGGCGCGCTGCAGCTCAAAGCCATCTCGGGCATGACGCAGATCAATCCTGCCGACCCTGCCGTTTCCGGTTTGAAGGAAATGCTCGAGTGGGCATCGATTTCCAACGAAGAAACACACATCACCCAGCACGGCGAGCAGATTGACGACCCGCGAGCCGAAACCCAGGCCAAGTTTGCCGCCTATTTCTCCGGCACCGGAATGCGAGCGTTCTATGCGCTTCCGCTGATTGACGATCAGGGGCGCCTCGGGGTGCTTTCCTTTGAGAGCAGCGATCCCGATTTCCTCACCGCGGCTCATCTGGAGATTATCAAGGTGCTGGCCGGTCAAGCCACCGTCGCTCTGCGCAATGCCTCGCTCTACCGGGAAGTCCCATTCATCAATCTCTTGGAGCCGCTGCTGCAAAGGAAAAAGCGCTTCCTGGCCATGGAAAAACGCCGGCGCTGGTTGATGATCGCACTGGCCGTTGTCGCGGGACTCTTCCTCATTTTTTGTCCGTTGCCGATGCGTGTTTCCGGAAACGCAACCGTAGCTTCGGCGCGTTCCGCGCAGGTGCAGGCTGCCGTCGATGGTGTCGTGAAGAACGTGTACATCCACGAAGGCGACCATGTAGGGCAGGGCGCAGTGCTGGCTGAACTGGAAGACTGGAACTATCGCGCTGACTTGGTTGCCGCAGAAGCCAAGTACAGTGAGGCCATGGCAACCATGAATCGTGCGCTCGCGCAGAATGACGGAACTCTAGCGGGAGCCGAGCGGGTGAAAATCGAGTACTTGAAGGCGGAGCTGGCCCGCGCTCGCGAACGATTGGATCGCACTACCATACGTGCTCCCTTTGATGGGGTCGTGACCACACCGCAAGTGCAAAATTCGGCAGGCCGTCGCCTCTTGCATGGCGACACTTTTGCGGAGATTATTGAAACTTCTCATGTCACGGTTGACGTGGCAGTTCCTGAGGATGTCGCCACGCTGCTCCATGGAGGTGACCACACCTCCATTAAGCTCGAAAGCTTTCCCCTGCATACTTTCCGAGGTGATGTAACCGTCATCAGTCCAAAGAGTGAGGTGGAATCGGAGGAGCGGGTCTTTGTTGCCCGCGTGAATGTGTCCAACCTGGACGGGGCAATCCGTTCCGGCATGCAGGGTCACGCCAAAGTGTCCGTAGGCTGGCATCCCGCCGGCTACGTGTTGTTCCGTGGTTCGGCGATGTGGCTGTGGAGTAAGTTGTGGTCGTGGTTTGGTTGGTAGTAAGACATTAATTCCGGGGAGTCAGTTATGCAGAAGTCTTCCGGCTTGGCGCTACTTGCACTGTTTGGGGTAACGGTTCTGCTGCCCGGGTGTAGTTCCAACCTCGCTCCTGCGGACGCGGCAGCAACCCCCGCTTCTCAGCCTGCGGAGAGCGCCCGCCTGCCCCAAACAATCGCCGCCGATTACATCGCTTCTGGACCGATCGTGGTCGAAAACCAAGTCGAACTAGCTGCCCAGCGCGACGGAATGGTGGCCGAGGTTCTCGTGGAGACTGGCGCTCCCGTAAGAAAAGGTCAACTGCTTGCCAAGCTCGACGACCGCCAGCTCACGGCCAACAGGGATGCCGCGGCTGCCAAGGCGCGAAGCACGGAAGCGGACCTTAAGAACTGGGAGGCAACCTTAAAAGTCGCGCAAACGGAGCGTGACCGCTCCGAGCAATTGTGGGCAGCCAACATCATCGCCAAGAACCAAGAAGAGAAGGCGAAGTTCCAGTACGAAGCTACCGAGTTCGAGGTCGAGCGCCAACGAGAAGACATGAAATATGCGCAGGATACGCTGCGATCCCTGGAGCTTGAACTAGAAAAAACCAGAATCACTGCTCCGTTCGATGGGGTCGTCGCTCGGCGCTACCTTCATGTGGGGCAGGAGGTGGCAAAGAATGATCGCCTGTTCTGGATCTCGGCAGTGGGACCCTTGCGAGTGAAATTCGCGCTACCGGAATCTTATCTGGGCCGCCTGCGGAAGGGCACCGAACTCATCGTAGTGTTATCTGCGTCTCCCGACGAAGTGCACGCAGCCAAAGTGTTGCTCGTGAGTCCAGTCGTCGACCCATCGAGCGACACGATTGATATCACAGCCGAACTGGAGGGACCGCCTACCAACCTGCGCCCGGGGATGACCGCCAACATCCGCTTGCGGAACCCAAAATGAATCTTTCCGAAGTCCTCAACGTCGCGCTCCCCGAACTGCCCGCCCGCCGAATCGGCAGAGAACCTCCTCGGCTCCATCCCAAACTGATCGCGCGCGAACAGATGAAGGATGGGGTTCCTACCGTGGTCGCGATGGTCTCGGGAGGTGGTGCTTCTGTCTTTTTCTTTACTGCCGAGCAGTGGAAGATGGTGGAATTGTTTGATGGGGAACATTCCTACCACGAAATCGCCGAGGCCTACACCCGAGAGACGGGAGAGGTCTGCACCGAGGAAGATGCACACAGCTTTGCCGATCAACTCGACGAAGCTGGTTTGTTTTACAAAACTGCCCTCGACCTCAACAGTACGGCTAGCCAGAAACTTACTGAAGAGCGCCGACGGCGAACCAAGAGAAAGATAGATGTGTCCCAAATTACTTTTTCCACTTGGGACCCAGACGCCTACCTCAGCAAGCTGCACGATCTTGTAGATTTCATCTATACAAAATGGTTCACCCTTTTGACGCTCGCGGTGTTCACCATCATGGCGCTCATTTTCCTCAATGGCTGGAGCGAAATATGGCGGGACACTGTCGAATATTACAGTTTCACGCATAAGGGGGCGGCCGACATCGCCGAGTTCTGGCTGTTGTTCTGCGGACTGGGGTTCTTCCACGAGTCCGCACATGGGTTGACGTGCAAGCACTTTGGGGGCGGGGTTCATAGCATGGGTTTTATGCTCCTCTACCTATCTCCGGCCTTCTTTGTGGATGTCACCGAGGTCTACGTGTACGGCGGTAAGTGGCAGCGGGTGGCAGCCATCATCGCTGGCATCTGGGTTGAGCTCATGTTTTGTTCTGTGGCCAGTATCATCTGGTGGGGCACACCACTCGGGAGTCCCATTCATGACTTCGCCTACAAGATCATGTTGATCACCGGCGTAGCCGTTGTTCTCATGAACCTCAACCCGCTGATCAAGCTGGACGGCTACTACCTTTTCGGTGAATTGGTCGGAGTCTCGACCCTCAAAGAGAGCTCGACTGAATATCTTTCAAGCTGGGTGCAGTGCAAACTGTTCCGGATGCCGGTGGAGGTCCCGTACCTGCGCCGACGCCGGCGATGGCTGTTCGCAGGTTATGGGGTGCTCTCTGGCCTATACAGTTACCTTGTCCTGTTTGCCGTGATCCGCTTCTCGTACAACGTCTTCTTTCGTGTCAGTCCGCAGTGGGCTCTCGTACCAGCCCTGGTGCTGGCCCTGTTGATCTTTCGCTCACGACTTCGTGCATTATGGAGATTTATGAAGGGATTCTATCTAGATAAGCGGCAGAGTTTAGAGGCATGGTGGACCGTACCCCGCACGGCCGCCGCCGGAGTAATGGTTGTGCTCGTGCTGTTGGCGCCGGTCTGGCGTGACACGGTAGGCGGCCGATTCTTCCTCGAACCCGAGACCCGCGAAGTGATACGGGCATCCGTGCCTGGACAAATTACCGAGGTTCTTGTCGACGAAGCGACGCCTGTGGCTGCCGGCGCTCCCATTCTCCGTATGCGGAATGTAGAGCTCGAGGCCGAGGCGGACAATGCCCAGACTGACCTTCGCGCTGCGGAAATGAACACCCGTCAGGCCGAGTTGAATTATGCTGGCTTAGCTCGGGCGCAAGCTGAGCGTGCGTCCCAACTCGAACGATATCGATCGGTTTCCGAGCAAGCGTCAGCGCTTCAAATTGTGAGTCCCATTGCCGGGGTTGTGGCCACTCCGCGACTGCGAAACCTCGTGGGTTCACTCGTGAGGGAAGGAACCGAACTTGCCGAAGTGGATAACGTTCAAACGCTCAAGGCCCGGATCTTCGTCCCTGAGTTTCAGATCCGCAGGATTGCCGAGGACGCCCCAGCCTCGCTGAAATTGGAAGCCTTCGCTAAACCTGTGAGGGGAAGAGTTTATTCAATGGCGCCGGCCTCCTCAGTGATAGCCCCAGGTCTGCAGGTCGAGGCTAAATATGAAGGGACTGCTCCGCCCAGCTATTACGTCGCAACCGTTCTGCTTGCCAATCCCAGCGGAGCCATCATGTCGGGGATGTCGGGTTACGCGAAGATCCAGGTAGGCCGCCGCAGTCTCATGGGCTTCATGTGGGAGGACGTGCGGGAATTCGTCCAGCGCAAGATTTGGTGAGGTTTTCTACGGTCCCTAAACAGAAAAGAGAGACCGCTTCTTGCGGTCTCTCTACAACCCACTGGGGCACGAGTCCCTCTAGAATATATTCTTGCTCGTGCGCAAAGGCTTGGCCGTGCGTAACGGCTTCGTTGTATTCAGCGGCTTGGCTGTGCGTAACGGCTTAGCTGTGTGCAACGGTTTGGCCGTACGTAACGGCTTGGTTGTGTTCAACGGTTTGGCCGTACGCAACGGCTTGGTTGTGTTCAACGGCTTGGCCGTGCGTAATGGCTCGGTGCTCACAACGGGATTGGCTGAAGCCGAACTGCTCGTCGCAACGATGGCCTTCTTGGCCGTCGCCAAAGTGCTGATCAAGGATTTCTTCTGGATGGTCACGCGGCGCTCCTCACGGTTGATTTAGATTCTTGGTTGCTTCTACTGAACGCTCTCCTTGAATGCACGGGCCATGCCAAACCCAAGGCGCGAGGGTCGAGACCTCTAAGTGCAACGATCTAAACTGCTTACCATTGGACTGGCGGGACGTCAAGATCATTGCCGGACGGTGAAAAAATGCTATTGGTTAATTATTAACCATTATACGGTTATTTTTTAACCATTGTTGCTACCCAGAAATCACAGCTTCAGCTTTCGGCAGAGATACTTCATGCGCTGCGGGTCGATATGCAGCAGAGCGGCGGCCGCGGATTTCCTGCCCTCCGTTCGGCGCAGGGCAGCACTGAGATAGGCGATCTCGATCTTTTCCATCTCGGCATCGAAGTCCACTCCTCCCTCCGGGATCAGAATCGCCTCTTGGCTGGCTGCGCTGGAAGACAGGAGGTGCTGCGGCAGATGATGGGCGGCGATCACGGCGCCATCGCTCATGATAACCAGGCGCTGAATCACATTCTCAAGTTCGCGCACGTTGCCGGGCCAAGGGTAAACCTCAAGGATGCCCATAATTTCCGGTTGCAGCTGTTTGAGTGGTTTCTTGTTGGCGGTGCAATAGAGCCTGAGGAAGTGCTCGGCCAGCATAGGAATGTCCCCGCGGCGCTCGCGCAGGGGAGGAACCAGGATCGGGACCACGTTGATCCGATAGAACAGGTCCTCACGAAACCGGCCTTTCTTCACCTCGGCTTCGAGATCGTCGTTGGTTGCGGTAATAAGGCGAAAATCAATCTTCTTGGCAGCTCTTCCCCCCAACCGCTGCACCGACCGCTCTTGGAGCGCACGCAGCAGTTTGCTCTGCAGCCCAAGGTTGAGAGTCGTAATCTCATCCAGAAAGAGGGTCCCGGTGTGCGCCAGTTCGATCAATCCCGGTTTGGCGCTGTCGGCACCGGTGAAGGCGCCCTTTTCATGTCCGAAAAGCTCCGATTCAATCAGGGTCTCGGGAAGCGCCGAACAGTTCAGGCAGACATAAGGTTTGTCGTGGCGTTCCCCCCTCTGGACGATCGCCTGGGCAACCAACTCTTTCCCGACCCCACTCTCACCCCGAACTACGACACTGGCGTTGCTGCCCGCGACCGCCTCGATCGCCTGGTACACCTTGCGCATGGCCTCGCTGCCGCCGATCAGGCCGCAGAACGCCGACCGGTTTTCGACTTGCTCCAGCAACCACCGTCCTTCGAACTGCAGGGCTCGCTTTTCCATGGTTTCCAGCAGCAGGGTTCTGAACTGCGTCCCGTCCACCGGCTTGAGGAGGAAATGGTCAGCCCCGGCCTGACTGGCTTGAATGGGGAGTTCGTTACTGGTCGAGGCCGTGATCGCCACCATCATTACGTCATCCCGCAGGCGGCGGATCTCCTGCAGCACCTCGATGCCGTCGGCGGCGCCATCCCCGATGCTCTCCAGATCCAGGACAATTCCATGGATGTCCGGATCATCGATAACCGTCTTGATTTGAGATTCCGTGTCGGCGAGGGTTGCGCGGAAGCTGGGAGCGAGCGCTCCCCGCATCTCCCGAAACATCTGCTCATCCAGCGTGATCACGGCGATGGAGTACCGCTCTGTTGGCAAGGGGTGGCGGTCCTTATGATTCAGAGTCCGGGGACGCTCGGAATCAGCGGTGCATTATACGGCAAGTTGAGTCTAAAAGACCGGAGTGTTCCACCTTTCGAACTTGTGTGGACTTCCCTTCTTCCTCCCCGGACAGGCTTTCTTGGCGAGTTGGTTACGGTGGCCGGGCGGAGGCGCAGAAGACGAGGGCCTATTCGAGGGATCAGCTCACTTCTCCGCCTTAGCCTGAAATGCCTGGCGGGACGCTCTCCGCGATGATTCTCTGGTTTTGCTCGCCTAGACCTTCGATGCCCAACCGGACCCGGTTTCCCGCTTTCAGATAAACGGGAGGCCGCTGCCCCATGCCTACTCCCGGTGGAGTACCGGTGGAGATGATGTCTCCGGGGTGCAGACTCATGAATCGGCTGAGGTAGCTGACCAGTTCTTGAATGCCGAAGATCATCGTTCGCGTCGATCCATTCTGGTAGCGGTGGCCGTCCACCTCGAGCCACATCTTCAGGTTTTGCGGGTCAGGGACTTCGTCAGCCGTCACCAACCACGGCCCGATCGGGCCGAATGTATCTGCGCTCTTTCCCTTAACCCACTGCCCGGTGCCTTCGAGTTGGAACGCACGCTCTGAGAGATCGTTGATCACGCAGTAGCCAGCCACGCATGACAAGGCATCCGGTACGCTCACATATTTTGTCCGGGTTCCGATAACCACGCCTAGCTCGACTTCCCAGTCCGTCTTGGTGCCGCCCCTCGGAATAACGATATCGTCGTTAGGCCACAGATGGCGGACGTGGCTTTCATGAAGATGACGGGCTCGCTCGGGACTTTCATGCCCGCTTCCGCGGCATGATCGGAGTAATTCAATCCAATGCAAACAAACTTGCCGACACTGCCTACGCAAGGGCCAAACCTTGGATGGCCCGGCACAACCGGGAGTCCCGCGAGGTCAATGGCCTTCAGCGAAGCGAGAGTCGCGGGCGACAGAGACTCACCCGCGATGTCGGACACTGCCCCCGAAAGCTCCCGAACACGGCCCTCGGAGTCGAGGATTCCAGGTTTTTCCTGGTGAGGCAGCCCATAGCGTACGAGTTTCATGCGGTCT
>Ga0075030_100003906_pt1 | contig 13498 bp, 14 predicted proteins | sample LitLauG_LLR_2012_FD_71393 | JGI IMG/M metagenome (GOLD analysis project Ga0075030, IMG submission 71393) | Freshwater sediment microbial communities from Pennsylvania, USA - Little Laurel Run_MetaG_LLR_2012 | ecosystem: Environmental > Aquatic > Freshwater > Creek > Sediment | place: USA... | reverse complement strand
AGATCAGGCCTTTCCCGGCGCGGGCCTATGGATCACTAACATCTACAATTCTGTCGAAGTCCTTGTCTGCTAGGAATACAGGAGTTTCCGGAAAACGGAAGGCTCTTTCCGCAGAGATAAAATGAGTGAAGGGCTTCACGCCGAACGAAAAAATGCAGGTGCCAAACAGCGAAAATACTGAACCGCCGAGCACGCTGAGAGCTGCCGCAGGGGTCACGGAGAAGGGCCTAACTGGAGATCAGGGGTTCAACTGACGTTGACCTCTTTTTGTAGTCCAAAGAACCGGATGCGTTTGCATGGATTGTCGGCTATGCGGGTAGGCGAGTTTTTTCAACCTCCTCCACGACATCCAGCCGCAATTCGGAGAGCTCGGTGATCAGCCTCTCGGCCCACCGGTAGATGTTGTTCTCCCAGATGGTGCGCTGCATGCGCTGCATGCGTTCCTGCTTTTCCTGAGGATCCATTTCGAGAGCGGTGCGAATGGCGTCGGCCGTCTGGTCGATGTTGTAGGGGTTGACCAGCAGGGCATCGCGCAATTCGCGCGCGGCGCCGGTGAAGATACTCAGGATGAGGACTCCGGAGGCATCGAGACGAGAGGCAACGAATTCTTTGGCAACCAGGTTCATGCCGTCGTGCAGGGCGGTGACCAGGCACAGATCGGCGGCCTGGTAGTAGGGAAGGATCTCTTTGTGGCTGTGCTGGCGCTTGAGCAATACGATCGGTTTCCATTTGTCGCGCTGGAAACGCCAGTTAATCCGGCCTGCTTCAACTTCGATCTCGGCCTCGAGGTCGTGGTAGCGCTTCAGGTGGGTGCGGCTGGGGGCTCCGATTTGCACGAAGGTGAACTGCCCCTGGTATCTCGGATATTTCTCGAGGAAGCGTTCGATGGCGAGGAATCTTTCAAGGATGCCCTTGGTGTAGTCGAGACGGTCGACCCCCACGCCGAGGAAAAGAGCCTCAATATCAAAGGCCTTCAGAAGGCCGGAGCGTGTCTCATAAGCTGACTCGTCAGAATCATCGATGGGCAATTCTGTCGCGGCCACGCTGATGGGAAACGGATGTACCGTCGTGATGTGATCACCGCGGCGAATGGAGGAGTGCTCGCGATCGATGCGCGACTCCACGACCCGATCAGCGGTCTGGAGGAAATTCTCGCAGTGGGCCTGGATGTGGAATCCGATCAGGTCCGCGCCCAGCAGCCCATCCACCAATTCTTTTTGCCAAGGGCAGATGCCGAAGGCTTCCGGATTGGGCCACGGAATGTGCCAGAAGATCGCGACACGAGCGTCGGGCCTTTTTTCCTTGATCATGCGGGGAAGAAGTCCGAAGTGATAATCCTGCACCAGGACCATCGGTTTGTCGGTCTCCTTCATTTCTTCGAGGACCGCATCGGCAAACTTGCGGTTGACCTTTTGATATTGCTCCCAATCTTCGGCGCGAAAGATGGGACGAGTGTGGGCGATGTGGCAGAGCGGCCAGAGTCCTTCGTTGGCGAAGCCGTAGTAGTAACCCTCTTCTTCTTCCTTCGTGAGCCACACGCGGCGAAGGGTGTAGCGCGGGTCTTCGGGCGGGACGCGCAGGCGGCCGTGGCGGTCGCAGGCTTCGCGATCAGCGGTGCCGCTGCCGTGAGCGATCCAGGTTCCGTCGGAGGCGCAGAGCACGGGTTCGAGCGCAGTGACGAGTCCGCTGGGGGGCACGGTGACCTCCACGGATCGGCGAGCCCGCATGTGCATATAAGGTTCGCGATTGGAAACCACGAACAAGCGTCCTGAGCCGACACGCGTCTTGATGTCAGCAGCGAGGCGTTCGGCGGTCCACTGAGACTGCCCGGCAGCCCGGAGCCGTGCTTCGCGTGCCGCGGCGGTGCGCGCGGAGTTGAGGCTCTCCGCAAAGGTGGCCACCTCGCGCGCCAGGGGACGGAACAGTGCGACATCGGGTGCACCGATTCGGCTAGGTGGCATTCGGCCAGTGCGCAGGGCGCGCATCCAGTGGGCGGTGCGCGCGATGGGGCCTTCAATACTCCAGCGCACGATCAGCAGGGTGATGAATACGATCAGCATGATGTGAGCGAGAGCGTTGAGAAACGTTTCGCGCCAGATCCGTAGACTCTGGGCGCGGATGAACCCAGCATCGTGAACGATGGCTAACAGACCCAGGAACTTCTCTTCGCCGGATTTGTCCTGGCCGCGAAGAGGGAGGACAAGAATGTAAACCGGGACGTCGGCAAGACGTTGAAACGACGATCCCTGTTGCATGTCCTTGAGAGCTTGCGTGACGGCCGGCGGAGGGATCGTTCCCATGCGGGGAACCAAGTCGTCGGACATGGCGAGAACATGGCCGTCGGGGTCATAGACGGCGAGACCTAGCAGATTCTCCCGATGGTCAAAACGCTGGACCGTGCGATTGAGGGTACGAACGGCGCCCTTTTCTAAATCGCGATCGACATTGCCGGAGAGGCTTTCTCCCAGGACTTGCGCCCGGTGCTGAAGGTCCCGGCGAAGATTGCGTTTTCCGACGTAGACCTCGTATCCAGCGGAACAGAGTGAGACTAGGGTGACGCCGATGATGAGAGAGACGATGAGACGGGCGCTGAATAGTCGCATGCAATCCTTCCCGAGCAGCCTGTTTTGAGCAGACCCGTGTCAGGTTGCTGGCATCTCTGGAACTAGGGTTCGATGCGATTCTGCAACAATTCGGCTGCCGTTTCTTAGGAAGCTTAAGTTGGAAGGAATGCAAGGGGATACAGGGAATGCTCGATTGATGGGAGGAAACTAGCAGGTTAAAAATTCTTTACGGGATGTAGAAGGTGCACGTCTCCAGCGCCACAGAACGGTTAAGTATCGACGGTACCATCGATTACGGTTGGTGTTGAAATTGCTTTACTGTTCTGCCTGCTTCGTCTTTCGGAGGTGGTATCGGTTATGAGTCGAAAGACGACCATTTTCGGTGGGATCATCCTCACACTCAGTGTTCCTTTTGTCCTCGGCCAGGATCAGCAACAGCCCACACCCAATACGCCGGAGGACCTTCTCGCATCGTCGACGGACCTGATCGCCTGGTCGTACATGCAAGAACCCAAGCCTGTGCCGCAGCCGCTTCCGGCGCCGGATAAAGGCATTCCGCAACCGGATGCGCAGCCGTCACAACCGCCTGAGCCGCAGGCTCCTGCGCCGGTCTCGAACCAAGTCTTCACTGGCAGGATTGTGAAAGATTCCGGCAAGTTTATGTTGAAGGTCTCGGACAAAACGAGCTACGAACTCGACCAGCAGGGCAGCCTGGATCAATTTGAAAACAAAGACGTGAAGGTTGTGGGGACACTCGATCCGGGTGGAAACACGATCCACGTTAGTAAGATTGAGTTGCTTTCGTAAGGATCTGATGAGTTTTCGGAAATCTAAGGGGGCCGCCGCAAACGTGCGGCCCTTTTTGTTTGGCGACAAACACAATGCGACTGCTTCAGGTTCGATTTGCCGGCGCTGTCCCGCATTTCTTTTGTCTAAGGTACTCAACCTAGTCTAAAGGTCTCCTCTCCCCCGGTGGCGGCTAACCGATGAGCCGTTTATGTCTAATCGGTATTGATGCTGTGGTTTCGTCGGCCAGTGCTAACCATATCGTGGGGGCCTGGGATAGGTCGGGCCCAAAGGATCTTGCATAGAAGAGTAAAGGAGGGGTTAGCATACAGCACGTCTTACAAAAATAAAGAAGCCCGCTGCCGAAGCAGCGGGCCCTTTGCTCAAGGAGTAGTACTTACTTGCTTTCCGAAGCTGCACTGATGTCGATCACGTGCAGGGTGTTGGAAGCGGTATCAATCGTGCCCATGACCTTCACGTTCTTGCCTTCGAACTGTTTCGCCTTGTCCTGATCGTCGAGCTGATAGGAGGTCTGCGAAGCGCTGTCTTGCAGAACGAGCTTGTCGCCGGACTTCTGAATCTTGCCTTCGAAGCTGCGGGCCGACTGCTGCGAGCTGGTCGCGGAAGTCTGAGAGCTCTGCGGCATCGAGCTATTGTCGCTGGGGCTCGACGGCGTTTGCGCCGAGCTGGAAGACGGCTGGCTCGACTGAGATGACGGTGTTTGCTGCGCGGAGAGATTCATTCCCAGCCCAACCAGACCAAGCATTGCAACCACTGAGAGAAGTCTTTTCATTTGCTACCTACCTCCAGAGTTAAGAGTATTTGTAAGTCTTGCGGTGCTTTCGTGTCGCACGTCCGGTGCTAGTGCAAGCGAGGGGCCATGACATTTTGCGCGCGATTGTTCCATGTTTTCAGCAATATGAACCGGGACGCATTGCATGCTTCTTACATCACCTTTCCCGTTCGCGAGCAATTTTGTCCTACGGGATTGCACCTAAACCGGTTACTGCCGAGTACTTCGGCGAGGAAGGTTCTAGAACCTCTAACGTATCCTACGGTGTTTACCCTAGTGCTTAAGACTCCGTCTTTCCTGTATGTTGACAGAACTGCCGTTCCACAAATTGTCCTAACAAAGTTTCTTCGCAAATTTAAATCCGACAGGAGTTGCAGACATGGCAGTTAGCGGAACCGCCGCCTACGGGATGTACTCTCGAAATGTCGAATTGCCCGAAGTGGTGTGCAAGCTCAACCGCGAAGGCTTTGGCAAGAAAGATATTTGCATGGTGTTGTCCCCGGAACATCCGGTGGCAGCAGTGGTGCGCGGAGCGAACCTGAATTCAGACGGCAACGCGGTGGGCGCGTGTACTCTGGGTTGGGTTTCCGAGTTCGGTGCGGTTGTCATTCCGACTGTTGGAGTGTTCATCCGTTCGCAAGACTACTTTCGCGCTCTGTGGATGGAGCAAGACTTTCCGACCTTGTCTCGCGATTCGAGAACGCTGGCTGGCCTGGGATTCTGCGAAGCGGACGCAAAGCGATTGAGCAAGGAGTTGTCGGAGGTTGGCGTGCTCGTCTACGTGTCCTGCGCGGAAAGAAACAACGCGGAAGCTGCAGTTGAATTATTGCGTCGCGCGGGGGCATGGGAGGCGGCGAGCGTGCAGCGCTCCAAAGCAGCGAACGGAACAGCCTAGAGTCCTGGGCTCTTACACGAATCGCGCAAATCCTGGCCTGCTAACTAGCAGGCCGAATTCCAAACCAACCTTCCGAACTTTTTCTCGCATCCATACCGATCCCGTGAGGGAAGGTCGCGTGCTGGTGGGTGGAGAATGAAGCAGATACTCGTTCGGTTGTTTCTGGCAGTGGCAGCGATTCTGGTCGCTGTGGCGCTTTCTTCATCGGCGCACGCGCAGCAAGCGGACGAAGATCCGTCACCCGATCGTGCGCAACCGCAGCAGCAACCGCAGCAGCAACCGCTCGAGAAAGGACACGCAACTCCACACACTGCGCCGTCTAATCCTCCGAGCAGCGATCCGCAAACGCAGGATGCACTGGCATTCACCGGCATCATCAGCAAGGCGAAGGATGAAATCGTGCTGAAGGATCCCGTCACGAAGATGGTCTACAGATTTGACGATCCCGCAAAGCTGGAACCGTACGTCGGCAAGCAAGTGAAGGTGGTTGGCAAGCTTGGGCTGAACAGCAATACCATTCATTTGAATTCTATTCAGGTCATTCCGCGCGACGAACACCGTCCGACCGATGAGTAGACGTAAATGTTGTCCACAGCGGTATAGTTCGGTAAGGCAGCCGACACAAGACGGTCGGAAGAATATGCACCACGTTACTCCCCGAATGTCCTGATGAAGTTAAGGCATCCGCTGGATGTCAATTCCACCTGCCATTTTCTAGCCTAAAAGTGTCTGAAAGACGGGTCTGCAAAAAGAGATTCGTGGAGTAGGGCGAATCCAGCTGAAAACCAGCGACCAAAAGTTCGGAGGCAATGCAGATGTCCAAAAACAGATTGGTTCTACTTTCGGCAGTGTTATGTTGCGGCGGTTGGGCCGTGGCACAGACTGCTCCTGCTGGCGGAACATCGCCGGGTAGTTCGAGCAGCTCGACGGGCACCGCGGGGCAGAGCACAACGCCGGGGTCGACGACGCCGGGATCTCCAACGCCGGGGTCGACGACAACGCCTGGTACGGCGACTCCTCCGGGGAGCACGGCGACACCACCTGCGGGAACGACGACTACGCCGAGCACGACGCCAAGTACGATGCCAAATAGCACGACGACACCCAGCAGCACAACTCCTGGGACAACGCCAGGAAGCACGCCAGCGACGACAGCTCCAAGCGGAACGCAGCCGAATAGCGGACCATGTGGACCGTTGCCAGGGACAAACAGCAGCAGTTCTTCCAACTCCACGCCGGGATCGACTTCGAGTTCAACCACTCCCGGAAGCAGCGGCCAGAGCAGTGGCAGCAGCTCAACGAATTCCGGGATGAACCCAACGCCTGGGACGCCGTGCCCGCCGAGCGCTTCCCCGAATAGCTCGAGCACCACGACACCACCTACGCGTTAATTCGTGCAATGTTTGAAGTCGAAGCGGGTCCGAAGATGGGCCCGCTTTGCTTTTGGGATTAATCCGGCGTGGGAAAAGTCTGGCTTCTCCACGGATCGAGAGCGCATCGGATAAGCATGCGAATCACAGAGAATCGATATGCGCCCATGAATTTCCGTATGCCGGCAGAGCCTTCCCCGGCTCCGATTCAAGAACCTCCTGACTCACCGGAGGGACCCGATGTGGTCCCAGTTCGTGAGCCAGATCCCGAGAACCCGGGAGAAATCTGATCAGGCGGTTTTCTCGCTGCTGAATCTGTTTTTCTTCTTCTTTTACCTTGATTTCAAGGTTTTCGTGTTTGATATCGAGCCGGAGGCGGTTGTAGATGCTCATGTATTGATTGGCGACCCGCGTTTACGCGACAGACTGCGCCGGAGCACAAGCAGCCCCTTCATCCCTCGAGTCTGGTGACGATCCTGCGGGCGGGGCATCCGCCGAATCATTCCATTAACGGATAAGGTGAGGAGAAATCTTCCAAAGTTGCGCCAAGGCCTTGGCCGCATCGGCCAGAGCCTGTTTTTCCGCATGCGCGGGAGAGCTTGGCGCTTTGACTCCGAGCCGCTGCGCAATCGGCGTACGATACTGGGAAATCTTCCCGCTGAGACCGACTTCATAAATGTCGCGAACGGCATGCTCAAATGCACGCTGCAGGTTCTTTGGTGTCGGAGAAGTTTGTTCCATGCTCTTATTGATCATTGGAGGCACTCAACCGTATGAAGTGACTTAACTGTCCCGGTTGTTTGCAATCTAGAATGAATGCCAGCCAGTCACAATACAGCGCTGCCCTCACTGGACCCGACGAGCTTTCCTAAGTAAAGCCAGGAAAATGTTTTACGACTCCAGCAAGGAGAATTGAGCTGGAAGTAAGGCGGAGGGAGTATCAGGCCTGTAATGAACGTAGGGTTGTTACAGGCCCGAAACGATCTAGGCGGCGAGCAATTCGTGCTGGACGCAAGTGCGAAGAGCGCGGAGCGCGTAGAGAGCGTCGTCGAGGACCAGATCTTCTTCGATGTGGTCGCCGCTGGTGTTGAAGAGTTCTTTCATCCGGTTCAGGATTGCCTTTTCTGCGCAGGCGATCTTCTCTGGCACTTTTTGCTTGTCCTGCTCGAAGAGGGCATCGTGGTATAGGGAGTGCCAACCGGGCGTGCTAGAAGGAATGGGAGAGACGTGGATATCCATGGGGAACAACCTCAGAGGAAATTTCTGATTTTACTTCGGTAAATTTAAGTTAGCCTCGGGGAGATCCACGAGAAAATCAGGTAATTCCTGTAGTCGAAGGCAACGGGTTGTTGGTTGAGCTACAAAAGTGGAGGGACGCGGAGGCGCCCCTCCACCCTGATCTTTATCAGGCTGCGCGGCGCGAATTCTTGCGCGGGCCTTGAGGTCGCCCGATCTCCTCCTCGGATTCTTGTTCTGTTCCTGCCTCAGCTTGAGGGTTAATCTCTTGCGCAAGCTGAGTCAGCTTTTCATCGGCCTGTTTCTCTTCTCCGAGGCTCTGTTCGAGCAGCGATACGTGGTCGTCTTCTCCCAGAAGACGAGCGATCTCGCGGACGGTGCCGTAAGCGGCGATTTCGTAGTGCTCCACACGTTGGGCGGCCCCGATGACCGCGGCGTCCTTCACCTCGTTGGCGTATTTTTCCCGCATTGTTTCGGCACCTTCTTTGACCAGTCCTTCCATGCCGAGACATTTCTTGCCCGAGGGTTTCTCGTCGAGCGCCTCAAAGATCTGCTCCAACCGTGATACCTGCTCCGATGTCTGTCGCAAGTGCTCTTCAAAGGCTTGGCGCAGTTGGGCGTGGGAAGCGGCCTTCGCCATTTTTGGAAGGGCCTTCACCAATTGAGTCTCAGCGCTGTAAAGGTCTCGTAGTTCGTCGATATAAAGTTCTCGCAGTGAGCCTTGGGGCATCATTTCCTCCTTATCGTGATTTTCATTACAGAGCGGAGAGTGAAATCCCGAGCATCCTGTTTCGAAAAGTATTTGCCCCGGGTATGACAAGCAATACCCCGGATTCTGTAGCCGCGCGGCGGAGTGGTGATGACGAGTAGGCTGCAGCATCCTCGGCGCGACATTCCACAAAGTGAAAGCGGCGGGAGCGGCTGGTTGACTTAGGAAAACCCTGCTCGTAGGATTGCGAAAATCTAAACGACCAGCACTCAAGGTGAATGATCGGAGCCGTCTATGGGATCCCCGGATGGAATGAATCGTCGCGATTTTCTTGGAACCACGGCTGCAGCCATCGCCGGCGGCGTAGTGCTGCCGCACACGGCACTCTCGTATGGGAGAATTCTTGGCGCCAATGACCGCATCTCGCTCGGCCACATTGGCATCGGAAGCCGCGGCACCGACCTCGATCTGATCGCTTCCAAGCTGAAGACCAGCCATAACGTGGAAATGACCGCCGTCTGCGATTTGTGGACGGTCCATCGCGAGAAGGCGGTCGCTACGAATACCAGCTATTACGGGCGTACGCCGCGAGCCGTCCAGCATCTTGAGGATTTGCTCTCGATGAAAGACGTGGATGGCGTTCTGATCTCGACGCCCGAGCACTCGCATTCACCGATCCTGAAGATGGCGACGGAAGCGGGCAAAGACGCTTACGTCGAAAAGCCGATGGGCAATGTTCTGGCCGAAGCAAAAGCGGCTCGCGACGCCGTGTTGCAGGCAAAGACGATTGTGCAGGTCGGCACCCAGCATCGGAGCGAGCCGTATCAGGTCGCGGCGCAACAGGTCGCTCGCAGCGGAGCACTTGGGGATGTCAGCAAAATCGAGATCGTCTGGAATTACCACGGTCCTCGCTGGCGGGGACGGCCGGAGGTGAAACAGATCCGCGAGCAGGACACCGACTGGAGCAAATGGCTTCTGACCAAGCCGTCGCGCCCATTCGATCCGCGGCTTTACTTCGAATTTCGTTTGTATAAAGAATTTTCCAGCGGCATCCCCGACCAGTGGATGAGCCATGCGATCGATCTGGTGCACTGGTTCATGGATGATTACTATCCAAAGTCAGCCGTGTCGCACGGCGGCGTCTTTGCCTGGCACGACGGCCGCGAGAACGCCGACACCTTCCAAACCCTGCTCGAATATCCCAAAGGATTTCTGGTGAGCTACTCCACCAGCTTCGGCAATGATGCGCCCAGTTTCACGCGCTACATGGGAAAGAAGGCCACGTTGATTAATATCGGCGGCGAGGGAAGCCCACGATTTCAAGTCGTGGAGGAAAAAGGCACGCACGAAGACGACGCCGATATCGACACCAAGCGGACTTCCAAATTTATTTCGCTGCCAGGAGAAGACAAACTTCCGCCGATGGGCATTGACGACCTTACGCTGGAGCACATGGGCAACTGGTTCGACTGCATGCGCTCGCGCCAGGAGCCCCACGCGTCTGTGCATGCCGGATTTGCGCATTCCGTCGCCTGCATGATGTCAGCGGAGGCCTACTTCTCGGGAAAGAAGCTGTATTGGGATGGAGCGGCGGAAACGATCGTGGATCACCCGCCCTCAGCAAGCAGCTAGGAAAGGCAGACTCAGAGCCCGCAGGCGCGGGCGTTGCCTGAGCACTGTCCGACCACGCGTGCAAAATCGGCGATGGCAATTTCCGGGTCTTCGATGTCCGGATGCCACAACTTCTCCCACTCGAAGCAGTAGAACCCTTTGTAGCCGATCGACTCCAGAGCCTTGATCTGCCGCTCAATCGGAACGTTTCCGCGTCCCGTGAGAACGTACTTGCGATCCTCACCGCTTCCGGTGGAATCTTTCAGATGGGTATGACGGATCCACTGTCCTAACTCTTTCACCGTTGCCTCGGGCTCTTCTCCGGACGCAGCAAACGTGTGATGCGCATCCCATAAGAGCCCAACGTGTTCGGAGTCCGCCCGCCGCAGGACATCTTTTAACGTAGCCGAAGACGTGAAGTGATCGTGCGACTCGATAATGACCGTTACGTTCTTCGGGGCGCCGTACTGTCCCAGTTCACGGAGGCCAGCAGCGACGCGGTTCTTTGTTTCCGCATCAGGGACGGGACTCTTGTCAGAATCCCCTTTCCCGCCGAAGACGCGAACGTAGGGGGCCCCGAGGGTCGATGCAAGGTCGATGAATCGCCGTCCATCCTCCAACTGCTTCGCACGTTTTGCAGGATCGTCCACGTAAAGATTGGCCGAACTGCTGACGCAGGCGATTTTCAGCTTGTTCGCCACGATCTCTTGTCTGGTCTGTTTTATTCGGTCCGGCGCGAAGAGCGGATGCGAAGGCAAATCAAGGTTGCCTCCGATCCCGCGTAGTTCGATTGCAGCGAACCCGTGCTGCGATGCGAACTCGAGGATCTTCTTCCACTCCCACTTCGGACAGCCCAAGGTGGAAAAGGCGAGAGGCAATTTGCTGGACGAACTTGTTTCGCCGCGCGCCAGTGTTGCGAGCAGCGCCATCGAGGTCGACTTCACGAATTCGCGGCGGGTCTGCATGACATCTACAACTCTCCCTTTTTCATCTGCTGCACGGCGTAGTCACAGGCTCGCGCCGTTAACGCCATGTAGGTCAACGATGGATTCACGCAGGACGATGAGACCATTGCTCCGCCGTCCGTGATGAAGAGGTTCTTCACGTCATGCGCCTGATTGAAGGAATTCAGCACCGACGTCTTGGGATCGCGCCCCATGCGCGCTGTGCCCATCTCGTGAATGGAAAATCCGGGCGGATCGTCGTCGGTGAAAGGCTCGATAGTGGCCGCGCCTGCGGCCGCGAGCATTTCGGCTCCCGTGATCGACATGTCTTTTCGCAGAGCGTGCTCGTTTTCGCGCCACATGCAATGAATCTTGAGCACCGGAATGCCCCACGCATCTACCTTCTCTTTGTCCAGTTCGATGAAGTTGTCGTGGTTCGGCAGGCACTCGCCGTAGCCGTAGAACGTAAATCTCCACGGGCCCGGCCGGCTCATGGCTCGCTTGAATTCTGCGCCGAATCCCGGTTGCAGGATGCCGCGTTGCCACCCTTCGCGGCTTCCGCTTCCCTGAAAGCCGTAGCCGCGAAGAAACTCGGGATGTTTGCTCTTCACATTCCGGAACCGCGGCATGTAGATTCCATTGGGTCGCCGTCCGGCCACGGTCTGATCTTCGTGTCCTGGGATCGTTCCGGTCGCACCTCCCGCCTTGATGTGGTCCATAAGGTTGTGGCCGAGTTCGCCGCTTGAGTTTGCCAGGCCGTTGGGGAATTCCGTCGTAGAGGAGTTCAACAAGATGCGAACCGATTCCAGCGCCGATGCGCACAGAAAAACTACTTTTGCGCGAAACTCAGTCGTGACGCGGGTCTTCGAATCAATTACCCGCACTCCGGCGGCCCGGCGCGTTTTCGGATCGAAGATCACGCTGTGCACCACGCTGAACGGACGCAGCGTCATCTTTCCTGTCTTCTCCGCTGCCGGCAGGGTCGCATTCAAACTGCTGAAATACGAACGCGTGATGCATCCTCTTTCACACGGCCCACAGTAATGACAAGCCGAACGGCCGTAGTGATCTTTCGTCAGAATCGCCGCGCGCCCGATCGTCAGTATCCGCTCATCGCCAAAATGCTTGGTGACGGCTTCGCGCACGACTTTTTCCGCGCACGTCATCTGCATCGGAGGGAGAAACTTGCTGTCAGGCAACTGCGGCAAACCCAGCGCTTCTCCTGTGATGCCGACGAACTCTTCCACATAGTCATACCAGGGCTCAATGTCGGCGTAACGGATGGGCCAGTCGATGCCGATGCCTTCTTTCGCGTTCGCTTCGAAATCCAGATCGCTCCATCGGTAAGATTGCCGGCCCCACATGATCGAACGACCGCCCACCTGCCGCCCTCGGATCCAGCGGAAAGGTTTGTCGGGATCGGTTATGTAAGGATGTTCCTTGTCGCTGACGAAAAACTTCGACGACCACTCATCACAGGCATAGCAGGTTCTCTGGATTGGCTGATCTTCCAGGAGTCGCTGGTGATCGCCCATCCCGCGAAATTTCATCTCCCAGACGGGAACGTGTTCGACGTAGTCTTCCTCGGGGACAATATTGCGACCGGCCTCGAGGACCAGCGTTTTCAGGCCTTTCTCCGTTAGTTCTTTCGCGGCCCATCCGCCGGTGATGCCGGAGCCCACCACGATTGCGTCGAATGTTGTTGTGTCCTTCACTGCTGGCTCGAACCCTCCTTAGGCGCCGGTGCCGGGGCGATCTGCACGCATCCGTCGAAGCGCCCGGGAATCATGTCGAACTGCAACTCCTGTGTGGCTCCCGCCTCTGATGTGTAGTAGGCGGTCAGTGTGAGATTACGAAGCATCGGATAGAAACTTCTATGTGACGACTGTTGTGCTCGGCGCGAGTGGTGCATTCCCTCGCCTCGCGCCTGCGTTTCCTCCACCATTTTTTCGCCGAGTTCAATCAGGATCTCAGATTGTTGCGGCGTTGGGGATTCCACAAAGGTCTTGCCAAACAGAGCCTGCGAGCGGACGTCTACCTCGTCCACCCCTTTGAGAAACACGCTTCGCTCGTCGTCTCCGTACCACTCGGTCAAGATTAAATCGATAAATTCGGTTGCGCCGACGTCGGCCGCTCCCGGTGTCTCGGTCTTGGGCAGGATCATTTCCGCGATCGTCTTCACGGTCGCAAACTGATGCGGACTCAAAGTCCGCGGAGCCTCCGTAGCGGCGAGCAGCGCTCGTGCTTTGCGCAACGCAAGCAGATTCGGAGCGGCCACCGGCAACACGCTTGCGGCCGCCAGCAAGCGCAGAGCCTCTCGTCTATTCATGCAAGAACCCCAGATTCCCCGTCCTACTTAGTCGTTGATCGCCTGGTAGGCGAGTTCGTTCACTTGCTTGTCCAAAGTCAAATCGCCAGTGGGATGCAGCTGCGCCATGAAAATAACGATCATCTGCTCCTTGGGGTCGACAGTGAATCCAGTGTAAAAGAATCCACCCCAGTTGTACTCGCCTACAGAACCTAATTCCGAAAGCGGTCCCTTCACGCCTTCCACGCCAAAGCCAAGCCCGAAGGCCTGATCGGGGCCGAT
>Ga0075030_100003903_pt1 | contig 13506 bp, 7 predicted proteins | sample LitLauG_LLR_2012_FD_71393 | JGI IMG/M metagenome (GOLD analysis project Ga0075030, IMG submission 71393) | Freshwater sediment microbial communities from Pennsylvania, USA - Little Laurel Run_MetaG_LLR_2012 | ecosystem: Environmental > Aquatic > Freshwater > Creek > Sediment | place: USA... | reverse complement strand
CGTCCCATGTCGCCGACCATGTTCATGCTGATGCGCTGATCGAATACCTTTTGCAACTCATCGGGAAGCGAAAGATTTTCCACTACGAAGCTGTCGAGCGCGAGGCCAAGATCCGTGAACGAGGGCTTCATTTGATTGGCGATTTTCTCCGAGAGCGCAACCTGGTTCGCGGCCATATCCAGGAAGGGGACGTTGCTGCCGGCGAATGTGTCGGTGATGCGGCCCACGATGGTGTTGCGCAGTTGTCCCTCAAGGTCCTCGACGCGATAGACCTCGCGCGTGCCGCTCACCTTGGTGTAGAACTCTTTCGGGTTCATCAGGTGGTAGCTGTAGATGCCGAATGCCCGCAAGCGTACCGCCCCGAATTCCTTGTCGCGAATGGTAATGGGATTCTGCGTGCCCCAGTGCTGATTGGTCTGCAGGCGCGTGGAGAAAAAGTAGACGTCCGATTTGAAGGGAGACTGGAAAGCCTTGTCCCAGTTTTGCAGGTAAGTCAGAATGGGCAGCGTGTGCGTAGTGAGGGTGTACAAGCCCGGCATAAAAGCATCGGCGACTTTGCCCTCGTTCACAAACACCGCGGCCTGCGACTCGCGCACGGTGAGCTTGCCGCCGTTCTGGATCTCGCGGTCCTGCATCGGGTAGCGATAAGCAAGGATCCCATCCTCGGGCTCAACCCATTCGATGACATCGATGAACTGCTTCGTCAAGAAATCTCGTAGACTCATTGGTTGACTCGCTTCCCCAGCCTTGCGGAACCTGCGGCAAACTACCGAGAAAGGGATGCTAAGGTCTACATCCGCCGGTGTCAACACAGCTGGATTGCAGGCCGCGTTGGCAATATTGCAGTTCGCGACGCCAATCAGAAATCCCGAGAGTTTGTGACCGCAATCATAGGCATCTGTGCCTTGGGGCCGTATGTTGGCGGTCGAAGCCGATGACTGTTGAGAGCTTTTGCGGTACCTTTTGACTGCCACAAAGTTGCACAAGGAGAACCCATGCCTGAACTCGCTCTGTACGGCGGCAGTAAGACGAAGCAGAAGCCATTCCCGCTCTGGCCGCAATACGATGACAACGAACGCCGTGCCCTCAACGAGGTTCTCGAGAGCCGCGTATGGTGGCGCACGCCGGGCACCAGGACTCTGGAGTTTGAAAAGGCGTTTGCCGAGTACCACGGCGCGCGTCACGGAATTGCGGTCACGAACGGCACGGCCGCGCTGGAAGTGACCATGGCTGCGCTGGACATCGGGCCGGGCGACGAGGTGATCGTGCCCGACTTCACATTTATCGCGACGGCCAGCGCTGTTCTCTTTGCGAATGCCTTGCCGGTCTTGGTGGATGTCGATCCTGAAAGCTACTGCCTCGATCCGGGACTCGCCGAAGCGGCCATCACGCCTCGCACGAAGGCCATTATTGCGGTACATATGGGAGGGCATCCTGCGGATCTGGATCGCTTAGCCGCGCTTGCTCAGAAAAAGGGTCTTCACCTGATCGAAGACTCGGCGCACGCGCATGGCAGCGAATGGCGAGGGAAAAAAATCGGAACGTTTGGCAAGGCAGGCACATTCAGTTTCCAGTCGAGCAAACTGATGACGGCAGGCGAGGGCGGAATCATTATCTCGGATGACGATGCTTTCGAGCGCCAGGCCCGCTCCGTGCACGACTGCGGACGCATGCCCGGCGAATGGTTCTACAGCCACTTCATCTATGGATCGAATTACCGGCTCAGCGAATGGCAGGGAGCAGTTCTGAACGTGCAATTGGGCCGTCTGGAAGACCAGACCTTGCATCGCCATCGCAACGGCCGCCTGCTCGACAAACTCTTCGCGGAGATTCCAGGCATCACGCCGCAGAAGTGCGATCCGCGCTGCACGCGCAATGGCCAGTACGCGTACATCTTTCACGTCGATACCAAACAATTTGCGGGTATCTCGACCGAAAATTTCATCGCCGCGTTGAATGCCGAAGGTATTCCGACCCAGGCGAGCTATCCGCCGCTGCATGAACTGGATTGCTTCCGCAACGGCGAATATCGCAAGTGTCTGAGCGGCGCGCAGGCGACCGACAAGCACGAGTTCCTGCAGCAACGCTTCCCGCACACGCAACGGGCGGCCTGGGAGGCGGTGTGGATTCCGCAGTTTGCCCTGCTGGGTGACCAGCAGGACATGCACGAGACCGCAGAGGCGATCCGAAAGATTCAGAGGAATGCGGCCGCCATCGCCGCGAATGCATTACTGGCAACCGCCGAGCGGGTGGCGAGATAAGGGGGATACGAAGTGCGGTCTTGTCCCGTTTACAGAGGAAAGTCCATGATCGGTAATCACAAAGGCCGTACCGCGTGTTTCGCCGTCCTTCTGTTTGTCGTTTTTCTGGAAGCGCCTACGTTTCCTCAAGTCACGCAGAAGATCCCCGAGAAAGTCCCACCCAAGCGGACCTCGCAGATTCAAGACGGTTTCGGCATCAACTCCGATCTGCCCCGCGATCCTTATCTGCCTTGGAATCGATGGTGGTGGACACGCATGTTCGATGCAGGGTTCAAGTGGATCCGCATCGGCCAGTACGAGAACAGTTCCGATTACACGAGTTGGGATTGGATTGAGCAGCAGCGCGGTGCCTATGCGACGTCGCCGCTGCTGGAAGATGCCGTGGATTCTTTGATCGACAATGGGATGGATGTACAGGTGCAGCTTTTGTATGGGAACACGATGTACACGGCTCACAGCGGCAAGCTGCCTGACATCAGTGTTCCCGAGCCGGGTTCGTTTCACAACGACGATCGCAGCATGTACTCGGTCTACTGGCCGCCGCTGACGCCAGAGCAGACAACAGCATTCAACAGGTATGTTGGCTGGATGGTTGATCATTTTAAAGACCGAATCCACTACTGGGCGCTGTGGAATGAGCAGGACATCGGCTATTGGAATCCATGGGGCAATCCAGAGCAGTACGGTCATTTGCTGACGTCGTTTGTCGACACCGTTCACAAGACGCCGCGAGCAAAAGTGATTTACGGCGCACAGGCCGACCCGTCGCGCGATTTCACACAGCGCGCTTTGGATAGCTGCAAGTGCGCCGAGGGCATTGACGTCTACGCCTATCACACCTATCCAGGTTACGGACAGAATATGAATCCGGAGACGATGGATTACGGCGCATATCTCAACGAGTCGCCGCGTGCGTTGCGGGATCTGGTGAATCATTATCCGGGGATCAAAGCGGGCATTCCATTTTTCGACGACGAGTTCAACTCGATCCCTTCGTGGACAGGCTCCGACGAGTCCGTGCAGGCGAAGTATGTGCCGCGTGGACTCATCTACAACCATGCCGCGGGCGTGAAGACGTTTGTATGGCTTCTGGCTGCCGGCACAGACGGAAATGAATTTGACGACTTCGGGATCGTCCACGGGTTGACTAACCACGACTACGACTTCACGCCCCGGCCCGTCTTCTACGCACTGCAGAATACGAACGCGCTGTTTTCCGATACGAAGCCGGACCCCACGATTGAGATTTCCAGCACCGACGTGGCCGCGATCCGCCGGCAGAGCGGCTTCCCTTTCCTGAGCTATGGCTTTCGAGCGAAAAACGGGAAGGCGATCGTGGCCTATTGGATCGCGGCTCACAGCGCGCCGGGAAATGTTTTTCCTCCTTACTATGCAACTTTTTCGGTGAAGAACTCCGGCATCCAGCATCCTGTGCTCATCGACGTAGTCTCCGGAGATATTCGTCCGCTCAACTGGAAGAAGGGAACCACCGACACATTGGAGATGTTGCCGGTGACCGACAGCATTCTGGCAATCGCCGATGCCGACTATTTCGACTGGCCGGTTCTTCCCGAAGCGCCCAGTTCGCTGACTGCGGCTTCAACGGACAGCGGGGTGAAGCTTGGGTGGGAAGTTCACGGAGGGAATCCGGAGCACGTTGTCGTGGAGCGGCGCCAGGATTCGACAGCACGAGGGGCTTGGCAGCGGATCGCGGAGTTACCCGCTTCCGCAACGCAATACTCGGACTCTCAGGTAAAGCAGGGCCAGAAGACGTCCTACCGGGTGCGAGCCACAAATGCCAATGGCGACTCCGCCACTTCGAACATTGTGCGCGTGCCAATTTCCTAGAATTCTGCTTCGACTAAGGCTTTCGTGTTGACGGGGGCGGCATCCAGTCAACTGGCCCGAAGCGGCGGCACATCCACCCACCCGCGTTTGCCGTGGCTGTCGAGGACCGCATCGAGGATCGTCATCTGGCGCAATCCGTCAACGAACTGGGGATAATCGGGAGCGGCCGATTCGCCGATGGAACGGTAGAAGCGCCGAAATACCTGCTTGAAAGTGTCGTCGTAGCCCTCGCTATGGCCGCCGGGAAGATCGGCGTAACTGCGTGCGCCGGGTTCGAGCAACGACGGATCTTTGACTGAAATCGAATTGGGAGTATCGCGGTGCCCCTGCCAGAGTTCGTCCGGACGTTCCTGATTCCACGCGACCGAGGACTTCGTGCCGTAAACCTCGAGTCGGAGTCCGTTCTTTCGACCCGCTGACACCTGGCTGGCGGTCATGCTGCCACGAGTACGTGCTCCCATACGAAAGAGAACGGCGCCAAAATCTTCCGTCGTCACCGGAGTCTCAATAAAGTCTTCCGGCCCCATCAACTTGTTGGCGAAAGTCTCGACCGAATGCTTCGGCTGTTTCCGCTTGGCATGGAACGTCTGCAGATCGGCGCAGAGCGACGTCAGACGCAGTCCCGTCACGTGCTCCGCCATATCGAAGAAGTGTGACCCGATATCCGCCATGCAACGGGATGCGCCGGCGGCGCTGGCATCAACCCGCCAGTTCCAATCCGTGTCATACAGCAGCCAGTCTTGCGAGTACGTGCCCTGCACAACAAGAATCTCGCCAAGTTCTCCGGCTTCGCGCAGGCGGCGCATCTGCTGGACCATGGGGTAATAGCGCAGGTTGTGGCAGACGCAATTGCGCAATCCTTGCCTGGCTGCGAGAGAGACCAGTTCCTCCGCTTCCGCCACCGTCGTGGTCAACGGCTTCTCGCAGAGGACGTGCTTACCCGCCTGCAGCGCCTCTTTAGCCATCGCGAAGTGCTGTGCGTTGGGGGTGCAAATATGAACCGCGTCAATGGAGCTGTCGCGCAGGACCTCGCGAAAATCCGTCGTTGTTTTCGGAACGGCGAAGCCGGCGGCGAGACGTTCTACTGCCGGCGCGTTCCGCCCAACTACCGCGGCCGCTTCCACCGACTCCACTCGCCGTACCGCTTCCAGATGCACGCGGCCCATAAAGCCCGTGCCGAAGATTGCTGTCTTGATTGCCTTCATTGATGTTCCTGTCTAAGACCACCACGCAGCCGCTGCCTGCTCACGGATCACGATGTTGTTGAGGAAGTTTGCCGCCTTCGTTAGGCCTTCACCCGGCGAGAGCAGGCTGTCTTCGTGCTCGATCGAGACAACATAATCGTAGCCGAACATTCGCAACGTCGAGACGAGTTCGCTCCAAAACTCAATGCCATGGCCGTAGCCGCAGGTGCGGAAGATCCAGGCGCGGTCCCGTTCGTCGGTGTAGGGCTTGGTGTCGAGCACGCCCGAGCGCACCATGTTTGAGGGATACAGTTGCGTGTCCTTGGCGTGAACGTGAAAGATTGCGTCGCCGAGCACGCGGATCGCCTCGATTGGATCGATACCTTGCCAGAAAAGGTGGCTGGGGTCGAAGTTGCATCCGACGTTCTTTCCCGCGATTGTGCGCAGCCGCAGCATCGTCTCCGGACTGTACACCACGAATCCGGGATGCATCTCGACCGCAATCTTCACCCCGTGGTCGGCAGCAAACTTCGCGTGCTCGATCCAATATGGTGCGACCACATCGTTCCATTGCCAGTCAAGCACCTTGCGGAAGTCCGGTGGCCACGGGCAGGTGACCCAGTTGGGCGCGATAGCGTTGGGAGAATCCCCGGGACAACCGGAGAAATCCACCATGACCGGAACACCGAGCTTTTCGGCCAGGAGGATGGTCTTGCGGCTTGCTTCCCGATGCGGCTGTCCCACGGACTTGTCCGGATGCAGCGCATTGCCGTGACAGCTCAACGCGCTGATGCTGACGCCGTGATCGCTGAGAATCTTTTTAAAATCAGACAGCGCCGCGGGATTTTCCAGCATCGAGAGCTTGCAGTGCGCGTCGCCCACGTAGTTTCCCGTCGCAAGCTCGACGGTGTGAATGTTGAGTTCGGCGAGTTTCTTCAGAACCGACTCGAGCGGAAGCTTCGATAACAACGGAGTGAAGACTCCAACACGCATAGCAACTTTGTCTCCTCAAATGAGCCCCGCCATTCTATCGCAGGTCGCTTATGTTACCTTAAGGTCCTGCAGCAGCGCGGACTGTGGGGAGTCTTGTGAGGTCCGCGAATCGTTTTCTCGGGAGAATGCTCGTGCGCCAACCTCGACGGTTGTTCGTTCTCTTGCTGTTGTTCTGGATTACGGCCGCCCTCGCTTCAGCCCAAACGGATTCGTCCATGCCGCCACCGCCGCCGCGGGAGAAGAAGATCCACCTCAAGCACGTCCTTGTCATCGGCCAGACCAAGGGGTTCGAGCACGACTCGGTCTCGGCGGGCATGGTGGCCATCTACAACATGGGGCGTGAAAGCGGTTTGTGGGAAGCCACCCTGCGCACCGACACCGAACTGATCACGAAAAAAGATCTAAGCAGGAATGCGAAGAATCTCGACTACTTCGATGCCCTGATTTTCGTGAGCACCACTGGCGAACTCGACTTGGACGACAGCCAGAAGAAAGACATGATCTCGTTCATCAAGGATGACGGGAAGGGCTTCGTGGGAATTCACGCTGCCCTCGATACCAATTACAAGTGGCCGGAGTACGGCGACATGATCGGCGGCTGGTTCGATCAGCATCCCTGGTCCACGTTCAACGCTCCGATCATCAACGAAGACCCGAACTTTCCGGCCGTCCGTCATTTTCCGCATGAATTCGTGAAGTACGACGAAATCTATCAACCGAAAGAATGGTCCCGCGACAAAGTGCATGTTCTGCTGAGCCTCGATCCGGCGAAGCTCAACTACGAAAACAATCCGCGCATTCACCGCACCGATCACGATTTCGCCGTTGCCTGGGACAAGATGTACGGCAAGGGCCGCGTATTCTACTCGACGCTCGGCCATACGGAGGAAGCCTGGAGCGACCCCGACATCCGCAGGATGTACTTTGAGGCGATCAAGTGGGTTTTGGGTATGACCGAGGGCAGTACAGCTCCTCATGCGCGTGAGCAGGCGGGTGATCACTGAGAAGCTCTCTCACAATGGACAAAGGAGCGGACTGCACATTCCCTCAGGGGCTAAAGCCCGCGTGCTTTGCGGGCCTAAACGGCACGGCTGAAGCCGTGCCCTACCCAAACGAATTCGTGCCCTACCCAAAACACATTCGTGCCTTACCCAAACCCATTTATGAGATGGCTCTCAATATGATGTCTCCCCGACGATCCTCCTGCGCAATTGTTTCTTTGTTGCTGCTGAGTTTGTTTGCCGCGGCGCAAACGACCAGTTACAGCACGCAGAGTTCAGCCACCTCCAAACAGCGCAGCTCCATCGCGAATAAGAGTTATCCGGCAAGCCTTGTCCAGCAGGGCGCGGCGCTGTTCCGGCAGGACTGCTCCTTTTGCCACGGCCGCGACGCCACCGGAGGAGAGAAGGGGCCCGACTTGACGCGGTCCAAGCTGGTCACCGCGGACGTTAACGGCGACAGGATTGGTCCTGTCGTCCGCAACGGCCGCCTGCAGAAAGGCATGCCGCCCTTCGATCGCACCGACCAGCAGATCGCCAGTCTGGTCGCCTTTATCCACACGCAACAAAAAGCCGCGCTGGGCGGACGCAGGGCAGCCGGCGGTCGTAAGGGAGTGGACCCGGAGGACCTGCAAACCGGAAACGCGGAAGCCGGGAAGAAATATTTCGAAGGAACTGGTGGATGCGCTGGTTGTCACTCGCCAGCCGGTGATCTTGCTGGCGTCGCTTCGCGCTACAAAGGCTTGGAACTCGAAGAGCAGATGCTTTACCCGCGACACTCAAAGTCGAAGGTCACGGTGACGCTCGCGTCGGGTCAAGAGATCTCCGGAACCTTGGCATATCTCGACGAGTTTACGGTTGGCCTGACGAACGCGGAGGGAGTTTATCAATCCTGGCGTATCCGCGACGTTCGCTACAAGGTGGACGCCCCGGTGGAGGCACATGTCGATCTCTTGAGCAAGTACTCCGACGACGACGTCCATAATCTGATGGCGTATTTGCAAACATTAAAGTGAGCGCCGACCCGCTTCCGGGAGAGATCGTTGATAAAGGTCCGATCGCAAATGAACTTCTTAAAGAAAACATTCTTGACCGTCTCTTGCGCATTCGCCTGTTCCCTGTGGGCGCTTGCGCAGGGGGCAAATGAACAAACTCTCCTGCATCCACCAGCCGACAGTTGGCCCGGATATCACGGCGATTATTCTGGAAGACGCCACAGCGCATTGACTCAGATCACGCCCGCCAACGTGAAGAACCTGAGCTTGGCGTGGGCCTTCCAGACGAATCAAACGGCATTGATTAAGTCATCGCCTCTGCTTGTTGACGGAATCCTCTACTTCACCGTCCCGGAAAACATCTGGGCTGTCGATGCCCGGTCCGGCCATCAGATATGGCATTACGTCCATCCGCGCAGCCCCGGCGAACACATCGGCCATCGCGGTGTCGCGATGTACAAGGGCTATCTCTACTTCGTGACCCCGGATGCTCATCTGGTTTCGTTGAATGCCAAAGATGGAAGCGTTCGCTGGAACGTCCAAGTGGCCGACGTAACGAAGGGATACTGGATGAGCGTGGCCCCTCTCGTCGTTGGCAAGCACGTTCTCGTCGGAGTTTCAGGAGATTTCGACAACCTGACCGGCTACATTCGCTCGATTGATCCCGAGACGGGAGCGACGCAGTGGCAATGGAACTCGACTCCGCCGGCGGGAACACCAAATCAAACCACCGGTGGCATGACGTGGATGACCGGAACCTACGATCCCGATCTGAATCTGGTCTATTGGGGCACCGGCAACCCCACGCCGGTCCTGAACGGCTCGACGCGGCCGGGAGACGATCCCTACACCTGCTCGATCGTCGCGCTGAATCCGGATACGGGCGAGCTGGCGTGGGCTTTCCAGGTCTCTCCGCACGATACGCACGACTGGGATGCGGTCGAAACTCCGGTCCTTGTTGATGGAGACTTCCACGGCGAACCGAAGAAGATGCTCATGCAGAGTTCGCGCAACGGCTACTTTTTTGTGCTCGACCGCACAAACGGGAAGAGTCTTTTGACGGTTCCCTACGGTCCGGCGAATTGGGCACTTGGAATCGACAAGGAAGGTCGTCCGATTCCGAATCCCGCGAAGGAGCCTGCTCCCGACGGACGTCTCATCGCGCCCGACGAAGGCGGCATGACTAACTATCGTTCCCCAAGTTTCGACACCAGGAATGGCCTGTTCATCGTGGATGCCCACCCGAGTTGGAGCATCTACTTCGCCAAGCCTGCCGACGGGGTTTACGGTTGGGCCGGAGCCGACTATGACGTCTGGGGCAAAGGTGTGATCGAAGCAGTCGACTATCAGACTGGAAAGATCCGATGGAGTCATGAAGTCGGGCCCGACGGCTCGGGATCAGGAGTGTTGACCACCGACTCGGGTCTTACCTTCACGGGCGATGCATCAGGAAATTTTTTGGCGCTTGATTCGAGCGACGGCAAGACGCTGTGGCACGCCGGTTCCGGGGCGCCCATTGTCAGTTCTCCCACGACCTATGAACTTGACGGGCGTCAATACGTGCTGATGAGCAGTGGCGGCGTTATGTTCGCCTGGGCCCTGCCGGAGATGTGAGTACTAAATGCCGGGAAGGCGGCATGTGTTCCTACTGGCTATCGGTGCGAACAAGGAAGAGTGAATCGGATTTAATCGCGATCCTGCCGGTTGAAAAATTCTGACCTGGAGCCGTGAACTCGTCGAGAACAGCTCCCTTGTCGTTGGTAATCCGAACTTGTCCAGCCTCAACCCGGACGTGCAAAGAGAGTGAATCCTTCTGCCCCACAGATTGGGCATCGACCTTCGCTTCTTTCTGGTTCGAGGTGTCCTGCCCAACCACCAGTCTCCGGGTCAACTTCCCGCTCCCGCCTTCCAGGGAATACTGGACCCTGGCGTGATGAGCCGGATCCTCGATCATCCATTCGACTTTCTTATCCCAGAACAGTGTCTTGCCAGGGCGCGCAAAAATCAGATTCTCGCGCAACAGGCCCGGCTTGAGGTTGATGAACTTTCCCGGCACCTTGGTCTTCAACCACGCAGCCTCATGAGCGACCTGGGTGGAATCCTCAAACTCGTAATCGGGAACCGCCGCCAAATTCACCGGGACGGTGACCGCTTCTTTCCCCAGATTCACAGTGGTCGTGAACCGTTGATACCCGTTGGCTTCAGCCACAATCTCGTACGGTCCGGGCGGTAATTGAACCTTTTCCGAAGGATTGACATCCCGGAATTGCGCATCGCCGACGCGGCGGTATTTCACCGTCGCTCCCTTGGTGGTTACGTCGAACGCCAGCGTCGCCGTCGATGATGCCAGCGCCGCCTTGGAGATCTGAGCATCGGCTAAAGGCTTGCCCGGAGCGCTGGCAATGATCGTGATTTCGAACTCCCGCGGCTCGTAGCCCGGCTTCGTCAGACCGACCGTATGCTTGCCGACAGCCACAGCATTTGGGAGGGAAAGGTCGCCCGCTGCATCCAGTTCTCCCACTTTCTTGCCGTCCACGGCGACATCCGCTCCCGGAGTGCCCCCGGCGATACTAAGACCAGCCGCCAAGGGTGCCGCCGTGACCTTGGCGAGCAGGCTGACCTTCTTGTTCACGACTCCATGACGTTGTATGGTCATGGTCCACGACTGAGGTTCGTACCCATCTGCGGATAACGTGAATTTGTGGGGACCGGGTGCCTTACTCACAGTCCATCCGCGATTCTGCCGCGGCAGGGGCGATCCGTCCACGCTGAGTACGGCCTTGTCCGCGTTGGTCGTAATGAGGACACGTCCTGCACCGTCGAGCGATTGCACCGTGAGGGCGGGAGCGTTGGAAATGTCGACTGAGACGCTTCCCTGATCTTCGCCGTGTCCATAAACCACATCGTGGTTTTGATCCGTCAGCGCGATGGGCGCTCCCGTAGGGTTGATCGCAACGCTCTGGTCGCCGATCTGAGCGTTCCCCAGATTGCTCGCTCCATAAAGAGTCGCGTGGTTCCCCAGGCTCGTAATAGCTAGAACATCATTCGTATCGAACCCCGTGACTTGAGGCTGTTGACCCGCCGAAACTTGCACAGACACCGTGAGCAGTTGTTTGCCACCCGCCGTAACCGTGAGTTTGTGAAGGGTACCATCGGCGGTCAGGGCGTACTCCAGAGAACCATCCGTAAGATCAGCGACCTTTTGACCATCGATTTCGGCGCTTCCTCCCGTTCCCGAGGTGTGAACCGACAAATGCAGCGGTTCCGGCTCGAGCGATACTCTTCCATCGCTGTCGTGCTGAATCTGTACTTGAATGGTTTTGTAGCCGAGGTGGCTGACTTCAACCGTTGTCCCGATCGTAACCGTCCCATTTGCGACGGGCTGGCCTTGGCTCATTACGGTGGAATCGGGCGGATCGGTGACCATCGTGACGCTTGCTGCCGGCTGCGTCTCCGCACTCCTCTTCGACGGGCTGGGCATGTGAAAAACGAGATAACCGAGTAGCGGCAACAAGACAACGACTGCGCCCGCAGTCCCCAGCCTTACACCAGACCACTTCCCTGCCGGGCGCGCCAGCGCAAGCAACCTTCCCTGGACTTGTTGCGCAAGGATCCCCAGTTCGTGAATGAAAGTTTGGAAGTTGTATCCCGGTCGCGCAGTCGGTCGCGCAGACGGTTTCGCTGTCTTCGTCGATGCGGCGGTTTTGTCGACGAGCTGCGGGCCCTTCTTCTCCTTGTCCTTGCTGCGTGGCGGCGCCTGACCAGCTGGTTGTTGCACCATCGTAGCTCGCCACGCATCGGTGCCAGTAAGAGCCGGCTCAACGCGCAGCACCTGGCGCACATCCTCCACCCGCGCCGCGTTCTTGACGGCTAGTTCAATCTCCGAAACGGTCCGAGCGATCTCCGGGTCGTCGGGATGCTGGGCACGGATCGCATACGATTTCTCCAAAACTGCCCGCAGGTTCGCGCGATCGGGATTCTGCTCCGCCAGCCGGCGATTCTCGCTGAGCGCCGTTTGGTCTTTGCGTTTTTGTTCCTGGCGCAAGAACTCGCTTATCTCCCTTTGCAGACTAGCTTCGTACTGCTCCAGGCGAGCATCGTTGGGGTAGACTTCCCGCGCTGCACGAATGCGCTGTGCCGCTTCGTTCACTAGTCCGGCGGCCACCAACGAGCGGCACTCCGTCAGACATTGAACGACGAACATCTTCCGCTTGGCGTCTGCAATGCCTGAACGCATGGCGCGCACTGCGGGGTGGTTTGCGTCCAGTTCACCGGCCTCCTGACACAGAGGTTCCGCCTCTTGCCAGTTGTCTTCCCCGCAGGCCCTTGCCCGTTCAACCAGAACATTGACGACCGCATCGCGCAGACCCGGTGCCCGCGGATCAAGGTTCAGACTGCTACGCAATAGCTCCGTGGCCCTGGGCAGGTCCGCCTGCGCGACACATCGTTGACCCTCCTCGAACAAACGCCGCGACTCTTTGGTGCGCTCCAATCCCTGCTCCGCGAGGGTTCGCAGTCCCGAGATCTCGGCGTCACCAGGAAATTCCTGCAGAGCCGAAGAGGCGTATTCGATGGCTTTTGCGTAAGCCCGGCCTTTCATCAGTCCGTCGATCTCGTTCACCAGGCGTGAGCGTTCCTCGTCCCGGCCCTGCTGATCGCGCTTCTTCTTGCACTGCTCCATCTCAAAAGCAATGCCGGGATAGTCCGGATGGATGTTGCGCAGGGTATCCCACTGGCTGATCGCTTCGGCATACTGCCCGCGTTCGTCATACTGGCGCGCCTTGACTACGATCGAATTCACCAGGTCGCGCCGCTCGCGCACCAGCTTGAGCTGTTGTGCAAACTGAGCTTCATTGGGATAACGCTCGCACGCTTCGCGCACGATATTGACTCGCCGGTCAAGGTCGCGCTCCGCCTCCAGTCTCTGGGAAACCTCGGCGGTATAGGACGACAACTCCTGCCGCTCCGCATCCTCAATTCGGATCTTCAGGGCTTGAAAAGTGCCGTCGTTGGGATACTTCGTCAGAAGCTCCCGGCACACGGCCATCGCCCCGGCAAAATTCTTCTCTCGGAACTGGCGTTGCGCGTCTTCAAGCGCGCTGTGGATGGTGTCGCGTTCGGACCGCACTTCCTTGTAAAAGCTCTGGTAGACGGCCTCGCGTTCCGGAATCGCGGCGTTCGGATTGGACTGCGCCACCGAGAACAAACGCTCCAGCTTGCTTAGCGC
>Ga0075030_100003902_pt1 | contig 13507 bp, 11 predicted proteins | sample LitLauG_LLR_2012_FD_71393 | JGI IMG/M metagenome (GOLD analysis project Ga0075030, IMG submission 71393) | Freshwater sediment microbial communities from Pennsylvania, USA - Little Laurel Run_MetaG_LLR_2012 | ecosystem: Environmental > Aquatic > Freshwater > Creek > Sediment | place: USA... | reverse complement strand
GTGAAAGACCCATTTCATTTACGCGACGTACATACGACGATCCTGAATCAACTGGGGTTGAATCAAGACGCTCTGAGCTTCATGCACCAGGGACGCCGGGAACGCCTAACGGAAATTCGCGGTGAAGTGATCAAAGCCATTGTCTGAGGCCTACGATTCGCCGAGCCGCCAAACCACTTTCCCCGCCACGATAGTCGCCAGCGGTCCGCCCTTGAATTTACGGCCGTGAAACGGCGAATTCCGGCTCTTTGAAGGCGACTTAGCGACATCGTATGTCCATTCATGATCCGGGTGGAAGATCGTGACGTCGGCCGCAACTCCCGCGCGGAGTGTTCCACGATCTAATGACATGATCTGCGCTGGATTCTGCGTGAACAGCTTTACGATATGCGAAAGACCGACGTGGCGGGGATGGTAAAGCTGCTCCAAGGCCAAACCAAGAGCGGTTTCCAGACCGATGATACCGAACGGGCAGCGCTCGAACTCCTGCATCTTTTCATCGCCGGGATGTGGGGCATGGTCGGTGGCGATGGCGTCGATTGCGCCATTGATCAGGCCTTGCGTGACGGCTTCCACATCGGGACGCTCGCGTAACGGAGGCTTCATTTTGTAATTGCTGTCGTAAGGCAGCATGTCGGTATCGGCTAGAACAAAATGATGTGGTGTGGCTTCCGAAGTAACTTTGATGCCCCTGGATTTGGCAAAAGCTACCATCTCAACCGATATGCGAGAAGAGATATGCGCCACGTGATAACGAACGCCAGTCACTTCTGCAAGCAGAATGTCGCGAGCCACCATCACGTCTTCCGAGCTGCGTGGAATTCCGCGCAATCCCAGCCGTGTGGAGACTAACCCTTCATGCATGTTGCCGCCTGAGCTCAGATGCATGTCTTCGCAATGCTCAATCAGCGGCATGTCCAGAGCGCGAGCGAACTCCATGGCATGCCGGACCACACGCGCGTTCATGACAGGCTTGCCATCGTCGGAAATTGCCACGATTCCGGCTTGCTTCATCGATGCAAACGAGGCCAGTTCCTCACCGGCACTGTTCTTGGTGATGGCACCAATTGGGTAAACATTGACGCACGCATAGCGGCGGGCGCGATCGACAATGTAGCTGGTTACTGTAGCGCTGTCGTTCACCGGCTGCGTGTTGGGCATGCAGCAGATGGAAGTAAAACCGCCGGCTGCAGCAGCCCGTGCACCGGATTCAATCGTCTCTGAGTGTTCGAAGCCCGGTTCACGCAAGTGAACATGGACGTCGACGAAACCGGGTGCAACGACCAATCCCGAAGCGTCGAACGTTTCCGCGCCCGTGGCGTCGATGTTCGCGCCGATCTGGCGAACCACGCCGTTTTCGATGGCGACATCGGCCACTTGATCGAGATTTTGCGCGGGGTCGATGACCCGGCCATTCTTAATGACGAGCTTACTCACTGAGCTAAGACCCTTTCCAATACGGCCATGCGGACGGCGATGCCGTTTTCTACCTGATTCAAAATCGCGGAGCGCTGGGAATCGGCAACTTCCGACGCGATTTCACGGCCACGGTTGATCGGGCCAGGGTGCATCACAATGACGTCCGGCTTGGCTGCTTCAACATGCTCGAGGCGCAATCCGTAAAAGCTGAAATACTCGGCGGCGGGAAACGCGGCTTCGTTCTGGCGCTCGAGTTGGACGCGCAGCATCATGATGACGTCGGCATCGCGAATCGCTAACTCCATGTCGGTGGTGAGTTCGATGCCGGGCGCGATCTGGCCAATCTGCGGAGGCAACAGAGTTGCGGGTCCGCAGAGAACGATTTGCGCTCCGAATTTGGACAGTAGAAAAATGTTCGAGCGCGCGACTCGGCTGTGTGCGATGTCGCCGATGATGGCCACTCGAAGATTCTCGAGCGTGCCGCGGCGGTCAACAATCGTCAACGCATCGAGCAGCGCTTGTGTAGGGTGCTCATGCGTACCGTCGCCCGCGTTGACTATGGGAACAGGCAGATAGCGCGAGAGGAAATGCGGTGCGCCTGACGCGGCGTGGCGCATGACAATGGCATCGGGTCGCATGGCGCCCAACGTGTTGAGAGTATCGACGAGCGACTCACCTTTAGAGACACTGGACCCCGAACTTGTGATGGAAACAACTTCCGCGCCCATGCGGCGGGCAGCTATTTCAAAGCTGGTGCGGGTGCGGGTGGACGCCTCAAAAAACAAATTCACGATAGATCTGCCTTGCAGAATCGTAGTGCGTTTGAAGGGTTGACCCGGCCCCGGCTGGAACGTTTTCGACCGCGCCAGAATGGATTCGACGTCCGCGCGCGAGATGGACTCGATATCGAGTAATCCTTTGCTCATGTTAATCGCTATGGTTTGGCCACGGGATCGTCTACCCGTTCGACTAAAAGAACTCTCTCCTGATTGTCAATTTCCTGGAATTTCACCTCTATGATTTCATTCGAGGCGGTTTGCACCATACGGCCCACATAGCGGGCTTCAATCGGCAACTCGCGGTGCCCGCGATCGATGAAGACCAGCAATTGTACGTTTGCCGGGCGGCCGTGATCGAACAGCGCGTCCATCGCCGCGCGGATGGTGCGTCCCGTATAGAGCACGTCGTCCATCAGCACTATGTCTTTGCCGTCGACGCTGAAATCGATCTGCTTCGCCTTGTAAATGGGCTTGTCGCCAACGGTGGAAAGATCGTCGCGGTACAAGTTGATATCCAGGATGCCCACCGGAATGTGCAGATTCTCAAGGCTTGCGATTTTCGCCGACAGCCTTTGCGCCAGTGGAACCCCGCGCCGCTTGATGCCGACAAAGGCCAAAGTCTTCAGATCACTGCTTTTTTCAAGAATTTCGTGAGCCAGCCGGACCAAAGTTCGGTCCATTTCCGACGGACCCATCAGTTGTTTCTTTTCTCGAACTGTCGCCATAAAAATTGAGTTCAGGTTAACACGGATATATACTTGTCCTGATCTAATCTCATTTTCTGGAGGGTTGTATATGGGTGAAAGAAAGCCTCAAACGTTAGCGAATCACGCTCGGTTCGATCCGATTTTTCATTTTTTCATGGCGCCGCTCTCGCTGGCTTTGCTGGTGTGGAGCATTGCGCATTTGATCCGGCATCCCGGCCGTGAAGGGATCGTTTGGTTGGTGATCGCTGTTCTTATTTTTCTTTTAGCCTTTACGTGTCGAACCTACGCATTGAAAGCGCAGGATCGCGTGATCCGGCTGGAGGAAACGATGCGGCTGGCCAGGCTCTCCGGCGGCGGCACAGTTCCAACGCTCACGGAAGGCCAATTGATTGCGCTGCGGTTTGCTTCTGACGCCGAAGCGCCCGCGCTTGCTGCAAAAGCGGCTGCAAGCAACATGACTCCGAAGGAAATCAAACAAGCCATTCAGACTTGGCGGCCGGATTACTTTCGTATTTGAAGGTATGCCTCGTAGATTCGCCACAGATCGATAAAGGACTTGAGAAAGTCGCTTGGGTGGATTTTCGATCCGGCGACGTCCGTCCATTTCTGCAGTGGATATTCGTAGATCAGCGCGCCAAGCTGCTCCGGCGACAGATGAAGTTTTTGGATGTAGCGAGCGAGAATTTCCACGTCGAAAATCCATTTCGAGAGAAATGGGTCGGCGAACATCTCGCGGGTGTGGGGCATAACTCGAAAGAGTTTCGCCCCACACTGCGTATCGTAAATACTCAACTGCAATAGCGTGGAGACCATCGTGGCGAAGACACGGCCGGGATAGTGGCGAATGGCCCGCCGTTCTACTTCGCGGCCTAGTAATTTGACACGCGCACCGAAAACCATCTCAATTGCCGGCTTGTCATCCAATATTTGCGCCAAGCGCAGAACTGCATTTAGCGGAGTTGCCAGATCTGCGTCCCAGAAGCCAACCACGCCCGGTGTCAACGAATCGAGCGCGTGCAGGATGCCTTGACGAACGGCTTCCGCCTTGCCGCCGTTCACCGGGCAGGGAAGAATACTCACGTTTGCTTCGTTGCCCTGGCGCACGGTTTCGAGAACCGCCAGCGTCTTATCGCGGCTCCCGTCGTCGACAAACAGAAGACGCACGTTGGGTGTTTGCGCTGCGAAGTTACGGAACTCTTGAACGTTGAGCCGAGCCGCTTCGTTAAAGCACGGCACGACTAGGGCAATGAGGGCGCTGCTGCTATTTTCCATCGAGCGGCAGGTTCACGGTCTTTCCGGTATGAGCGGACTGGCGGGCCGCGTCGAGAATTTCGCTGACGATCAGATTGGTTTCAAGAGAGGAGAGGCTTCCACGATCGTCGATCTCGCCTTTGACGACGGCGGCAAAATAACGCAGCGAATCGTCATAGGGTGCGCTGAGTTCGGGCGCTTGCTGTTCGCTCGGCTCTTGGCCAGCACGGTGAACCATGGCTCGGTCGCGCAGAATGGTTGAGATTTCACCAGTGCGGCCGTAGACCTGCATGTCCTTAATGTTGAACGGCCAGTTCCAAGACGGTTCCAAAATCGCCACCGCGTGCGGGTAGGTGAGAACGACGGTTGCTTCGTCATCGACGTGTTGGTAAATGTCGGGTTTAATCTGCTGGGTCACGGCCGTCACGGTTTTCGGCGCCTCGCCGTGCATCAGCCAAGTCATCAGATCCGCACCGTAGCAGCCGAAATCGAAAAGCGCACCGGCGCCGTTCAGTTTGGGATCGGTGAGCCAGTTGAAGAACTCAGGCGGCACGTTGATCTCGCGGGGACCCTGGTGGCCGTCGTGCATGACGACTTTGCGAACTTCCCCCAGATCGCCCTTATCGACTAGATCTTTGGCGAGTGCGTTACTGGCATACCAGGTGGTTTCGTAGTTCACCAGAACGTGAATCTTGGCGGCACGTGCGAGTTCGGCCATCCGCAAAGCATCGTGATAGCTGACGGCCAGAGGCTTTTCGACCATCAGGTCGACATGCGCCTTAGCGCAGGCCTCGACGGCATGGATATGTTCGAACGTGCTGGTGTAGCCCACGACTGCCTGCGGCGAAGTTTTCGCCAGCATTTGGTCGGCGGAGGCGAAATAGAGATCCGGGCTGAGGTGATGGAGTTTGGCGTATTTATCGAAGAGTTGCCGGTCGGGTTCGGCGATACCGACGATTTGAATATCGTCGCGTCTCAGCGCGTTGTTGAAGAAGCCCGATACATGGCCATGGGTAAGGCCAATGACGGCGATTTTGAAAGGCGGAGCGGCGTAGGCGCTTATGGCGAACAGGGCGATCAGCAGGAGACGGGGCATTGGATAGATTCCTTCACATTCTAGTCTCGTACATGGCGGCAAGAAGTGCGGAGGAAAGAAGAAGGAAGGAGACGAACACAAGAAACAGCTTTACCTGGCCACGGCCAGTCGCGTAACTCAGCCTATAATTTATACAACCATCCGGCGTCGCTTGAATTGTTACGATTTCGGCTGATGGAGGCGTAAATGGCTGAACAACCAAATCAGGGTCCTGCGGCTTTCGGTGGAATCTGGCTTGCCGGTTTGCTGTGGATTTTTCTGACACTGGCCGCATGGGTTTTCTTCTATGCTGCGTTGGGCGACAAGCTGAGTTCCGATGCGACGAAGGTTGTCGCGCTGATCTTCGCGCTAATCGTTTTCGGTGGACGCTGGTGTTGGTTGCGCGCAAGACGCAAACCGCCGACCCCTGGTAAGGAGTCTTCGAAATGAACCAATACTACTTCATCACGGCTTCGCTATTGTTCGCCGGTTTTGGTTTCGGCGCGGGCCTTAAGGCCGCTGACTCCGCTCAGTCGGAAACGCCAGGAGCATTAGTGCTGTTCTGTTCACTTGATCAGCCGGTTGTTCAACCAGAGAGGTCTGTAAAGGCTGAGGTGCGTGCCGATTCTGTGGCCTCATCTCCCATCGACTATCACTGGACCGCCGAGGACGGAGCATTCCTGACCGCAGGTCGCGAAACCTCTACTGCGGCATCCGGCAACTCTGTCGAGTGGACCCCAAAGGGCGGAAGCGCCGGACGTCACCTGATTTCTCTCGTCGCAAAAGATAGCAAGGGCCTGACGGGCAGATGCTCCCTTACGGTGGTCGTATCCTCCGTGGAACGTGGCTCGGAGCAATCGTCCATTGCCGATCTTGCGCGCGCGTTCCTGCCGCAAGATTCCTTGGAGGTTCCCGGCTATGGATTGTACTCCTATTTGATCTTGCCCGACAAATGCGCCAGCTCCCAATCCGGCGATGTCTGGGAGCGCTGCAAGATCTTCGTACACGAGGCGCTGTCGATTGCCATCCAGGAAAAAGATTTGAAGAGAGCGGAGCCCTCTGAAATCGCACGCCTCAATCTCACCTACCTGCTGGTGAAGCATGCCGTGCCTCCCGATCTCAGCAAAGAATTAGACGAGAATTTAGACAAGCGATTGGAATGGATCCTGAAGAATTACGATTATGTTCGCTGCCACAAATTGCTCTGGCTTCTCGGACATAAGGGTTCAGTCGCCAGACCGGGTCCCATGGTTGTGTCCACCAAATTGCCGCTTTTCCGCAGCCACCCGCATGGAGTCGAGACACCGGAGCCGAAGATTCTTCATCTGTTTCAAGACTTCTCAGACGTTCCGCTGAGTGTGATGCCCCAGTGGTTGGCATATTTTGAAAATCAGAGTTTTCAAACCAAGTTCTGGGAGCCGAACGGACTTCAATCTCTCTCGTGGGGTCTTCAGAAATACTTGGCAATCGCGGCTCTCGGTCTACCGGATGTCTTAAAGGCGGTCAAGGTATTTGGCGCGGATAAAGAGATAGGAAGCAAATAGTATGTGGCTCAGCTTGCTGCTGATTGCCGCTGGAGTCTTGGCTCAACAGAAAGCCACAGATCCCGACGCGCTATACGCGGAAGGAATGAAATTCCAGTCGCAGAATACGCCTGAATCCCTGCGTGCTGCACTGAACGATTACCAGCAAGCGGTGTCCGCCTGGCAGAGCGCCGGCAACGAGCCTAAAGAGATTGACGGATTGCTGGCTGTGGGCTTGGTGCAATTCCAACTGCACGATCAAAAAGGTTGCCTCAAAACTCTGGATGAGTCGCAGCAGGCGGCCTCCGCCGCCCATGACACACTTGGTGAAGCCAAGGTGCATCAAGGCTACGCGCTGTTTTACGACGCTTTGCACGAACTGCCCCGGGCGATCTCTGAGGAAACACGGAGCGCAGACCTTTTCCATTCCTTGCATCAGGCGCTCGAAGAAGCGCAAGCACGCCGTTATTTGGCCACGCTTGCGCAAAAGGGGAATGACCTCGCGACAGCTATCAGCCAGGCATCGCAAGCGGCCGATCTCTTTCATTTGTTGGGTAAGGCCGATGATGAAGTGCAAACGCAGTTTGCCTTGGCGTTCTTCTTTACGGCCGAGAATGACCAAACGAACGCCAAAGCTACCTACGAACGTGCTTTGCCGCTCGCGACGCAGGCGAAGAACGCGCAACTTGAAGCGCTCATTTGCTTGAACTTAGGACAACTCCGAAACCTTGAGACTGGAGAAGCTGCGCGCCGCCAGGCACTCGCCCTTTTTGAGCGGGCGCTACCGTACTTTACGACGGCCAATGACCGCTTTAGTCAAGCCACGATCTGGCTTGACATTGGCATGGCTAACGACTTCTTAGGCAAGATCGAAAATGCGCGCGCTGCCTATCTGCGTGCGGTTCCGCTGGCGGGAGATTTGAAAGCCGATATTTCGCGAGGACAGTTGTTTCATTCGTTAGGGGCGGACGAATTAAAACTAAAAGAGTGGGCCGAAGCAGCGAGTCATCTTACGCGAGCGATTCCGCTGCTGAATCCCTCAGATCGTCCTTTGGCCCAAGTTCAACTGGGCGCTGCCCGCGAGGCGCTCGAAGATCCTGATGGGGCGATCGAAGCCTACGTAGCTTCGGCTACGAGCAGTCACACATCTGGCAATCTGGCCTGGGAGTCGCTGAGTTGGTCGAAAGCAGGGGTCGTCGAGGCCGGACGCTATCACTGGCGGGAGGCCATAGCGTTTGATCGCAAAGCTGTGGATGCCGCGAAAACACCAGGCGGAGCCTCCACTTTGGCCACCGCGCTCATGCTCCTAAGTAGCGACTACATTCGCGCGGGAGAGCATGTGGAGTCTCTGCGAGCCGACCTGGAGGTTCTTCCGCTTGTTCAAGGCAAGAACAAGATCAACACTCTGATCACCATCGGCATCAATTACAGTTGGCTAGCTCAGTATCAAAACGCCCTGAAGTATCTAGGCGAGGGCTTACAACTAAGTGAGCCGAAGACGGCAGAACGGGCAGGGATTCTTGCTGTCCTTTCCGAAGTGCACACCAGCAAAAACGAATTGCAGGAAGCCGAAAAGGAAGCGTTGGAATCGCGTGACATCTATCATGCGCTCGACGTTCCCGATGGCGAAGCGAAGGCACTCAACCAGCTAGGGCTCGTCTATCAAGAGACCGGGGAGAAAAGCAAATCGGCAGCGGCATTGAACGCAGCTCTTTCGATTGAACGCGCTCAGCACAGCACAACGCAGTACGCAACGCTCAATAATTTGGGAGATCTAGAGCGCTATTTCGGCGATGCCCGTAAGGCTGAGCCGCTTTACAGGCAAGCCCTGACATTGGCCGAGAAGGTCGGCGACCGCTACCAGGAAGCGAGTATTCTTCACAATCTAGGTTTGAATGAGCATGCCCTGGGGGAAGAGAGCGAATCGCTTGCGACCCTGCAACGTTCGCTTGAAATCCGGCGGCAATTAAAGGATACGGATGATGAAGCCAAGATGCTCTCGGAAATTGGGCTTTTCTTCGTAGATACGGGAAAGCCGCAAGAGGGGCTGGATTACCTTCTGCAAAGTCTTCGCATGCTCGATGGGAAGGAAGACCAGTCGAGCCAGGTGACCGTGCTGTCTAAGATCGCTTCCGCTTATCGCTTGCTGGGAAAATACCCAGAGGCAGAGACGTATTTCAAGAGAGCGGAAGATCTTGCTCGGCAGATTTCAGATAGCTTCTCACAAGCCACAATCCTGAATAACTTGGCCACTGTGGAGTTGACGCAGGCTCTTGCTCCGGGTGTCTCGTCCGACAAGAGAGGGGAGTTGCTAGTCAAATCCGACGAATTGTTTAGCAAAGCGTTGTTGGCATCTGGGAAGACCGGGTCGAAAGTTAGCCAGACGCATATTCTGGTTTCGCAAGCCATTATCGCGAGTGAAAGACGGCACCAACAGCAGGCGCTGCAGATGCTGCAGCATGCCCAGGCGCTGGCCTCGGAGACGGGCGATGTGGACACGCAGGCGCTGGCTGAACACACGACGGGTACGGTATATGCCCGGCTAAACGATCCAATCGCAGCGCTCCGGCATTACCGGCGTGCCCTTCCTTTATGGAAGAACCTGGCTCGTGTAGATGGAGAAGAACAAACCCGTTATGTCATGGCCAAAGCCGAGAGGAAGCAAGGGCATCTGGAGGAGGCGCTGCGCGACGTCCAGGAGGCGATTCGCCTGAGTGACGACGTACGCAGCCACGTAGTAACGGACGAACAACGATCCTCACTTTTCGCCACCACTGCCAACTATTACGAGCTGAATATTGATCTTCTGATGCAATTGGCAAAAGTGCGGCCCGGTGACGGTTACCAAGCGCAGGCCTTCGAAGCGAGCGAACGAGGCCGCGCTCGCAGCCTTCTTGACTTACTGGCGGAAGCGCATACCGATATCCTGCAAGGCGTCGATCCAAAATTACTCGCGGACGAGAAAAGAATCAAGCAGTCACTGGCCACAGATGAGGCGCTTCGCTTGAAGTTGACCCGGTCTGCGGAGACGCAGCAGGGCCAGCAAGAACTGGAAAAAGAGATCGCCGACCTGTCCGCGAGTTACGAACACCTGCAGGCGCAGATTCGTGCCCAAAGCCCCGCATATGCTTCGCTGACTCAACCCAGGCCTCTCACCACGAAAGAAATACAAAGCGAACTACTCGACCCCGATACAGTTCTTTTGGAATATGCCTTGGGCGAGGAGCGAAGTTATCTGTGGATCATCAGCAACACGTCAGTTGACGCCTACCCATTGCCGCCGCGTCAGCGAATTGCAGAAGCGGCGCGCCGCTTGCGCGATCGAATCTTAAGTAGAGACCCCTATAGCGAAGAGGCGGCGCAATTGAGCCGAATCCTATTAGCGCCCGCGGCCGGCGAATTGAAGCGGCGCATTGTGATTATCGCCGATGGCGAACTACAAGCTGCCATTCCCTTTGCGGTTTTGCCTGAGCCTGGGTCAGATCAGCCTCTGCTCGTCCGCCACGAAATTGTCTCGGAACCTTCTGCCTCGGCCCTTGCCATCCTGCGCCGGAACACCGCCGGGCGCAGTGATCCCCCCAAGAAATTAGCGATGATCGCCGATCCGGTTTTCGAACTCGAAGACGAGCGGCTCACCGCCGACTCGAGTCGACCGGCAGATGCCCGCACAACCCACGCACCTTTTCCACGCCTGAAGAATACAGGCGTCGAAGCGAGTGAAATACTGCGACTCGGCCAGGCAACCGAAGAACTGGCCCTGATCGGCTTGGACGCGAACAAGAACACGGTGCTCGCAGCCAGGCTAGGCGATTTTCGAATCTTGCATTTCGCTACCCATGGCTTGATTAATACCGAGCATCCTGCCCTTTCCGGTCTTGCACTTTCCGTCTATGACAAAGAACGGCGACCCATTGACGGTTTTCTGAGTCTCAACGATGTCTACAACCTGCATCTTCCCGTAAAGTTAGTTGTTCTGAGCGCTTGCGAATCGGCACAGGGCGAGATTTTTCGTGGTGAAGGCGTAATGGGACTCACCCGCGGATTCATGTACGCCGGCGCCAAAACTCTGGTGGTCAGCCTCTGGAACGTTGACGACGCCTCGACCGCGAAACTTATGCGCGCCTTTTATCAGCCTTTGCTGGCTGGTCCGGGTTTCAACCCCGCCGCCTCACTGCGCACCGCTCAATTGTTGATGCTGCACGATGAGCGTTGGAAAGATCCTTATTATTGGGCCGCCTTTACGGTACAAGGCGACTGGCGCTAAACGGGTCCGACTCGGAAAGTGTCTTGAGTGCGGTCCGTAGTTTGTGGGGACGCGCCGCAGGAAACTTCTATCTGATTCTAGGATAACAGGCAACCATAGCCAAAGTCTAACTCATAGAAACCAAACATGATAAAGCCGTTATCCTGCCCGGCTTAGTGCTGGCCTGCGGCATGAAAATCGCTGATAATCACTAAGGGACTGCAATCTTAAGAAGCGTCGTCGTCAGCTCAGATTGCTCCCCCAATCCAATCCAAACCAGACGAAGAGGCCTATGATCCCGCCAGAAAAGAGCGCAGCCGTGACTCGCGGCTTGAAAGAAACTTTCGGTATCAGCGAAGCGGAAGACATCCGCGATCTGACCGAGCGGCCCGGTTCGAACAGGGCGTTTCGCATTGTCGTACGGCGAACTGCGTACCTCCTCAGGATCAACACTCGGGCTGGCGATATGACACGTCACTTCAATTGCATGCAAGCGGCGGCCGATGCGGGATTGGCGCCGCGCGTCTTGTATGCGAACGCAGAAGACCGGATCTCCATCACCGATTTTGTGAAAGCCGTACCTCTACCGGCGGCTGACGCACTGGTTCGGATTCCCGCCGCATTGCGAACCCTGCACGCATTGCCGCCGTTTCCCAGATCGCCGTTCAACACCACATGCACCTTTCTCCTGGACCACGGACCTATGCTGGACGGGTTCCTCGAGAAGTTTCGAACATCAAGCATTCTGGCTGCGAACGACACTCAGGAGTTGCTGGCTTGCTACCAGCAAGTGGTCGCAGTGTACTCGCGTCTTGATTCGGATCTGACGCCCGCACATAACGACTTATTCAAGCCGGACAACATGCTCTTCGACGGCAGACGTCTCTGGCTGGTGGACTGGGAAGCGGCTTTCCAGAATGATCGGTATGCCGACCTCGCCGTGGTCGCGAACATGATCGTTACCAATGACCCGCAGGAAGCAACCTATCTTCAAGAGTATTTCCGTAAACCGCCGGATGAATACCAAAGAGCCCGATTCTATTTGATGAGACAGCTCGCGCACATGTTCTACGCCCTGGCATTCTTGACTTTGGCGTCATCGGAAGGGCCCATCGATCCAAGTGAGCCGGTACCCGCATACAGCGACTTTCAGAGGCGTTTCTGGACGCGCGAAGTCAGTCTGTCGGACGCACACGCGAAAACGCTATTCGGAAGGGTGCATTGGGAGCAACTCTCGCAGAACATGCGGCAGCCACGTTTCCACGAAGCTCTGAGAATTGTTTCGGAACGACGTATAGGTGTGCCGAGCACTCGCTAGAATCCAAGAGAGATGCAGACACCAGACTGGGCACGATTGTCGATTCCGGGAACGCAGTTGTTGGAAGAGCGGATCGAGTGCCACCATGCCGTGCAGATCAACACGCGCCTCGCACGCGGATTCTTGCGTGCAAAGGATGACGACAGTCACACCAGCTTGTCGTGGGATCCGTTGGCCCAGGCGCTAACCGGTCAGCCGCTCGCACCCTTTCGGCTAGGACTGCGGATCGCAAACTTGACGTTGCTGCTGCTTGGGCTGGCGAGCGAGGAAATAGGCAGCTTCTCGCTCGATGGCCACACGTTCCAAGATGCTCTTACCTGGGTAGGCGAGCGCTTGCGGGCAAGCGGCATTGATCCGGCCCCGCTGTCTCTACCGATTCACTTCACACTGGACGATCATCCGCTGCTGCACGGCGCGCGCTTTCGTTTGCAGGGCAGGGAGCCATTGTTCGAGGAATTGGCCAAGTGGTATGGCAATGCGGCGCGGTGCCTGCATGCCGTATCGTCTCCGGTGCGCTGCTGGCCTCATCACTTCGATATCGCAACGCAGATCGGCTCCGGTGCTGGATCAATCGGAGTGGGAATGTCGCCTGGCGACGGCAGTTATCCCCAACCCTATTTTTACGTTTCGCCGTGGCCTTATCCGGAAGGCTCTGCCTTGCCAGCGCTGGCATCAGGCAAGTGGCACACGGAGGTGTGGGTAGGAGCGGTACTCACTGGCGATGAGATTCTGTCCAAGACAGATCAACAGCGGTTCGTGCAGGATTTCATTCAACAGGCAATTGCCGCGGTTCGCTGAGAGCCCCGCGCTACGAGTGAACTCCGGAATGAGCATGTTCGAGGAACCCTTCGGCGAGACGTTCGATGCGCGCGCCCAACGGAGTGTAAGACACGACGACCGAAAACAGAAAGGCTCCGACGGCGGTAAGTACAGCTTCCGTGTATTCGCCGGGATAGTGAGACGGATGCATGAATGCGTCCGCAGCAAACGTGCAAATTCCGAGAAAAGCGGACGAAGTCCATCTATTTACAAAGTGCCGCGCATACGGCGTAAACGATAGGCCGAGTGTGGGAAGAGTGGCCAGCAGGCCCGTCTTGCTGGCCACGACGACGTGCGCTGCTGTCAGCCCCAGCAGATGGCCTTGGACCATGAGCACCAGGCAAACGGCTCCTGCCTCAATGCCCTTGTGCCC
>Ga0075030_100003901_pt1 | contig 13508 bp, 11 predicted proteins | sample LitLauG_LLR_2012_FD_71393 | JGI IMG/M metagenome (GOLD analysis project Ga0075030, IMG submission 71393) | Freshwater sediment microbial communities from Pennsylvania, USA - Little Laurel Run_MetaG_LLR_2012 | ecosystem: Environmental > Aquatic > Freshwater > Creek > Sediment | place: USA... | reverse complement strand
GCCCAATCGTGCCCGGGCACTCCCCGCCCAGCGGGTTGCAGGTCACCAGCGGGGAGGCTTCCGTCAAGCCGTAGCCTTCCGTGAGGTGGCAGCCGGTTACCGCCTGCCAGTGTTCGCCAACCGCCCGATGGATCGCAGCCCCTCCTCCGAGGGCGATCTTGAGAGAACGGAAATCGAGTTGCGCGAAACCTGGCGTGTTCAACAAACCGTTGTACAGCGTGTTGACCCCGGAGATCGCCGTGAACGGTACGCCCCTCAACTCCTTGACAAAGCCCCGCATGTCCCGCGGGTTGGTTATCAACAGGTTCATTCCTCCCAGCTCGGTGAACAGGAGGCAGTTCACGGTGAGCGAGAAGATGTGATACAGCGGCAGCGCAGTCACTATAATCTCGGACCCCTCCAGGAGCTTCCCCCGCGACCATTCGGCGCCCTGGAGCAGATTGGCGAGCAGGTTGCCATGCGTAAGAATGGCGCCCTTCGATGTCCCCGTAGTGCCGCCCGTGTACTGCAATAGGGCGATATCGTCGCGCCCGGGCGAGGCCTCGTCCAGATCCGCCCTTCCTCCGCGTTCGAGCGTGCTCGGAAAGCTGACTGCTCGTGGTATGTGCCACTGCGGCACCATCTTCTTCACTCGCTTGACCACGAAATTCACCAGCCACCGCCGCGGAGCCGGAATAAGATCGCCCATCTGCGTCGTTACCACACACTTCACTTGGGTGCGCGCGAGGACCTTCTCCAGTACGTGGGCGAAGTTCTCCAGAATGAGGATCGCTTCGGCGCCCGAGTCCTTGAGCTGATGCTCCAGTTCGCGCGCCGTATAAAGCGGGTTCACATTCACCACAATCATCCCGGCACGGAGTACGCCGAAGAAGGCGATGGGGTACTGGAGAAGATTCGGCAGCATGAGGGCGATTCGCGATCCCTTTTGTAATCCCGGCAGGCTTTGCAGCCACGCCGCGAATTCCCGGCTCCGGCGCTCCAGTTGCGCATAGGTAATCGTCGTGCCCAGGTTGCGGAACGCTGGATTTTGGGGAAATTTGCGGCAGGTGCGTTCCAACACATCGGTCACGGACGCGTATTCGTGAAGGTCGATCTCGGGCTGCACGCCGGCCGCGTAACTGTTCAGCCAAATGTGATGCATGCACGGCCTCCTGATGAGCTAAGCGGGACCGCTTAGCGGTTGCTCCACCGATATCCAATGTAAATCCATTCGCGCTGCACGGCAACGAATTTAATATCTTAAACTCTTAATATGCCGCCCGCGGCTACTTGCTACGGGTCCGCGCCTTGGGGAGGCGAGCCTCTAGCTCCGCGATGCGGCCCCGCAGACGTTCCACTTCCGCGTCTCGCTCCGAAGGGGCCGGACCGGTGAACAGGTTCTTCATTAGGTTCAAGGGCGACAAGGCCGCCGAACGCACATCGCCGAAACCGCCCTGGAGGGTCTCTTGCACCTTGTGGTAGGCGTCAAACGCGGATTTGAGATACCACATAATGAACTCCTGGCCCGCCTGGTCGGATGCGATGATCAACTGGCGCAACAAATCGAGCGGCAGTCCCGTCGGCTGGCCTTTGGCATCTTCCACGATGATCTGCGTGAGGATCACCCGCGTCAGATCCTCGCCCGTCTTCGCATCCACCACCTGCACCTCTGCCCCGCTGCGGATCAAGGCTGCCAAATCATCCAGGTTGACGTATTTCCTTGCGGACGTGTCGTATAGCCGGCGATTGGGGTATTTGCGGATAACGATTTTGCCCTGCTGCACTGCGGCACCTCTGATTGATCTTGACATAAAAAGATCTGAAGATCTATAGTGGTATTGGATGCTGCAATGCAGCAACCGGGAAGTGATTATGCCCATCAAAACGAAATCCCATCCCACCACGCATGCCCGGAGTTCCTCCCCTCTCTCCCTGTTACCGGAGTGGGTCCGCCAAGGTACGGAGAGCTTCTTCGCTACCCAGCGGATTCTTTTGGACTTGGTCATGCGCCAGAACGCCAATACGATTCATGCCGTCCGGGAACGGCTGGCGGACGCAAGTTCCATTCCCGCCGCGGCTCTCACCGAAATGGCCGGCGAGGGCATTTCGAACTTCATCGCCGCGCAGCGGGTTTTGCTGAACCTGGCGCAGCGGCAGAACGAAATTGTCATGACCGGCGTCAAAGAAAGAACCGGCGGTGCGGTGCCCGTTGCGGCCATGGCCGAACTCCTGCGCCGCGGCCTCGATACCTTCATCGATATGCAGCAGCATTTCCTCACTCTGGCGTCCAGGCAAACCGATGCCTGGATTGACGCCACCAAATTGGGTGAAGCCTTTACCGGCCGCAGCGTGGCGGAGCTCGCCCGCGAAGCCATGGAGAATTTCGTGCGCAGCCAGAAGAAGTTCCTCGATGTGATCGCCGAGGAGACCGCTTATGCCACCGGCGCCAAGCCGGATGGCACCCCTGCCGGTAACAAAACCCAAGTCGCGGAGTTGGCGCGTCACGCCACTGAGGCCTTTATCGACGCCCAGAAAAAACTGTTGGATCTCGCTACACAGCAGGCCAGTGTGAATGCCAACACGGCCCGCCGAACGATCGGCGCTTTGAACCCGCTTCCGCCGGCCTTTCTGGCTGATCTGACGCGCCAAACCGTCGACACTTTCGGCGCCGCGCAAAAGGCGCTCATGGATCTGATGCCCAAACCGGCTCACGGGAATGGCTCCGCCGAGGCGCCCAAGAAGGCAGCCCACAAACGGAGCGGCCGGGCGCACCATGTTCCCGCCGCTTAGCGTGGCGTGACCGAGCGCTGCCTTCCGTGGGGCAGGTTTCCCACCTGCCCTCGCCCCCGTCCATCAGACATGCTGTACTAAAGACAATCGCCCATGTCCGAAAAAATCACTATCTTCGATACCACCCTGCGAGACGGCGAGCAGGCCGCCGGCACGCGCCTGGGGAGCCGTGAGAAGCTCATGATTGCGAGGCAACTGGCGCAGTTGCACGTCGACGTGATCGAAGCCGGCTATCCGGCATCTTCCCCCGAGGACTCCGCAGCCGTCCGCCTCATCGCCGAGGAGATTGACGGTCCCGTCATCTGCGCCCTCTCGCGCGCGGTCCCGGTCGATATCGAGGCTTGCGGCAAGGCGTTCGCTCGCGCCCGGCGGCCGCGGATCCACACCGGAATCGGCGCCTCCGATATTCACATCGCGGGCAAGTTTCAGGATGAGCGCTACGGCCGTTCCCTGGGTGAAAAGAAGGTCAAAATTTTGCAGATGGCAGTGGATGCGGTCAAGCTGGCGCGGCAATACACCAATGACGTCGAGTTTTACGCCGAAGACGCCGGCCGCGCCGACCCCGCTTACCTCTTCGAGATGTTGCAGGCCGCCATTGAAGCCGGAGCTACCGTCGTCAACATTCCCGATACCACCGGATATACCGTCCCGGAGCAATACGGCTGCCTCATCCGAACCATCCGGGAGCGAGTGCCGAATATCGGCCAGGCCGCCATCAGCGTGCATTGCCACGATGATCTCGGGCTGGCCGTGGCCAATACCTTATACGGCATCCTCAACGGCGCGCGCCAAGTGGAAGGCACCATCAATGGAATCGGCGAAAGGGCCGGCAACGCCGCCCTCGAAGAAGTGGTCATGGCGCTGCGCACGCGCCACGATTATTTCGGGCTGCACACCGGTATCGAGACACGCGAGTTCCACCGCACCAGCCGGTTGGTCTCCGATCTCCTCGGTATCAAGGTTCCACCCAATAAAGCCGTGGTGGGCGGCAATGCCTTTTCCCACAGCTCGGGAATCCATGTCGACGGCTTTCTGAAAGAACGCGAAACCTACGAGATCATGCGGCCGGAGGATCTGGGCCTCGAGGAGAGCCGTGTCGTGCTGACCGCGCGTACGGGCCGCCACGGCCTCCGCGACCGCCTCCAGAAACTCGGATATTCCCTTTCCCCCACGGAGTTGAACCAGGCCTACGACCGATTTCTCCTCGTCGCCGACAAAAAGCAGGAGGTGTTCGACGAGGATCTCATCGCCATCCTGCATGACGAGCTTCATCCCGTGCCGGAAACCTACCAACTCGAATATTTGCATATCTATAGCGGCACGTCGGCCATCCCCACTGCCACCGTGAGAGTCCGCATCCAAGGCGAATCGCGGGAAGGCGCCGCCATTGGAGATGGCCCCGTGGATGCCGTCTGCAAAGCTCTTTCTTCGGTTACCCGGACCGCCGCCCGGCTCGTGACCTACGAAATTCGAGCCGTCACCAGTGGAACCGAGGCCCTGGGCGAAGTTACCGTGCAACTCGAGCGCGAAGGATGGAAGGTACAGGGACGCGGCGCCTCCACGGACGTCATCGAAGCCAGCGCCAAGGCCTATGTCGATGGTCTGAACAAACTCGCCAACCTCAGTCGGAAGCCGAGTATTGACGCCGCCAGTGGTCCGTAAGATACACTGAAGTCGCAATGGCTACGCGGCGCGCCGGCGTTCAAAAGACCTATGAGTCGGCGCCGTTGCCCATTTGGCAGGAATTACTGGTCGGCGTGGAAATGGCGTCCCTCCGGATTTCGCCGGTGTATTGGGGTTACGGGATACCCCGCGGCGATGGATCGGCCGTGGTGGTCGTACCGGGTTTCCTGGCCACCGACTTTTATCTCACCGAGTTCCGGGCCTGGCTTCGCCGCATCGGCTATACCTCCTTTGATTCCAATATCGGCGTGAACGCCGAGTGCCCGAACCTGCTGATCAAGCACCGCCTCACCGCCACCATCGAAAAAGCGTACCGGGCCCGGAAAAAGAAGGTCCATCTCATCGGCCACAGTTTGGGAGGGGTACTGGTCCGTGCGGTCGCCTCGCAGGCGCCGGAGATGGTCGCATCGGTCATCACCTTGGGATCGCCCTTTCGAGGGATCACCCTCCACCCCACGGTGCTGCGCATCGCCCAGACCGTGCGGGGGCAAATCCTGAGCCGGCACGGCAAGGACGTGCTGCCTGGATGCTATACCGGCGCCTGCACCTGCCGCTTCATCGAATCGCTGGAGGAAAGCCTGTCCCGATCGGTTCGCCAAACCGCGATCTACAGCAAGGCGGATGGCATTGTGGATTGGCGTGTCTGCCGCACCGGCAGGCCCGCTGCCGATTTCGAGGTCTCCGCCACCCACATCGGAATGGTTTTTAACCCCCTCGTATTTGATATTGTGGCCCACCGCCTCGCGGGGACACGCGGGACAGGTTCCCGGCCTGCCCCCTGAGAGGTTTCCGGCTCTGCAAGAATCGGCCGCTACAATTGCTGTATGCCCACCGTCCAAACCTGGGACCCCGCAAACTATGCGCGCCATGCCCGCTTTGTTTCCGACCTGGGCCTGCCGGTCGTGGAGTTATTAGCACCCCGGCCTGGCAACCGCATTCTCGACCTTGGCTGCGGAGACGGCGAACTAACAAAAAGACTGGTCGATCTTGGCTGTGAGGTGGTTGCGGTCGATTCCAGCGGTCCGCAAATTGAAGCCGCCCGCAAACTCGGGCTGGACGCCCACGTGATGAGTGCCGAGAGTCTGCCGTTCACCGAAGAGTTCGATGCTGTCTTCAGTAATGCTGTTCTTCATTGGATCAAAAACGCCGACCTGATGATCGCCTCCGTGTACCGTTCTCTAAGACTCGGCGGGCGCTTTGTGGCCGAATGCGGGGGCTATGGCTGCGTGCATAAGATCCGGACGGCCCTGGTACAAGCTTTGGACCGGCGCGGGATCGCTGGGGAGGCTCGCGTGCCCTGGTATTTTCCGACCCCGGGCGACTACGCGACGCGGTTGGAGCGCGCAGGGTTCCGCGTGGATAGTATTGCATTGATCCCGCGTCCGACGCCGCTGCCCGGCGACGTCATCGGCTGGCTGGAAACATTTGCGCAAAGCTTCCTCCATGGTCTTCCGAGCGCAGCGCGAGAGCAATACCTACATGAAGTCCGCGCCACCCTGGAGCCGCAACTCCGGGACAACATCGGAACCTGGATCGCCGACTACGTGCGGCTACGATTCGCCGCGACCAAAGCTCCCCCACTCGCATAGCCTGAAAAGCTAAGCTAGATCCGCAGATGCCGCATCAGCTTCACCAGCCGCGTCATCCAGCGGGCATGGAACGCGGCGTCCATGCCTCGGGAGGGACCGATGGGCAACAGTCTCTGGACCGCCACCGTCTGCGTCTCCGTGAATTTCAGAATTCCCTCCGCGCCGTGCCGGGGCCGCAGGCCCGACTCCTTCCAGCCGCCGAGGGGCGCATCCACCGAGCCCCAGGCAGCGGCGTACGCCTCGTTCACATTGACACTGCCGGCTTGCATCTGTCGTGCCAGGCGGAAACCGCGGCGTTGGCTGCGCGTCCAAATGCTCGCGTTCAATCCATAGCGGCTGCCATTGGCCGCTTCAATGGCCTCCTGTTCGGTGGCAAACGGATAAACCGAAACCACCGGCCCGAACGTCTCCTCGGCATAAGCCTTCATCCCTTCGCGGACATTCGTCAAAATGGTCGGCTCATAGAACAGCGGCCCCACCTCCGGACGCCGCCGGCCGCCGGTTACCAGCTTGGCTCCCTTCTGTAGAGCGTCGGCCACGTGTTCTTCGACCGTGTCCAACTGCCGTTCGGTTGTGAGCGAGCCCATGTCGACCGAGTAGTCCAACGCCGTACCCAATTTCAGCGCGCGCGCCCGCTCCGCAAACCGCGTCAGAAATCGGTCGTAGAGCGACTGGTGAACGTAGATCCGCTCGATGGAGATGCACACCTGCCCAGCCCCCGGGAAACACCCGCGGATGGCGCCATCCACGGCCGCCTCCAGATCGGCATCGTCGAGCACGAGCATGGGGTTCTTCCCGCCGAGTTCGAGCGAGCAGCCAATCAGCCGTTCCGCCGCCTGCCGGGCCACCAGTTTCCCCGTCCGGGTGCTGCCCGTAAACATGAGAAAATCCACCCGCTCGCCTAAAGCCGGTCCCAGCAACGGCCCCTCCCCGGTGACCACCGCGAACACATCCGGTGGAAGACACGCTTCCCTCAGCAGGGCCACCGCCCACAGCGCCGTGAAACTGGTCTGCACATCGGGCTTCAGGACCGCGGTGTTGCCCGCCATGAGCGCCGGCACCGCATCCGTGATCGCAAGATTCAGCGGATAATTCCAGGGGACGATAAACCCCACTACGCCGACGGGCAGTTTCCATTCCCACGTCTCCGTGAGCGCGGGCAGGGCGCCTTTGCGGCGGCGCGGCCGCAGCAATTTTTCCGATCGCCGGGCGTAATACCGCGACACCACCGCCGTATCCAGGATCTCCTCGAACGCGTGCCGCCGCGCCTTCCCGGTCTCGAGCTGGATCAGATCCAGCACCTCGTCCTGGCGCTCGAGCAGCAGGTCGTGAAAGCGCAAAAAGATCGCTGCCCGGCTCGCGAAGGATCGCGCTGCCCAAGCGGGCTGCGCCAGGCGGGCGCGCCTCACCGCCAACTCCACGTCCGCTTCTTGGCCCGCGGGAATCTGTCCCAGCACCGCGCCGAGAAAAGGGATGCGAACTGCCTTCCTGTCGCGAGTTCCCCCGGCCAGGGTGATGTGGGACGCAAGCTGGTCCAACCGGTCGCGCTGCAAAACTTGACAGCTCCTTTGAATCCATTTTACTCTACAATCGGAGTCTAAAATCTTATTAAAACGGCGAGGCCTGCCGTCAAGATCTGGCGGCCGAAGACGACTGTTCGGATGATGAAGAAATCGTGGGATGCCACGCCAGTTGTTTGTGAAAGAGAAGCAACGCATGGATCAACACAGTCCGGTTGAGAGCCGGCGCTTGTCGGGGGCAGATGCCGCCTTCCTCTACCTCGAACGCCCGGAGATCCCTTTACACATCGCGTGTGTTTCCATTTTTGAGAGCGAAATACCATTCGAGGATTTCGTCGCCAACATTGATTCCAAGCTTCACCTGATCCCGCGGTACCGCCAGATCGCCGTGGCGCCGCCATTCAACATTGGCTATCCCACTTGGGAATGGTATAGCCAGTTCGATATCCGCCGGCATATTCTCCGCGTGCGGCTGGAGCCTCCCGGCGGAGAAGCCCAATTGGAAGCCCTCGCCGGACGCATCCTGAGCCAGGTGATGGATCGCAACAAGCCGTTGTGGGACATCCACGTGGTGGAAGGGCTCCAAGGCGGCCGCGGCGCACTCATCCCCCGGGTGCATCACGCGCTGGCCGACGGCGTCTCGGGCGCGGCGATCTTGAAGGTGATGCTCGACCCCACCCCCGAAGGCTCGCGCGCCATCCGGAAACCTCGTTTTCGCCCCCCGGCGCCCCGTCCGGCAGACGGCTCCATAACCACCGCCCTGTCTAATGCGGTTCACAGCACCTTGGAAAACGTGCTGGCTGCCGAGGCAGGTCTTCTCAGCCTGGCGCAGGGGCTGTTTACCGATCGGATGAGGAACGGTCTCCAGGGCCTGGTGGAATTGTTGCCGGAATTGGGGGCGTCGGTAGAGCGGCTTCCGTTCAACAGGCCGTGCACCGGCGAGCGCAGGTTCTGTTGGGCGGAGTGCGGGTTCGACGAGGTGCAGGCCATCCGCAAAGCCGTAGGAACGACTGTCAACGACGTGATTCTGACGGTGGTCACCCGGGCCCTTTCGCGCTATGTGAAGCGGCACGGACAATCGGTGGAGAACCGCTTCGTGCGCGTGGTTTGCCCCTTCAGCTTGCGCCGCGACGAACAACAGGACAGCCTCGGCAACCAGATCTCATTCATCCCGGTCGCACTGCCGCTGGATATCGAGGATCCGGTCGCCCTGCTAAAAGCCGTGGCGGCACGGACGCAAATCATGAAGAACGCCGGCGCGGCTCAACTGCTCTCTTTGGCCGCGAGCTGGCTGGGTTCGGCCCCTCCCCCGCTCCAAGCCATGTTCTGGCAGGCGATCCCCATGGTCCCCTTGCCGGTACCCCTGTTAAACATGATCTGCACCAATGTGCCGGGGTCTCCCACGCCGCTCTACTCGGTGGGAAAGCGTATGCTGGCCTCGTACCCGCAGGTTCCCACCGGCTATGAGCTGGGGATCGGTTGTGCCGCGCAGAGCTATGACGGGAAAATCTTCTTCGGGCTCACCTCCGATAGCCACGCCGCTCCCGACGTGCATCGATTACGCGATTTCATCCGCACCTCTTTCGCCGATCTTTGCCGTGCTGCCGGACTGAAGACAGCGCCTGTGAGGCGTGCGCCGCGAAAGCCGCGGGTGGAATCCGTCGCAGCCGTTGTCGCATAGGGTCGTCCCCGCCGTGATATCCTCAGGACTAGCCAAGGGCCATGGTTCTGCGGAAAGCACTCTGGGGCGCGATGGGAGGGCTGATTGGGGCCGCCGCCCTGCTTGCCGCCCTGCCCTTCCGCGAGTATCCCGGCATCGAATACAACGACTTCCCGGTGCCCCCCGATTTTCAGGAAAGAACGGAATGGGTTTTCGCCCGATTGATGTATCCTCCCGCGCCCACCGCTCGCTTCGATCGCAGTGGCAGCCGCAATGGCGGCTCCGGCTGGACCCTGGGCTACTCCAGTTGGACGCAGGACTACCCGCGGGCCGACCGCCACTTTGTCCTCGCCGTACGGCGCTTGACCCGGCTGCACACCCGCTCCGTGGAGCAGCCGGTCAATCTCGACGATGGCGATGTCTACGATTGGCCATGGCTGTACGCCGTCCGGACGGGCGAGTGGAAATTGTCGGACAACCAGGCTAAAACGTTGCGCGAATACCTGCTGCGCGGTGGATTCCTGTTTGTGGACGATTTCTGGGGGACCCAGGAGTGGGCGGTATTCCTGCAGAGTCTGCACAAGGTCTTTCCGGACCGCCAGCCCGTCGAGATTCAGAACAGCGACCAGATCTTCCACTCGGTCTACGACATGAACGACCGCTACCAGGTTCCCGGCGCGTGGGGCGTCGGCCGCTACGGCGGGCGCGCCGGTTACCAGAATGACGGCGACACACCCTACTGGCGCGCCGTTTATGACGACCAGGGCCGCGTCATGGTGGCGATCGTCATGAATTCGGACCTGGGGGATTCCTGGGAATTCGCAGACGATCCCTACTACCCAGAGAAATACTCCGCGCTGGGAATTCGCACCGGCGTCAACTATATCGTCTACTCGATGACGCACTAGTGTCCCCCGCAGCGCCCCAACTCGAATTCGCCTTCGAAGCCGTCGTGGAAATCGGTGCGCCGCTCGACTTGGGCCTCACCGGCAGCGGCCGCCGGCGCATCATTCCCATTCACGGGGGGCGTTTCGAAGGCCCGGCCATCCGGGGCCGCATCTTACGCGGTGGAGCGGACTGGCAGATTGTGCGGGACGATGGCAGCGCCGAGCTTGACGCCCGCTACACCCTCGAGACCGACCGCGGCGCCCTGATTTACGTGGTCAACCGGGGCATGCGCCAAGGTCCGCCCGACGTCCTCGAGAAACTGAATGCCGGTGAACCGGTCGATCCCGGCTCCTATTATTTCCGCACCATCCCCTCGTTCGAGACCAGCGCCGACGAGTGCGAATGGCTCACCCGGGCCCTCTTCCTCGGTGTAGGAGAACGGCGCCCCGATGGGGTTACGGTACGCTTTTGGAAAATTCTTTGAAAATTTCGGAATTTCGGGGACAGGCGCAAGCGCATTAGTCAGGAACCAACCAACGATTGGTGCACAACACTTTGGTTTCAATTACGTTCAAAGCTCACGGGCGAAAACCACGGTACACTGAATTGATTCCGCAATGACGCTCGCCCCAAGGCAAAGCCTCGGCCTCATAGGAGATCCTCGCGCCGATCGGCGAGGGCAGACAGTGCACCTTGAATTCGGTCGCCGGTATGGTTCGATCTTTCACAGTCGCATTATCGCCTAGAAGAAATGACCATACAAGTGGTCAGTTAGGCGCATCGCAGCATCCGCGGCCATGACGGATCCTCCTGAATCTCACCCAGGCTCAGGGGCGGCCGCGGCGTCCCCTTGGGTTGGTTGAGCTCACGGTGCCACCATCCGACGTCGTGCCACTTGCCCAGCTTGAACCCGACGCAGCGGTATACACCGATCGATTGGAATCCGACCGATTCGTGCAGGCCGACACTGCCGGCGTTGGGCAGCGTGATCCCGGCGTAGGCGTTTAAAAAGCCTTGGGCCGTCAGGATCTCGAGTAGCGACAGGTACAATCCCCGGCCGATTCCACATCGCCGGAAGTCCGGGTGCACGTAGACCGACGTGTCCACGGACCACTGATAGGCGGCGCGTACCCTGTGCCGGGTGGCATAGGCGTACCCGGTGATGCGGCCTTCCTGCTCGCAGACGAGCCACGGATAAGCGGGCAGCGTTTCCCGGATGCGCCGCTCGATCTCCGGCCCGTCCGGAGGGTCGACTTCGAACGAGATCGGTGTGGAGGTCACAATGGGAAGATAAATCTCAGCGATACCAGCCGCATCACTTTCCGTTGCCAACCGGAGATCGGCACCCATGCGTCCGATTCAGTCTGTGCCCTGCACCACGCCCTGCACCACGGCCTCGCCCACGCTCTCGCGTTCCGAGCGCTTCATCGCCGGCACCAGCACGCGGTTCCACCACATGATGACGCCTGTGACAAACAACACCACCGGCACCAGTCCGAGAATCACCCAGAGAGTCTCGACGGGCCAGCCCCAGCGGTTGCCAAAGTGTAAGTACGCGGGCCAGCGCAGGATCTTATCGCCGATGGCTACGGGCTGCCGCTTCCGGAAGGGCTGGTTGATGGGTGTAAGGGCGCCCACAAAATTCTGAAAGGGCTGTGGGAAGACGAGCAGCACGCCGGTGATCCCCCACATGAAAATGAACAGGAAAGTCCAGATACCCATGGCGCTGTGCAGGTCCCAATTGAAGCGTTTCCAGTTCGCCCGCCAACTAATGGTCAAGCTGCGCCGCCAGGTTTCCACTCCGGGCCACCAGACGACCAAGCCCGTGAGGCACATCAGGGTAAGAACGCCCGCGCCGGCCCCGTTCACGGCGCGCCCCGGCTTGCCGGCCAACAGGTTGATATGCAGGTCTGCGAGCCAGGCGAGAACCTTAATGCCGGTGGGCACCGCGGGACCCACGTCCTGGCCCGTGTAGGGGTCGAACAGCCGCTGCTTCTGCTGGTTGCCGCGGCGCATCCAGATTTCGACCGCCTGGTTCAGCTTCTTCCCCTCCCAGACGTAGCTCACCGAATATCCGGGGTAAGCCCGCACAGCGGCTTGCTTCAAACCATCGTGTGTGAGGCGTGGGCCGGTAGCCGAAACCAGCAAGGGTCCCGGAGAGAGCTTGTTGTAAAGCGTGTTGCGGTAAACAATCGCGCTGCCGGAGACGCTGATGGCGAAAACGTAAAGGCCGAAACTGATCCCCGTCCAAAGATGAACCTGGAACAGCGCCTTGCGCAGCCACACGGTTTGGGGGCGTCGGGCCCATCGTTGTCCGACTGTCAGGGACCTCGCCGGGCTCATTTTCGCTTCGCCTTACCCGCCGCCGGGAACGTCAGATTGTTCGAGAAGAACGGCAGCACCTTCAAGGCAAACCGTTCCTTGACGTGGTTGGTATGGTCGCCCTCATACGTTTCGAAAGTGTGCGTCACATCGAACCGGCTCAGCGCTTGATCGAGCTCCTGGTTCGACGCCGCCAACCCATCCTGCAAGCCGACATCCATCGCAATGGCGTGATATTTCTTCAGATTCGCCACGTATTGATCGACCATGGCCAGGGGCGAATTGGCCACCCACTTCGCCGCGATGGCCGGCTGGAGTTCGCCATCCTTGGTGGGCAGATCGAGGAATTGCGGCGGGTTCTTGGGATTGGGAGACCAGGCCGCCGCCTCGGCAAGTTGCACATTGGCGAAACCCCCGCCTCGTCCATTGGTTCCCTTGGGCGGCGCTTTTTTGGGTGGAGCCGCGGCGCCGCCCCGCCCCTGCAAAGCGGGATTGTTCATCAGGCAGCAGGAGCTCATGGCGTAAAAGCTGGAGTACACCTCGGGATACTTCATGGCGAGCCGCCAGGTTCCGTATCCGCCCATCGAGTGACCGGCCAGGCCGCGGCTCATGCGATCGGCCACGGTGCGGTAATGAGTGTCGATGTACGAGACCAGGTCCTGCGTAAGGAAAGCTTCCCAATCGCCTGTGGTTACCGAATTCGAATACATGCTGCCGTTGTAGATGGTATAAGCATCGGGGCTCACCAGGATCATCTCTTTCGCCGTGCCGGCGGTCATGTCCTGGTCCGCGGCATCGGGTAGCCCGATGAAGGACACCCAGCGCTCGCCCGTCAGCCCATACCCGTGCAGCAGGTAGACTACCGGGTAGCGCCGATTCGGGCTGGCGGCGTAACTGGGCGGAAGGTAAACAAAGACGTCGCGGTCCGGCGAATCGCCTTCCAGGTTGCCTTCCAGCGACTTGCCGTGCACCTGGATTTTTTCGATGGCGCCGGCATTCTGTCCCGGCGCACCGGTTTGAGCGCACAGCAAGCTGCAGGCGCCTGCGAGAACGATGAGGATGTACGTGGCTTTCATC
>Ga0075030_100003900_pt1 | contig 13510 bp, 9 predicted proteins | sample LitLauG_LLR_2012_FD_71393 | JGI IMG/M metagenome (GOLD analysis project Ga0075030, IMG submission 71393) | Freshwater sediment microbial communities from Pennsylvania, USA - Little Laurel Run_MetaG_LLR_2012 | ecosystem: Environmental > Aquatic > Freshwater > Creek > Sediment | place: USA... | reverse complement strand
GGCTCCCATTGCACGGCGGGCAAAGTAAGCACGGCGACGGACCGCCCCGGCCCCGCCAGATACATCGCGTCCACCGCCAGCGTTGCCGCCGCCGACGCGGCCCCCGCGACGTCGGTCGCGCCGAACCAGCCGACGCCAAATTGATCCGCCTGCGTGGAAAGATCCAGCAGCACCGGGCCGTGGCCCGGCGTCGGTATCACAATGTTCGTCGGTGCGCCGCCCGCGCTCTGCACCCCCGCCTGCACGGTCGCGAGCGTAGCGGCAGGTGCACTGGCGGGCAGCGTATACGTAAGCACCGGCACTGTGGCGGGTGTCCAGAACACCAGCGCATCGAGCAGGCCGAGATTTTGCGCCTCGCGGACGGCGTAATACGGCAGTGCTACGTTCGCCGCATAGGGGTCGGGCAGGATCGGCAGCAAATACTGCAGGCCGAAGCCCAGCGCCAGGCCGCCCGTAGCAGCCGATTTGCCGTCGTAGGTCGCCACCAGCAGCAAACCGAGGGCCGGAGTGGTCCGGAACACGGCGTTGGCGATGGCGAGTCCGAGCGCCCGCGCCGGTGCCGGCGGTGTTTCGAGCGGCGCGGCCTCGATGATCAGGCCCTGGAACAGCGCCGAGTCGACCAGCACGACCAGCGCCTGCTTTGCATGGACGAACACGCGCTTGCCGGCTACGGTGACGGGCCGGTCGAAATTGCCGCGCACGTCACCAAACGTCAGCAGTACCTCGGAGCCGGCAGCGGAACCGAAATAGCTCAACGGGAAATTCGGCGCCCACTGCAGGTCGACGCGCGACGCCGGTGGCCGGCCGGGCGCCGGACTCCACAGTGGCACGGTGACGCGCAGACCCGTGCCGCGCGCCGCGCTTGCGCCGAGCGAGATCAGGCCCGGGTCGACGAAGAGTGCGACCGGGCCCGGCGGCACCGGCGTCGCCTGCCCCCGCCAAGCCAAGGCAAGGCCGTCCGCCAGGGCGAGGGCGAGCCCGCCGGCCCCTGATGCCTGGCCCAGTGTGGTCGCATTGGCAATGGTCACGGGAAGCGTCCATGCCGCACCGGTGACCGGCGCAGAGCCCGACGGCATAAACGTTGCGGATCGAACATCCGCGGCGGTGAAAGCCGGGGTTGCCGTGGTGGCCGGAACGAGAATGCGGCGGGAGATGGCGTCGTAGATTGGCGGCTGAACGGTGACGTCAACGGCTACGCTTGAGCCATACACCTGCACGCGTGCCGGAACCGCGGCGCCGAGTTTCGCCCCCGCGGCGTGAAACACGAACACCACTGTCTTGGGCGGCTCGACCGAGGCTAGCCGTGCGTCCTGGCCCGGCCCGGCGCCAGCCGGGGGCGCACCGGGATCAAGCTTGAGGGTGAGCGTGCAGGTGACTGAGGCCGGGACCACGATCTCGCGACCCGATGGCACGAGCTTCTGGTTGAGCGTCAGCGTCCCGGATTTGATGCGCAGGCCGGTGTAGCCGCCCACCGGAGCGGCGCCGGCGATCTGGCGGGCATCGATCCAGACGCTTCCGCCAACCAGCGCAAACTTGTCGGACGCAAAGGGTATGCCCTGCAGCGGAACCGTGAGGAACGGGGCAGCGCCCGGGCTGCGCACGAAATCGAATTGCCGGACGATCCGGAACAGGTCGATCCAAACCGGTCGCCCGAGCGGGTCGAGAAACGGACCGAAGGACGTATCGATTGCCCGCCCCAGCGTCCAGTCCGGCGCGAGACCGGGCACCAGGGTGGAGGCGAGCGGCACGTCGCGCCGCGCAACGAGAAAGGAAGCCGCGTCTACGGGCGGCGCCGCCGCCGCGGCCGCAGCCGCGGCCTTCAGGTTCGCGAGGTGCGCCGCCGCAATTGCGCTGCGGTTCAGCGCTGGCACGACCGGGGCGGCGCGCGTCAGCGGCTGGGCTTGGCCTGCCGCCAGAGCCTGCGCAACCGCGGCCAGCGCCTGAGCGAGCTGGTCCGGTGCGGTATCGGGTGCCGGACGCAGGTCGCCCGTCAGGGCAGTCAGCTTATCCAGCAGATTGGCTGCACGATCGACGGCCATGAGTCGCCTCCCGGTATCGGGTTGCCTATGGTTACGCGGAATATTGCGACGCAAGCAAGCGCCTGCGACGCTGTTTACGTACACGGATTGCCGGCGGGAATCCGGACAACATCGTTACGCCGGGCACGTGGGGGTGCAGCGTCGATTACGGCGGAGGCGTTGGGCGTGGCACCTCGGCGCGTTAGTCGCGCCTGAAGCGGATGCAGCCGGCTATGAAGTCCGCCAGCAGTTCACGCTGGGGGCATTGGCGGCAGGGATTGCCTAGCGGTGGATGCCGACGCACGCCGCCATTACATCTCCCGCGCCAATCGGGTTCTGGTCGTGAATGCCGGTGAGGGCTCACTGCTCATAACGATTCCCGGCACCGCGTCGAAAACTAGCGCTGGGTTTGGTACGGAAGACGGGAGCGCTTCAACCAGCGGACTTCCGAACTACCGGCTCGCACGGCTGGAAGGGGGCAGGTCAGGCGCGCTGGCGCTCTCGGAATTCGCCAACCAAAGGATTACTGTCGCACTCGCGCACGTGGAAGTGAAAGGCCCGCGGGTGATTCGACTGCTCCGCGTCGAGCGATTGCGATGGGGGTTTTACGCAGAGGGAACTTTCGATGAACAGTTCTCGAATCTGCAAATGCACCGTAGGTTTTGGCCGCGTTCGATGGAGGACGTGCAAGAGTGCCAACCATTCGGAAAAGAAGAAATTGAGGCCATTCTCCAGCAGCTTCGTCCCCGAAGTCCCGAAATGCGATAGATTTAGCTTGATTCCGTGTGCTGGGGCAGTTGACATCCTGCACCGGGATTTGGCTACATCCCAGGTGCGGACCGTCAGAACCTTTGAGAACGACCCAAGGTAGATATGAAGCGTTCGCGAGGAACCCGCCGCACTTGGTGGTAAGTCACCTGGAAACCAAATACAGGTACGCTGCATAGCGATCCATTTCTAAGGAACTCGATACAACATGGATGCGCCAGTCATCGCTGCCTTTATCACTGGATCGGCCGCAATAGTTGGTCCAATCGCTACGTTCTACGTCACAAGGGCACGTGGCCGCGCCTCACAGATCACGGCAGAGCGGCTAAATGACCGACAAGTGCTCTATGAGAAAGCCGCGAAACTCATTTCCGACGGACGACGCGTCTTGGACACGACCTGGGGTACAGACGCCCCTGAACTCATGTCAGAAGAGAAGCAAGCCGAGGACGCATATCTCCAGGCACGGGCGAAAGCCATTGCGCGGAGCAACACCGTCTACCGTGAATTGTTTACGCTAACGGGCAGTCAAACGCGAGCGATGCGCTTTGACGATGCGAGGAGGGACCAAGGGAAGAATCCAAACTATCAAGTCAGGTGTCTTTCTGAATCCACAAGTTCACTTCCGCTAATCGACATCCTTGTGGTCGATGGCGAACACGTGCTTTTGTCGTTTCTATCGTCAGACAGCGTTCGTCAGGGATACCAGTACATTTACGTCAGGTCTACAGCCGTCGCAGAGCATTACACCGAGTACTTTGACGAATGCTGGCGGGTGGCTCGGTCGCCAGACACAGAGCGAAAGCCTTGATGAATAAACGACGGACGCCGTCGGTCGATTGAGCGACGACCTCTCGCGCGACGGTCAAATAGAACAGATGCCTTGGGCGGGGACCTGGTCTCCCGTATTGCGCGCGGCAAGGCCAGGTCCCGTCCGATCACGCTCAAGCGACGCGCGATTCATCCCGGACATCGCAGAGACGACGGCTTGGACTGAAGCGCACATCGGCACGACCGTGAAAACCGCCTCAAGCACTCCGCCGTGACCTGTACGGCGGAATCTCTGCAGTTGCATCGGTAGGCAACATCGTGATGACTTCCAGCATTACGCGGGGCTGAAAGTCCTTCCCGTATCGACCGAAGGTGACGCTGTCGTCCTCGTGCCCGACAAGGGCGGCGATCTTCTCCTTCGGCACGCTGGCCTGCTTCAGGCAGTCGATGACGGTGTAGCGGAAACGCTGAAACACCTTCCCGGGGGCCGGCGCTCGCAGGCGCCCGCCTATGCAAGCGAACCGCCGGCACAAAGATGGCCGCTGGGGGTCTCCAGGAAGAGCGAGTCTCCCCCGAATTCTTGTCCTTGCAGCCAGCTTCGGGAGTCGCCGTTACACGGCAGGGCTTTGAATCGGGGCGATCCATCCCATGACCATCAATGCTGAACTTCACCACCACCGACGGTGTTGAGTGCGATGAACTCGTCGAGGTCGGCACCCTTGTATTTCACGCATCGACCGACCTTGACGTACGGCAGGTCGTATCGACCGTTGCACGCCCAGGTCGCGAGCGTCTGCGGTTCAATGTTCAGATTGGCCGCCGCGTCTGCTCGGCTGAGCAGCGGCGAGGCGGGGCTGGTTGATCGGTTTGTCACGGGTGACTGCTCCTGGCCTGCGCGTTCTGGGCATCGTGCCCATCACGAATCAGTATAGCCAGGGAGGGAGGTGATTATCGGGTTAATTGGTCAACGTCGTGAGCGACCTGCCCTATTGGATGTTCGCGCGTGTCGTGGTGGTTACAGTGGAATCGGACGGGCACCAGATCGCGGCGGTGTCATCGCCGAGCGCGTACGCCTCACCGATGACGTACTTGATACCAACCCAGCAGCAGACCAAGGCGTCGAGTGCATCTTCGTATCGCTTGAGCGCAGAAAGTGTCCTGACGCGGTCTGGTCTCGGCAAGATCAATTCCACGCCTTCGATGTTCTGGCGTATGGCGCGGTCAATCGCCGTGAACTCGCTGAGCAAGCGTTCGATTCGATCACGGACATTTCGACCAGGCCAGTAGCTGGTCGATCGCGATACCTTGTATGGGACTCGTCGCTCCCGTCCTAGCAGCGTCAGGAGAGCTGGGTGCGGGTAAACCTCAACCAGGCTTGGTTCCGCCGATGGGCGAGCGCCTGCGGTCGCAACGGGATACCCGAGGCTCGCAAACTGCGACGAGAGTGCTTCGCCTAACGATCCAGGTCGCTTTGGGCTTGGGCTGTGGGCAGAACACCATCGACCGCCGAACGCTTTCGAGACGGCCTGATCGGCCTCCCGGCGCCCAACAATCGGCCTCGTCGCCACGGGCATATCAATGGTCACCAGGGTTACCGTCTCGCCAGCGACCGCCGCCGCCGCTTGTAGCAGTCTCGGCATGTCTGGCGGTGAGCCAGGAGTTGGCTTCGACCAGTCGACCTTATGCCCAGTCGCCAAGTCGATCAGGGCGTTGTAGCTCGGTGCGACTGCTAGACAATGCCAATGCCCGTGACGTAGTTGGATCACGGCAACGCCGCTGGGTTCGATCGGCGTCCAGGCGGCGTCAATTCCAAGAATTGTGGTCATGGCGGATAGCGCAGGACGACAGGCTATCCGCTGGGGCGAGCCGGCATCGCCACGGGAGGTCCTGCAGGACCAGGGGTTTCGGGTCGCGTCCGGTGAGGTGTGGCGCTACCCCTGTGCTACCCCGCGAAGCGGAGTCGATCCCGAGAAGTCGCAACCTATTGATTATTTGGTGCTGCTGAGACGAATCGAACGTCCGACCTACTGATTACGAATCAGTTGCTCTACCGACTGAGCTACAGCAGCGAAGGCGCGCATTATAGACGCAGTCCCCTGGCCCGCGAAGCGCCGAATTGCCCGGCGATGCGGCGGCACCATTGCCGGTCAAAGGTGCCTTACCGGCGGCTTTACGGCGTATCTGCACCCGCCCCATGCCGTTGCAGCGCCCACTGCACATGCTCGCGTACCAGCGCCGACGGGTGCTCCCGGCGCGCCTGCAGCGCGGCCAGCACGGCCGGTGTCGTGGCCGCGTTACCCAGCGCCACGGCAATATTGCGCAGCCATCGCTCATGTCCGATGCGCGCAATCGCGCTGCCGGCCAGGCGCTGCGCGAACTCCTCGGCGCTCCAGGCGAACAGGTCCACCAGGCCGGCGCTGTCGAGTCCGTTGCGCACGTCAAAATCGCCCAGCGTGGCGCGCTGCGCGTAGCGGTTCCAGGGGCACACGAGCTGGCAATCGTCGCAGCCGTAGATGCGATTGCCCATCAGGGGGCGCAGCGCCGGGTCGATCGACCCGCTGTGCTCGATGGTCAGGTAGGAGATGCAGCGGCGCGCGTCCAGTTCGTAGGGCGCAGTGATCGCCTGGGTCGGGCAGATGTCCAGGCAGCGCGTGCAGGTGCCGCAATGTTCGCTGCTGGGCGCATCGACGGGCAGGGGCAGGTCGGTGAGCAACTCGCCCAGGAAGAACATCGAGCCGGCTTCGCGCGTGAGCAGCAGCGTGTGCTTGCCGCGCCAGCCCAGGCCGGCCTTGCGCGCCAGCTCCACTTCGAGCAGCGGCGCACTGTCGCAATAGGCCCGGTAAGGCTGGGCCTGCACCGCCTGCGCCAGGCGCCCGCCCAGTTCCTTCAAGCGGGCGCGCAGCACCTTGTGATAGTCGCGGCCGCGCGCGTAGATCGACACCACCGCCGCGCCGTCCTGCCGCAGCCGCTCCTGTTCGCGCCCCACCCAGTGCGCGTCGTCGCCACGCGGGCGGTAATCCAGGCGCACGCTGATAACCCGCAGGGCGCCCGGCTGCAATTGCCCCGGTGCCGCGCGCAGCGCCGCGTGGCGCTCCAGGTATTGCATGTCACCGTGGCGGCCTTGTTGCAACCAAAGCTGCAGCCGCGCCGCGGCCTCTTCCACATGCAGGTCGGCGATGCCGACCGCGCCAAATCCCAGCTCAGCACCCCAGGCGCGCAGCCGATCCGCAAGATCGCACCAGATAGCCGGTTCACTGCCGGCAATTGCCCCTGTGGCCATGTCGCTATGCTAGGCGGGTTGCGCTTTTTTGCGACGGCCGCCGCACTGGACGGCCGCTCGGAGCGTCATTTTCATCCGCAATTTCCGTGACGGTGTTTTTTATGGCCGAAGAATCCCCGATTGCCGCCGTGCACCTGCATCTACACCTGACCGACGCGCCGGCGAGCGCCGTGCTGGGCAGTGCGCTGGGCAGCGCCGTGCTGGCCTTGCAAGAGCCCATCCACGAGCACGGTCTTTGCGTCCACTTGCTGGGGCAGGTCGGCTCCGGCAAGACCACGCTGATCCGCGGCCTGCTCCGGGGGGCGGGTGTGGAAGGCGCGGTAAAAAGCCCCACCTACACGCTACTTGAACCTTACGAGGTTTCGAGATTACACTTGTATCACTTTGATTTTTATAGATTCAAGAAGCCCAGCGAGTTTTCCGAAGGGGGCTTTGGAGAATACTTCGGTCCGGGCGCGGTCTGCCTGATCGAGTGGCCCGAAAAGGCCGGCACCTACCTTCCGCCGGCCGACCTGCGTCTGAGCCTGCGCGTGCTCGATGCCGGCCGCAGTGCCACGCTGGATGCCAACACGGAGCTCGGCGCACGATGTCTGGAATTGCTGCAGGCGAATTTGCGGACGGCACGCGCCGGCGGCTGATCCAATGCACCGCCGGCACCCTGGTGCTGGCCCTCACGCCCCACGTGGCTCGCGGCGCCGGCCTGCTTGCCCTGCGCGTCTGGCCCTCCCCCGAATACACGCGCGTCACCATCGAGCACGACTCGCCCCTGCGCTTCACCCATTTCCTGCTGCGCGATGCGCAGCCCATGCGCCTGGTGGTCGATATCGAGGGCATCACCCTCACGCCGCAATTTGCCCAGCAGATCCGCAGCATCGATGCCGCCGATCCCTACATCGCCCGCATGCGCGTGGGCCAATACCGGCCGCAGGTCGTGCGCCTGGTGCTCGAACTCAAGGCGGCGGTCGATCCGCAGGTGTTCGCCCTCGATCCGGTGGGCCCGTATCGCAATCGCCTTGTCCTCGACCTGTATCCGGAAGGGGCCAACGATCCCCTGATGGCCCTGCTGCGCGCGCCGCGCGATGCCGAACCGGCGAGCCCGGCCCAGCCCGAGCCCCAGGCCTCCGCCGCACCCCCGGCGCAGGCCGCTACGGGCCCCGCGCCCGATGCCACGGGCGGCGCCACATCCGAGGCTCCCGCGCCGGAGCCGGGCGCGGCTGCTGCGCCGGCCAGCCCTCAGGCAAGCACCGAACCCGAACGCGCCAGTGCACGACGTGCGGCGCGCGCCATGCGCCGGCTCATCACCATCGCCATTGATCCGGGGCATGGCGGCGAGGATCCGGGGGCCGTGGGCCGGCGCGGCACCTACGAAAAGGTGGTCACGCTGTCGATCGGCCGGCAACTGGCGGCGCTGATCGCCGACCAGGCCGACTACCGCGTGCTGCTCACGCGCGATGCCGATTATTTCGTGCCGCTGGATACGCGCGTCGAAAAGGCGCGCCGGGTGCAGGCCGATTTGTTCGTCTCCATCCACGCCGACGCCTGGGTGCGCTCCGATGCACATGGCTCCTCGGTGTTCGCGCTGTCCGAGCGCGGCGCCAGCAGCAGCGCCGCCGCCGAACTGGCGCGCCAGCAAAACCAGGCCGACCTCATTGGGGGGATCAATGTCGCGCGCGGCAATTCGCTGGTGTCGCGCGTCGTGCTCGACCTGTCGACCACGGCGCAGATCAGCGACAGCCTGCAGGTGGGCGATGCCGTCTTGCACGAGCTGGGCAACGTGAACCGGCTGCATCGCGGGCACGTCGAGCAGGCCGGTTTTGCCGTGCTCAAGGCCCCGACCATTCCCTCCATCCTGGTCGAGACGGCTTTCATCAGCAACCCGGACGAGGAAGCACGGCTGCGCGATCTGTCCTACCAGCGCCAGATGGCCGGCGCGGTGTTCGCCGGCATCCGCAACTATTTCTCGCGCCACCCGCCGCTGGTGCGCAACCCGGTGGGCTAAAGGGCCCTCAGGAGCGCCCGCCGCGCAGCATGCGCACCAGGCCCAGCACGGCCAAGGGCCCGAAGGCACTGGCCAAGCCGACCATCAGCACCATGCCCAGGTGGTCGCGCACGACCGGCACATTGCCGAACAGGTAGCCGCCCCCGACCAGCAGCACGCTCCACAGCAAGGCGCCCGAAATGCTGAAGGCATGAAAGCGCCGCACCGCCATGCCCGAGGCGCCGGCCACCAAGGGCGCGAAGGAGCGGATCACGGGAATGAAACGCGCCGCGACCAGCGTCTTGCCGCCGTGACCCTCGAAAAAATCGTGGGTACGCTGCAGCGAAGCACGGTCTATCCAGCGGATCGATCCGTCGTAGATCTTGTGGCCCAGCCAGGCGCCAATGGCAAAGTTGAGCGTGTTGCCCAGCGCTGCAGCCACCGCGATGGTCGCCGCCAGCGGCACGGCCTGCAGGGTACCGCCGGCCGAAATCGCCCCGGCGATGAACAGCAGCGAATCGCCGGGCAGGAAGGCCATGAAGACCAGGCCTGTCTCCAGGAATACGATCGCAAACAGCACGCCATAGGCCAGGCCGCCGTGCTCGTGTGCCACGGCCAGCAAAAAGCGGTCGATCGCACCAAAAAGGTCCAGCCAGGGGATGCCGTTCACGGAGTTTGCCGGGTGCCGGCAAATGCCGGGGGATCGCGATGGTACTAGACCGTCTCCCTATAATGGGTCATGGAAACGACGCAAATCCTGGCCCCGTCCACTGCGACGGGCGCCGCGGCCTTCCCGGCACCGACGCCTGCGGAGGCTGCGCCGGTCATTCGGGTGCTTTCTGACGGCCTGATAAGCCAGATCGCCGCCGGCGAAGTCGTCGAGCGACCCGCCTCGGTGGTCAAGGAATTGCTCGAAAACGCGCTCGACGCCGGCGCCCGGCGCATCGAGGTGCGCCTGCAGGCGGGCGGCATACGCGGCATCGTGGTCAGCGACGACGGTTGCGGCATCGGGCGTGCCCAACTGGCTCTGGCCCTGCAGCGCCACGCCACGAGCAAGATCGCCAGCCTGCACGACCTGGAAAACGTCGCCACCCTGGGGTTTCGCGGCGAGGCCCTGGCGGCCATCGCCTCGGTTTCGGTGCTGAGCATCCATTCGCGCACGGCCGCCGAGGCGCACGCCTGGTGCATCGACGCGGCCAGCGGCAACATAGAACCGGCGGCCGGCGCCGTGGGCACGCGCGTGCTCGTGGCCGACCTGTTCTTCAATACGCCGGCGCGGCGCAAATTCCTGCGCACCGAAGCCACCGAGTTCGGCCATTGCCTCACGGTGATCCAGCGCGTGGCCGCCGCCCATCCCCAGGTGGCCTTTCACGCCTGGCACGAGGCGCGCTGCGTGCTCGATGCCCCGGCCGGCACGCTGCTCGAGCGCCTGCGCGTGCTCATGCCCGAGGAGTTCGCCGCGGCGGCGCGCACCGTGGAGGCGCAGGCCGGCGGTATTGCCTTGGCCGGCTGGGTCGGGGCCCCCACCGCGGCGCGGGCGCGGGCCGATGCGCAGTATTTCTACGTCAACGGCCGCTACGTGCGCGACAAGGTGCTCACGCATGCGGTACGAGCGGCCTATGCCGACGTGTTGCACGGCAGTTCGCAGCCCTTGTACTGCCTGTTCCTGCGCATCGACCCGGCGGCGGTCGACGTCAACGTGCATCCGAGCAAAAGCGAAGTGCGGTTTCGCGCAAGCGCCGCCGTGCACCAATTCGTGCGCCACGCCGTCGAGCGCGCCCTGGCGGCGCCGCAAGCCACGCTGGCCGACCCGGCGCCGACCCCCGGCGAGGGCCAGGCGGCACCGGATCCGGCGGCAGCGCAAGCGGCCGGATCCGGTGCCGTCGAACGCATCGACGCCATCGGCTTTGCCAACAGTTCGGCGGTGCAGCGCCGCCTCGAGGCCTTGCGCCCGACCGCCGCACAAGGCCTGCTGGCCATGGCGGCGCAGGCGCCCAGCGCCGGCTACCGGTTCGAGCCGACGGCGGGCGCCAGCGCCCTGGCCGCTACGGTCGCACCGCAGGGTGGTACTGCCGGCCCCGCCGACGCTGTCGCGCCGCCCCTGGGCTATGCGCTGGCCCAGATCGGCGGCATCTATATCCTGGCGCGCAATGCCCATGGCCTGGTCATCGTCGACATGCATGCGGCGCACGAACGCATCGTCTACGAGGGGCTCAAGCAGGCCCTGGGCACGGGCGAAATGGCCCAGCAGCAATTGCTGATCCCCCATGTGTTCGCCGCCAGCGCCCTGGACGTGGCCACGGCGGAGGAGCACGCGGCAACGCTGGCCCGCATCGGCCTGGACCTGCACCCGGTCGGCCCGCAGCAGCTCGCGGTGCGGGCGCTGCCCCAGCTGCTGGCGCATGCCGACGTGCCGCCCTTGGTACGCACGGTGCTGGGCGAGCTGCGCGAATTCGGTGCCGACCGCGTGCTGCGCGAGCGTCGCGATGAACTGCTGGCCGGCATGGCCTGCCATGCCGCGGTGCGCGCCAACCGCCTGCTCAACACCGCCGAGATGGATGCCCTGCTGCGCCAGATGGAGCAGACCGAGCGCTCCGACCAATGCAACCACGGCCGTCCCACCTGGGTGCAGCTCGGTTACGCGGACCTGGACCGCCTGTTCCTGCGCGGCCGATGAGCGGCGCGCTGTTGCTGCTCGGGCCCACGGCCAGCGGCAAGAGCTCCTTGGCGCTGGAGCTGGCGCGGCACATCCCCTTGGAGATCGTGTCGATCGACTCGGCGCAGGTCTACCGCGGGCTGGACATCGGCTCGGCCAAGCCCGGCGCCGGCGAACGTGCGCGCGTGCCGCACCACCTGATCGATCTGCGCGATCCGGCGGATCCGTATACGGCGGCCGACTTCGTGCGCGACGCCAGCGCGGCGATCGACGCCATCGTCGCGCGCGGCCACCTCGCCCTGGTGGTCGGCGGCACGATGATGTACGCGCGCGCCCTGCGTCAGGGGCTGGCCGAGTTGCCCAGTGCCGATCCGCTGATCCGCGCGCGCCTGGAACACGAGGCCGCCAGGCTGGGCTGGCCCGCGCTGCACGAACGCCTGCGCCAGTGCGATCCGCAAACCGCGGCGCGCCTGGCGCCGGCCGACCGCCAGCGCATCGCGCGCGCGCTCGAAGTGTTCGAGAGCTGTGGCGTGCCTTTGTCGCAGCTGCAAATGGCCACCGCGGTACCGGCGCGGCCGCTGCATACGCTGGCCCTGCTGCCGGTCGATCGCGCGCGACTGCACCAGCGCATCGAACAGCGCCTGGACGCCATGCTGGCCGAAGGATTTCTCGACGAAGTGCGGGCGCTGCGGGCGCGCGGCGATCTGCACCCGGACCTGCCTGCGTTGCGCAGCGTGGGTTACCGCCAGGCCTGGGACCACCTGGAGGGGCACACCGATCTACAGCGGTTTCGCGCCGCGGCGATCGCGGCCACGCGCCAGTTGGCCAAACGCCAGATGACCTGGCTGCGCTCGATGCGCGACGCCACCGTGTTCGATCCTTTTGCGCCGGATATCCTGCAGCAGGTAGCACAGGCCGTCGCCGCGCGGCGGGAGGGGGAAAGCTAGCGCAGCGCGAGCCGCCGCTCAGCCGGGTTCAATCGACCCGGCACCCGGGCGCGCCTGGTGCGCGTGCTTCTATGGTGCCGATGGCGTAGCAGGCCTCGCCCTGCTGCGTAAAGGCGGCGATGGCGCGCTCGGCATCCTCGGCGGCGACGACCACCGCCATGCCGATGCCGCAATTGAAGACGCGGTGCATCTCTTCGTCGGCCACCCGGCCCTGGCCTTGCAGCCAGTCGAAGATGGCCGGCCGCTGCCAGCTGTCGCGCCGGATCACGGCCGCCACGGCATCGGGCAGCACCCGCGGCACGTTTTCGAGCAGGCCGCCACCGGTGATGTGGGCCATGCCCTTGATGCGCAGCTGCGCGAGAACCGCCAGCACCGGCTTGCAATAGATGCGCGTGGGCGTGAGCAGCACCTGGGCCAGGGTGCGGCCGTCGAAATCGGCGCGGTAGTCGGCGCCGCTGGCCTCGACGATGCGCCGCACCAGCGAATAGCCGTTGGAATGCGGGCCGCTCGACGCCAGGCCCAGCACCACGTCGCCCGGCACGATCGCGCGGCCGTCGATGATGTCGGACTTTTCCACCGCGCCGACGGCAAAACCGGCCAGGTCGTATTCGCCCTCCGGATACATGCCGGGCATTTCGGCGGTTTCCCCGCCGATCAGCGCACAGCCCGCCAGTTCGCAGCCGCGCGCGATGCCCGCCACCACGCGCTCGGCGATGGCCACGTCCAGGCGCCCGCAGGCGAAGTAGTCGAGGAAGAACAGCGGACGCGCCCCCTGGACCAGGATGTCGTTGACGTTCATCGCCACCAGGTCCTGGCCGACCGTGTCATGGCCGTCGAGCGAAAACGCCAGCTTGAGCTTGGTGCCGACGCCATCGGTGCCGCTCACCAGCACCGGTTCGCGCAGGCCCGGGGGCAATTCGAACAAGGCGCCGAAACCGCCGATGCCGCCGAGCACTCCGGGGATCAGCGTCTTGCGCGCCAGCGGCTTGATGCGCGCGACGAGTTCATCGCCCGCATCAATCGAGACGCCAGCCGCGGCATAGGTCAGGGGGGAGGTGGTCGGGGTCGTCATGGGCAGGCTCGGGGCCCTCG
>Ga0075030_100003897_pt1 | contig 13514 bp, 8 predicted proteins | sample LitLauG_LLR_2012_FD_71393 | JGI IMG/M metagenome (GOLD analysis project Ga0075030, IMG submission 71393) | Freshwater sediment microbial communities from Pennsylvania, USA - Little Laurel Run_MetaG_LLR_2012 | ecosystem: Environmental > Aquatic > Freshwater > Creek > Sediment | place: USA... | reverse complement strand
ATCTAAGAGGAGTTGTCTGATTGACAGGGGCCGGTAGCTCAGTTGGTAGAGCATCGCACTTTTAATGCGGTGGTCGCGGGTTCGAGTCCCGCCCGGCTCACCAATCCTTTCAATGGGTTAGTGAACATTGGTTTTTCCGTTGGCTCCGATCACTGGCACCATTAGGTCTGCTTCTTTGCTGCGAATGTGAGCTTCCCTGCGTTCGCCGAACTGTTTCAGGCGGCGTTGCGAAACGATTTGATAGCACTTCCCTTGTCTCGTAGCCGCTGATTTCCATGGCTTCTTTTTCAGAGAAACCGGCCTCGATTATGTTGGTGATCGCCGTGCGCCGCTGGTCATGAAAGAGTGCATCGTCAAACTTTGCGAGGATGCAGGCGTTTCTCCGTGGCGGCCCTCCTCGTTTGACAGGATCGAGACCGTGGTTACACGGTATTACGGAGAGCGCTCAAATCAAGATAGTCAGCGGTCAAGAAGGCGAGGGGTTGGATCCATATCGATTTCGCTCGCCAGCATTGACACTGATTAAAACGGATGAACGGCCACATCATGGGCATGTTGCCGTCCACAAAACACGGTTTTGGCGTTAGCGGATGCTGAGGTGAACAGTTACGGTGTATACGCTTTGGGAGCGGTAGCTAGCACCGATTCCTTGCTAATCTTGGCGATGGATGGGATTCCGCATTGGCGCATGATTAAAGCCAATTCGCTCCGCAGAATTTCAAGGACCTGTTGGACACCCTCCTGGCCGAACGACGCCAAGCCCCAAATATAAGGCCGGCCGATGCCCACGGCACTCGCGCCGATCGCCAATGCTTTTAGAACATCCGTACCGCGACGAAAACCGCCATCGACAAAAACCGGAATCTTGCCACCCACTGCGCTGACCACCTCAGGCAAGATGTCCATTGTGCCGCGGCCTGTCTCCGCGGCGCGACCGCCGTGATTGGATACAACCACGCCGTCCGCGCCATGCTGCTGCGCGAGTTTGGCGTCCTCTCCGGTATCGATTCCCTTAATGATCAATTTCATCGAAGTCATTTCCTTGAGGCGGTCCACGTAGGTCCAATCGGCCGCGGGCGGATTTATTTCGCCGGATAGTCCAGCGAACATCGGTCTGACACGGTTCAGTTCGGAGGCGGATCCCGTGAGCGGGTGCGCAACGTGACAGGATAAACAATTTCGCGTGTCGATTCTCGCCAGGCGGGTCAGCGTTTCAGTATGTCGGCCGGCCAAGCCGTCGATGGTCCAGGCTAAGACCGGACACCCAGCGGCTTCCACCCGCTTCACTAATGCTTCGGTTTCGACCCATGATTTGGGCATGTAGAGCTGATACCAGGGAGGAGTGCCGAGAACCTTGGCGACGTCCTCCACGCTGGTAGAGGTTACGGTGGAGAGCATCTGGACAGCCTTTTGAGCCTTAGCCGCGCGGGCTGTAGCTAACTCGCCGGCTGGATTAAATTGCTTCTGGTGTCCTACCGCGCTAAGGTAGATTGGCATGTCCCAGCTTGCTCCAAAAACTTGAGTGTTCAGATCCGCTTGCGCCACACCAGCCAGGCGATGGGCGCGCAGTTGGTAATGCGTCATCGCCTCGCGGTTCATACGAAGGGTCAAATCGTCATCGACGCCCGTGGAGAGGTAACCCCAATGCGCTGGCGGCAGCGCTTTGCGAGCTAGCGGCTCGAAGTCCATTACATTAATCGCGTCCGTGGCCGTTGTGATCGGCGCAAACGACTCCTGGGCCATGGCGGAGGTTAACAGTGGGCTCGCAGCGAGAAACCGCAAAAACTCGCGGCGATGGGACAAGAGTCTCGTCATGGCTCATCATCATACACGACTGATCACCTTGCTTGGCAACGTCTAGGGGCTTGCCAGACAGCGGTCCGCTGAGCCGAGGACTGCCCTTCTGCTGTTCACCGCCTCCCGGCGCGGAGATTCTGTGCGATCGAGTCCTTCAGCTACACCTGGTCAAGGGGCTGCGTCGCATCGCCAAACTTAGGAAGCCGCACCTGCATTTTGTCCATCATCGAAAGGTAGAGCCGGCACATCTGCCGATCGGGCTTATCGTTGTAGGTCAATACCCGGCCGCCTTTGATGCGTCCGCCAGCTCCGCCAAGCAACACTACGGGCAACTGACTGGCATCGTGGCTGCCCGTCAACATGCTGGAACAGAAAAGAATCATCGAATTGTCTAGCAAGGTGCGGGGACCTTCTTGCACGGCATCCAACTTGCGCGCTATGTAAGCCACCTGATCAAGGAAGAATCGGTTCACCTTGAGCCAGTCTGCTGTGTCGGAATGCGAAAGCAGGTGGTGAATCATATAGTCAACGCCGAGATTTGGGAAGCGCAGGGAACTGTGGTCGTTGTTGAGTTTCAGCGTTGTGATGCGTGTGGTGTCGGTTTGGAAACCCAAGACCATGATGTCCGCCATCAACTTCATATGCTCTGCAATGTCTTGCGGAATGCCGTCAGCGGGCCGGCTCATGTTGGGTTTATCGAGCGTTGGCCGCCAGCCCTGCAATTCACCCTTTTTGCCGGCGTTGGAAATGCGCTGTTCGACGTCTCGAACGGACTCCAGATACTCGTCCAGCTTCTGTTGGTCGGCTGAACAGATGTCACGCCGCAAATCGGCAGCGTCCAACAGTACTGCATCGAGAACGCTCTTATCGCCCTTGCTGACTTCATCCTTAAACAGGCGATCAAACGCCAGCGCCGGATAGATCTCGAGCGGCGTCGGTGTGGTGGGTGAGCTCCAGGAAATGTGGGAGCTGTAGAGCATTGAATAGTTCTTGTGAACGGACGGGTTCGACTTCTCGCAGCCCAACACCAGACTTGAGACTTTGGTCGAATTGCCGTAGCGCTGCGCCAAAAGCTGATCGATGCTGGTCCCGGAGCGTATCTCTCCGCCCGAAGCTAACGGAGCTCCTGACAAAAGATTGCCGGTCTGGGAGCTGTGAATATTGCCCTTTTGCGCCTCTTCGTTGTAGAGCCCGCGAACGACGAGCATCTTTTGGCGGAAGTCGGCGAGCGGTTCCAAAACCTTGCCCAGTTCCATCTGGCGGCCTTCGCCGCGCGCCCACCATTCCTGGCTGTGAAATCCGTTGCCTGCAAACAGTACACCTAATCGGACAGGCGCTTCGCTTGCCTTCTGGTTGCGCAGCGGCTCATCGCCCCACACGGGCAGCGATTCCATCCACGGCAGCGCCATACTCACACCCAGACCGCGTAACATGCGGCGGCGAGAAAACGCGTGCTTATTGTTGTTGTTCTGGGTCATAGTCCCGGCCTCGAATTTCGCGGAATTGGTGGCTCGTGACGATCATATCAATTAAATTGCCCACGCGGTAATCGTTGGCGGCCAAGGTAGTTTGCATCTGTTCAAGAAGCGGTTCGTCGGAAAGCTGCACGGCGCGCCCCAGAGAATAACCGAGCAACTTACGGCAGAACTGGCGCACAAACGGTTGGCGGCCCTTGGTTAATAGATATTCTTTGAGTCCTTCGAATCCGGCGATGGGCGTGCCGTCTTTCAAGGTGGAGCGATCATTGATCGCGCGGTTGCCAAGATCCTTCTCGCGATGGCGTCCAATAGCATCAAACCCTTCGAGAGGGTAGCCGAACGGATCGATGCGCGAGTGGCAAACAGAGCAGCGCGCGTCTTTTGTATGACGCTCAGTCAACTCGCGGACGGTGAGTGTTTCGGTGGCTTCATCGGTTGGCAACTGCGGAACATCTTTCGGCGGCCGAGGGAGCTTGTCTCCTAAAATCACTTCCTGAATCCAGGCACCGCGGAGAATGGGACTGGTTCGCGACGCACCGGATTGCTGAGCGAGAACTGCAGCCTGCGCGAGAATGCCGCCGCGCGCATATTGCTTAACGCCGTCGACGCGCCGCCACTCGGCACCTTCCACTCCAGGAATTCCGTAGTGCTTGGCCAACTCGCCATTGACGAACGTGTGGTCGGCATCGAGCAGCGACAAGACAGAACCGTTGTTGGCGAAAAAGTCCGTGAAGTAGCGGATGGTTTCTTCGTACATGGCTGCACGAAGCGCGCGGAACTCCGGGAAGTAATGCTCACTCTTTTCGTCCAGTTCATCGAAACCGTGCACATGCAGCCACGCGGCGCCGAACTCGGTGCTCAAGCGCCGCAGCTTAGCTGTATCCTGCAACATGCGATGTGTTTGCACTTGGATTCCTTCAGCAGTCCGTAATCTACCTGCGGCGGCTGCGGCGCGCAGTTGAGGGTCGGGCATGGAAGACCAAAGGAAATAACTCAAGCGGTTGGCGAGTTCGTAGTCGCCGAGCATTGAGGCCTGCTTACCTGGCCCCACGCGCTCCGAGCGATAGAGAAAGGCCGGCGCCACGAACACGCGGGCCAGCATCAAGCGAATGGCGTCTTCATGCGGCAGTTCCTGTTTACGGAGTTGGGCGTAAAGATCGCGCAACTGTTTTTGCTCGGCTTCGGTGAGCGGCCTTCGGTAAGCCCGATCGGCAAATTGCAGCACAGCTTCCACGTGGCGGGGTTCTGTGTCGAGCAGCCTCTGCTTGAATGCGGCTGCGCGCTCCTGAATGGGTTTTCTGAGCGGTTCGAACTTGCTGGGGTCAGCGTCCTGTGTTGCGTATTGCCAGAGCTGTTCGAACGCATCTACTTGGGTTAGAGCGTCGCGGCTGATGTAGTGCAGTTCGTCCCACAAGTGATCGAGCTTGGCTTTTTGTTCGTTGTTGAGGATGAGGCGCGAGAGGTGGTCGTCTTCGCGGTAGAACTGCGTGAGTGTCACAACTTCATCCACTGGGACGATTTTCGTGTAGCAAAGCGCGGCGGGAAACATTTGCCGAAATTCGTCGAACGTGCGCTCTACGCGCTTACGCCCGGCGCTATCTTTGCGCACAACCACGGGCATGGCATAAGAAACGGTTTGGTTGTTGGAGGACCACTGCCCATTGGCGTCGCCGACCGCGGTGCCTGCCAATAGCAATCCATTGCGCGGCTCGGGCTTGGTTGTGAGCACTTCCAACTGCACGCTTGCTTCAGCGCCAGCGCCCTTGTCCAAAGTGCCGGTGGTGACGAATTCGCTGCCAGCCGCGAGATCGGCAGGCAAGCGCACCGCAATCACGGATGGAGCGTGCGTGCAAAGACTCGCTGGCTCGGTTGCGACGCCATTGGGACATTGTCCGAAAGCGGCAGCCGGCAACGCCCACTCGGTTGATCGCGTAAGTGTTGGGGTAGACATCTCGGCGGCAAATAGCGGCGCTGCCAATGAGTGCAACTGCCGGTAGAGAGCCGCGTCTGATGTTTTGTCCGATGCGGAAGGAGTGGGAGAGGTGAGCAATTTATCGAGATCTTGCGCGAGTTGTTTGCGCTCGCCGGGGTTATCTGAAATCTGCCAGCGAGCCAGCAGCGAACCGGCGGGCAAGACTGTGTCGCCTTTAACGCCGTCTACCGGTTCCGTATAGAAATTCCAAATGCCCGCATGGCCGGCGTTGTCGGCATGTGGATTCCCAGCCAACACATTTCCCGCTACATCGTTGGTGAGCGACCACGTTCCGGCGGGTCCGTTCAGGCGAAGCTCAACATCAGTGAGCGCGCAGGCTTGGTTTGCTTCGCGCGGACCAATTACAACAGAGATCAAATCACCAGGTTGTACGCGCACCTTGCTTTGGAATGAAGCTGGCTTGGCGCCGCGGGCTTCACCATTTGCAAGCTGTTGACGGGTGTTGCCGCGGCGCAGCTCAAGAGCCCAGGTCACGCCTGTACCGCACTCAGCGTGCGAGCGCTTTACGACGCCGTCTATTTGCATGGCTCCGGACACGGGGCTGAGCCAGCCTATCGCCGTTTTCAAAGTCTTAGAAGGATGCAACCCGATGCCGTGCGCCTTCATGTTTCCCGGAACCCGCACGTTTTGATTGGATGAGTTTGCCAACACCATCGGCAACTGGTCGGAACCCCAACCCTGGATGAAGTCGTAGGTGCCGGACTTTTGAATTTTGTCCTTTAGAAGATCGAGCGCGAATGTCTTGCTGGACTGAACGCCCAGGAAATGGAACCAGGCTCGTGTGGCCAAGTCACTGGGCTCAGCGCTCTCCTCCGCTGCGGTGAGCGCTTTGGCGGTTGCAGCAAAGATTTGCGTTCGCCGATGAGTGAGTTCTTGAACGAGCCCTGGGACATCTCTCAACAGGACAGGCTCTCGACCGGGAATCTCCAGCTTTGGTTCCCGCCACAGAACGATATCTCCCGCTGAGCCATCTCCGGCATCGTGCGAAGTAAGGTAAACCGTCACCGCGTTGCCAGATGACGGAGCGCTCAGCGGCACGCGGAAATGTTGCTCCTCTACCACTGGATCCACTGGCTCCATCCAAGCTCTTGGGCCGTCCGCTTTGCCGATGTGGCCCACGCTGCTGAAAGTCCATAGTGTGTTCTGCCAGCGCTCAATGTCGCTGACCATTGCCGGAATGTCGCTCGCCCGCGCGCGACGCCAACGGGCGCGGAGCCCGTCCAACAGAGGGGAGGGATGCGTCCCTTTTAGCAATGTGACTAACTCAGCTAGATACTTAGGACTTAGGTTGCGACTTCGCGCGACACTATCAACGCTTGTGGTATTGCTGCGAAGTTCCAGGGAAGCCGTCAAATAGCGCTGAAGAGGCAACCGGCCGCCACGGTTCTTATCGAGGTCGATTCCTTGCTGCTTGACGGTTTCTTCGCCACCGGCCTCAGTGAACTTTGCGTAGAAGGCGCGGATCTCGGTCAACATTTCGTTGGTCCAATCGCGCCGTGAGTTCCCGTCCGAAAAACGAATGCCGTCGGGCAGCAACACCGCGTGGCTGGCAATCGCTTTGCCTGCATCCAAATATTTGGTGATCAACGAAGGGGACATCACCAGGGAGTTGCCGGTATTCATGAAGCCTTCGCCGGCGGCGCCGTCGGCCGGGAATTGTTTGGCGGGTTCGATGGCGGCTAAGCCAGTGAGGTCACGGACCGTAAAGGTGTATTCGGCATTGTTCAAGCGGCGTAGGACGACCGGCCCCGGATCACCGGCATGGGCACGAGCCGCGATGCTGAGAGATTGCTTCAGCCAGGCGATGACGCGAGCACGCTCGTCTTCGCTGGGCTGTGGCATTTGCTTGGGAGGCATCTCGCCTGTGGAGAGACGCTCGGTCATCTTTTGCCAAACGCGCGGATCCTTCGGCACTTCCTCGAGGTTGATGTCACCGGTGTGGTGTGCCGCCGAATGGCACGGCAGGCAGTACTGTTTGAGGATTGGGCGAACTTCTGCCTCTTGATGAGCGAATAATGCTGGAACGAACAGGGCAGCGATGAATCGGCTTTTGCAGATCACGACTCTACTGTATTTCATTCGAGGCTACCTGGAATTGAGCGCGGAATAGAGCCGCTTGCCTAGGAGGAAGTCGCGGGCAAGTTCGGCGGCTTTGACCTGGAGTTGCACGACGGCCCGTTCAGAGACGGACGCCGCGTGGCTGGTGAGGAGGAGGTTGTCAAAGCGGAGAAGAGCGCTCGTTTTAGGTAGCGGCTCCGTTTCAAAAACGTCGAGGCCGGCGCCTGCAATGTGACCGCTGCCGAGCGCTTCCACGAGATCGTTTTCGTTGACCAAGGGGCCGCGGGCCGTGTTGATCAGGAGTGCGCCGGGTTTCATGGCGGCTAAAGACTCGCGGTTGATGATGTGTCTGGTCTGGGGCAGCAGCGGAGCGTGCAGGGAGAGAACGTCTGAAGCCTGCAGTAGATGAGCGAAATCTACCCGTGTCACATGATGCTCTTCGAAAACTGAATCGGCCACGCCAGGATCTGAGGCAATGATGGAGAAGCCGAAGGCGCGGGCTTTGGCAGCTACGCGGCGACCGATTGCGCCAAAGCCGAATAAGCCGAGCGTCAGATCGGAACAAGCGCGGATGGGTAGAAATTTGCCGATGCCCCATTCGCCACGGCGGATTTGCGCGTTATCTTGCGGCATCCGGCGCACGAGGATCAGAATCATAGACAGCGCGTGGTCGGAGACTTCTTCCAAGCAATAGTCGGGAACGTTAGCGGCAACGACGTTTAGTTCACGCGCGGCGTCAAGGTCGAAATTATCGACGCCGACGCCATAACGAACAATGCAGCGCACGCGAGGCAGGGCTTGCAGCACCTTCTTTCCGACGGGCGCCCACTGAACGAGCAGGACGTCGGCGCTCTGGCACCGCTCGATGATTTCGTCTTCGGTGCGGCAAATCGGGCGGGCTTCCTGAAGAGAAAAACCGGCGCTCTCGATGATCTCGCGTTGCCGTTGGATGGAGGGGAAACCGTGGTCGGTAACGATGACAGTGCCGTTTGAATGCTGCATCGGAAAGAGTCTTGGTATAAGCTATCATGCGCGCCAGGACTCAATGACATTAAACCCGGAACAGATTGCGGAGATGCGGAAGAAAGTGGCTTGGCGGGTTCTGCCGCTGGTGATTGTGCTGTATTTAATCGCGTACTTAGATAGGGCAAATGTGGGCTTTGCCAAACTGCGCATGGCTAGCGATTTGCATTTCTCCGAAGAAGTGTTTGGGCTCGGAATCGGCATATTTTTCATCGGCTATTTGATCTTGGAAGTTCCCGGCGCGCTGTTGGTGGAGCGCTGGAGTGCGCGCAAGTGGTTTGCGCGGATCTTGGTCACATGGGGTTTTATTTCGGCGGCCACGGCGTTCGTCGAAACACCTATGCAATTTAATGTCGCGCGCTTCTTTTTAGGCGTCGCCGAGGCGGGATTTTTTCCCGGTATTATTGTTTACTTCACACACTGGTTTCCGGTGCAACTTCGCGGACGTGCGATGGCGGGGCTGATCGTGGCGGTGCCCTTCAGCTTGGCGTTAGGCGCGCCGATTTCGGCGTTGTTGCTGGATGTGCACTGGTTGGGATTGTTCGGTTGGCAATGGCTCTTCATTCTGGAAGGTTTGCCGGCGGTGGTGATGGGCGTGGTGACGTTCTTTGTTTTGACCGACCGGCCGCGCGATGCGAAGTGGCTCAGCGATGACGAGCGGGCGTATCTAGAAGACGAACTCGCAGCCGAAGCTCGCGCGAAGGATTCGATTCGCAAGTTTTCGATTTGGCAGGCGCTGCAGATCAGAGATAGTTGGCTGCTGGCGTTGAGCATCTTTGCCGCAAATACAGGCGGTTATGCACTTGGGTTTTGGCTGCCGACCACGGTGAAGAGCCTTTCGGGAGGATCGGATCGCTCGTCACTGATCTACAGCGCCATTTACTATTTGTGTGGCTTGGTGGGCGTGATCTACGCGGGTTATGCTTCAGACCGGAGCGGGCGGCACAAACGGCACTGTGCCCTAGCAATGTTGGCGGCGGGCATTTTGCTGGGTATTTCTTCACTAAGCGGCCAGCCTTTCTGGTTAGTGATGATATGGCTCTGCTTTACGGGCTTCGCTGCGAATCAATGGTCTCCGCCGTTCTGGGCGTTGCCCACGTTGACGTTAACCGCCTCCGCTGCCGCGGTGAGCATTGGCATGATTAACATTTTTGCGAACTTGGCTGGTTACTTGGGCAATCACCTTTTGGGATGGATGCGACACAATGGTGCCACTGATAGCCAATGCCTGGTTTTTCTAGGTTCTTGCTACGGGCTGGGAGCGTTGATTGTCAGTTTTGTGAGGACTAAGCGGCCAGCGGAAATTACACTATGACTTCGAATACGCGAAACATGTTTGATCTTACGGGCAAAGTTGCTCTGGTTTCTGGAACCGCACAAGGAATGGGCCGGGCAATGGCAGTGGCCTTGGCCGAAGCGGGCGCCGACCTCTTGCTCGTTGACCGAAATGAGACGGGTGCGGCGGAGACAGCAACGTCAATCCGCCAATTAGGGAGGCGCGCGGAAGTGGCGTCGGCAGATGTCTCACAGCCGGGGCAGGTTCGCGAGCTCTTTCAAAAGCTGGACCGTGAATTCGGACGGATTGACTTTCTGGGGAATGTTGCCGGCGATGCTGCGCTGGGGCCGCCAGAGGACATTTCGTTAGAAGACGTGGAGCAGACGTGGCGTAATTTAGTGCTCGGCCGTTTCTGCGCGTGCCAGGAAGCAGGCAAGCGCATGTTGAACGCGGGACGGGGCAGTATTGTGAATATTGGCTCGCTGGCGAGCATTACGGCGCTAGGCCGCGGACACATTGCGTACAGTATGGCGATGGGAGCGGTGGTTCAGATGACTCGCGAATTGAGTACGGAGTGGGCCAGTCGCGGTGTTCGAGTGAATGCAATCTTGCCTGCGCAGGTGATGAATCCAGGTTTGGAGAAACGCATTGCGGATGCACCGGCGCTCCGCGACAAATTCTTGAGCGGGATTCCGGCAGGGCGCTTTGGTGAGCCTGCGGACATCAAGGGGCTGGCTGTGCTTCTTGCTTCCGATGCCGCGAGTTGGATCACGGGCGCGCTGATTCCGATGGATGGTGGAAATCTGGCCATGAATGCAGGAGGATCGCGGCGGGCATGAATTCCGACCAAAGGTTTCTATACAGCAGCATGCAACTCATCCGCACTGCGGAAGAGCAATTAGCTCGTTGTTATGCGCGGGGGCTGGTTCACGGCGCCTGCCACACTTATGTGGGTCAAGAGGCGATTGCGGCGGGTGTGTGCCTGCATTTGCAGAAGAGGGACATGGTTTTCAGCACGCATCGCGGACACGGACATGCGCTAGCGAAAGGTTTGCCTCTGCTGGAATTGTTTGCTGAATTATTTGGCCGCGCAGCAGGATGTTCGCGTGGCCGCGGCGGATCGATGCATTTATTCGCGCCTGAAATCGGAATGATGGGCACCAGCGGGATTGTGGGACCTTGCATTTTGCAGGCCGCGGGCGCGGGCTACTCTTTTCAGATTGCGAAAACCGATCAGGTGGCCGTGGCGTTTTTCGGCGATGGCGCGGTGAATAACGGCGCATTTCATGAAGGGTTGAATCTGGCTGGGATCTGGAAGCTTCCGGCGCTTTTTGTTTGCGAGAACAACCAGTTTGCGACGGAGGTTCCATTTTCATCGTCGGCGGCAAGCCAAGATGTGGCTGGACGGGCGGCGGCCTATGGAATGCCAGGCGTGCGCGTGGACGGAAACGATGTGGGTGCTGTGGCGAGTGCGGCTCAGGAGGCAGTTGAACGCGCGCGTTCGGGCGGCGGGCCGACACTGCTGGAATGTTTGACTTATCGAACCCGCCCTCATTCCGAGGGGATGGGGGATTACACGTACCGCACGCGCGAGGAAGTGAATGCGTGGCGGGAACGTTGTCCCATCAAGCGCTATCGAACGCGGTTGGTCGCCGGCGGATTCGCTTCAGAAGTGGAATTGGATGAGATTGATAAAGCCATCGGTCAGGACGTTGCAGCGGCAAGTAAAGCGGCGGAAGAAGCGCCTTGGCCTGCCCCTGAAGACGCGACCAAGCATGTGTTTGCTCCGGCAAGAAGCGTGCGCGAGCCTGCGAGTGCAATGGCAGCCAGCCGGGAGATCAGCTTTGTCGCGGCGACACTTGAGGCGCTGGATGCGGAGATGCGAGCCAATCCGGCGATCTTTGTGTTGGGTGAAGGTATTGGTACGCGTGGCGGCAACTTTGGCACAACGGCAGGACTATTCGCCAAGTACGGAGCCATGCGATTACGCGACACGCCGATTTGCGAGCGAGGATTCGTAGGTCTGGCTTGTGGCGCGGCGATGGCGGGCGCGCGCCCCGTTGTGGATTTCATGTTCGTCGATTTTCTGAATGATGCGTTCGGAGAACTAATCAATCAGATCGCCAAGATGCAGTATATGAGCAGCGGAAGGCTAAAGATGCCGCTCTTGATGCGCGGATCTATTGGCATTGGACACTCGGCGGCAACCCACCATTCGGGCAGTTACTACTCGATCTACAGTCACATTCCTGGGTTACGGGTGGTCGTTCCCTCGACGCCCTATGATGCGAAAGGTCTTTTTACGCATGCGCTGCGCTGCGACGACCCAGTGTTGTTTTTGGAACCGCGTGAGTTGCTATCGGTAAAAGGAGCGGTGCCGCAGGAGTCTTACGAAATTGAGTTCGGACAAGCTCGGGTTTTGCAAGAAGGGAAGCAGGTAACGGTGGTTGCGGTGGCGTTTATGGCTCAACGCATGTTGGCGGTGGCGCGGCAGCTCGCCGTGGAGGGTTTTTCCCTTGAAGTGATTGATCCGCGCACGGTGATGCCGCTGGATACGCGAACGATTCTGGAGTCGGTAAAGAAGACGGGCCGACTGATGATCATAGAAGAGACGTTCGCGCACTGTAGTCTGGGCGCGGAGATTGCGGCGCAGGTTGCTAACGAGGGGTTTGATTTTCTGGATGCCCCCATTCGCAGAATCAACGGGGCTTTTGCGCCAACGCCATATAGTCCAGCGCTTGAGGCTGCGGTGATTCCCAATACGGAAAGCATCGCCGCTGAGGTTCGCCGCTTGATTCAGGAATAACAATGGCCATCGAAATTAGAGTTCCGCGGTTGGGCTGGTCATCGGAAGAAGGAGTTTTCTCAGGCTGGTTGAAGCAACATGGCGAGAGTGTAAAAGCGGGTGAGCCCGTCTTTTTGTTAGAGAGCGACAAAGTCACGATGGAGGTGGAGTCGCTCGATAGCGGCACGCTGTACGTTCTATCTGGTTGTCCGGAGACGGGCGGAGCAGTGAGCGTGGGGCAATTACTCGGCTACTTACTGGCTGAGGACGAGCAAGCTGACAGCGTGAATGCGCCGAGTCCACAGGCTGAGCCAGTTTCCAAAACGGTGACGCAAAGCGCCGTGGCGACGCCGCCCACGATGGAGAAACGCGAAGGCCGGATTGCGGCGAGCCCACGCGCTAGAGCCCGGGCGAAGAGTTTAGGCATCGATATTGCGAGTGTGAGCCCCGCGACGAGTTTGCATCGAGTGGTAGAGGCTGATGTGCTGCGGGCGGCTGGTAAGCTCACGCCAGAATTGGGCGGATGACGTGGCCGTGGACGTCGGTCAGGCGGCGTTGAATGCCGTTGTGATACCAGGTAAGGCGTTCATGATCGATGCCTAATAGGTGAAGCACCGTTGCATGGAAATCATAGACGGTAGCAATGTCCGTCACGGCGCGGCGGCCGAATGGATCCGTTTCGCCGTAACTCGTGCCGCCCTTGACGCCGGCACCGAGCATCCAGCAAGTGAAGGCGTCGGGGTTGTGATCGCGACCGAGAGTATCGGCTTGGTGAGTTGGCATACGGCCAAATTCGGTGTTCCACAGAATGAGAGTGTCTTTGAGAAGACCGCGGGCCGAGAGATCTTTGATCAAGGCTGCGGTCGGTTTATCCATGATGGGACAATGCCGCTCATAATCGGCCTTCAGCGTTTTGTGAGCGTCCCAATTCAAGAGGCCGTCCACAGCAGAGGCGCGCGAGCCGCAGTAGATCTGCACGAAGCGGACGCCGCGTTCGCTCAGGCGGCGGGCCAGGAGACAATTTCGCGCGTATGCGGCGAGGAGTGGATTGGGATCGTCGACGCCGTAGAGAGCGCGGGTGGCGGCCGATTCCTTGGTTAAGTC
>Ga0075030_100003895_pt1 | contig 13518 bp, 9 predicted proteins | sample LitLauG_LLR_2012_FD_71393 | JGI IMG/M metagenome (GOLD analysis project Ga0075030, IMG submission 71393) | Freshwater sediment microbial communities from Pennsylvania, USA - Little Laurel Run_MetaG_LLR_2012 | ecosystem: Environmental > Aquatic > Freshwater > Creek > Sediment | place: USA... | reverse complement strand
GAGGCTGACGTGATCGACCGCGGTGGCCTCGCCGAACTTCTTGACAACGTCGATGATCTGTACGAAATCCGGCCGTTGTGCAGCAGGCTGCGCGCCGGCCTGGGCGGCTGGCGTCGGTTTGTGCGGGCGCGTGGCGTCGTACGTCATGGCATGGCCTGTCGGGCAGGTCTGAAGTCCAGCAGCACGGGCCGGCGCGAACCGGCGCGGCGAGGCATCGGGTTGGCGGCCCCGGTCCGGCGCGGCCCTGCCCGCCCCGATGAGCCGCCCGTTCGCTCAACCGCCCGTTCGTTCAATCGCCCGTTCGTTCAACCGATCAGTCCGTCCACGCCTCGCTTGAGCAGGCCGCGGGCGACGATCAGCCGCTGGATCTCGCTCGTCCCCTCCCAGATCCGGTCGACCCGCAATTCGCGGTAAAAGCGCTGCGCGGCGTTGCTGCGCAGGTAGCCGCGGCCGCCGAAAATCTGCACGACCCGGTCGGCGACCCGATTGGCCATTTCGGAAGCCGTGAGCTTGGCCATCGAGCAGTGCGCATGTACCACGGAAAGTTCCGCCCCGCGATCCTGCATGGCCGCCGCTTCGTAGGTCATCAGCCGGGCACCCCACAACTCGGTCAGGCTGTCGGCCAGCATCGCCTGGATCAACTGGTACTCGGCGATCGGCTGCCCCGACACCACGCGGGTCTTTGCGAAGTCCGCGCCCATGTCGATCAGCCTGGCCGCAGCGCCGCAGCACCTGGCCGCGATCATCAGGCGCTCGCGCCGGAACCAGCTCTTCGTGTAATTGAGCCCCTCGCCGGCCGCACCGATGCGGTTGGCCGCCGGCACTCGGACCTTGTTGAAGCGATAGGTCGGGTGGTGCGAGGCGAAGGTGTGCCCGAACAGCGGGTTGTCGGTCATCTCGATGCCGGGCGTGTCGATGTCGACCAGGAACAGCGAGGGCTGGCCCTGCGCGCCCGGCCCGGTCAGCGCCGCCTGCACGAACATGAAGTCGGCCTTGTTGGCGCTGGTGACGAACCACTTCTCGCCCTCGATCACATAATGATCGCCGTCGGGGGTGGCGGTGGTGGCGGTGGCGCCGGGATCGGAACCGCCCTGCGCCTCGGTGATGGCGTAGCACTCGCAGCGCCTGCCGGTCATGAGCGGCTTGACGTAACGCTCGATCTGCTCGGGCGAGCAGGCCTCGAACATCCAGGCGTGCGCCTCGGACATCGACCAGCACAGCGCATTGGTGACGCGCCCGAGCTGCTCCCAGATGACGACCTGGTCGAGCCAGGGCAGCGCCAGGCCGCCGTGCTCGACCGGCGCGTCGAGCCGGCTGAAGCCGAGCTCGAGGGCACGCGCCTTGTGCCGCGCCGCGACCGCACCGGGAATCACGCCCTCGTTCAGTTCGGCCGTCTCCTCGTAGGGCATCAGTTCCTGCTCGGCGTAGTCGCGCGCCTTGCGCTGCCATTGGAGCGTGGACGGTGAAAGCGGGTAAGCCATGCCTCGTCTGCCTATGGTTGATACGGGCGCGCGGATCTGGGCGGCTGGATGCGGACGGATGCGGCGTCAGGGGTATTTTTATTGAACGATAATACAAAAGGCACGGCATCGCAAGACTGCATTGCTAAACGCTTGTACAATACCGCGAGCGGCCGGCAGTGCCCGGCCGCCCCGGGCGGGACCGGCGCTGCGATCGTTGCGGCAATCGTTGATGCGACAGACGGGTGGGGTATGGCGGTGCGATCCGAATACGACGCCATCGTGATCGGCGCCGGCCACAATGGCCTGGCGGCGGCCTGCTATCTCGCCCGCGCCGGCCTGAACGTGCAGGTGCTCGAGCGCAACGCCTACGTCGGCGGCGCCGCCGTGAGCCGCTCGCTGTACCCCGACTTCACTTATTCGAACTGCTCCTACGTGTGCAGCCTGTTGCGTCCGGAGATCATCCGCGGCCTCGAGCTGCCACGGCACGGCCTGCAGGTCATCCCGTACGAAGGCGGCGGCACCCTGATGGGCAACGGCGATCACTTCGCCATCTATCCCCATCACGAGGCCATGCGACGCGAAATCGCGCGCCACAGCCGCCGCGACGCCGAGGCCTACGACCGGTATTCGCGCGACGTGATGCGACAGTGCAGGTTCATCAAGCCCCTGCTGATGCGCACGCCTCCCGATCCGGCCTCGTTCCTGCCGCGCGACTTCATGGAACTGGTGTACCTGGGGCAGCGCTTTCATCGCCTGGGCGAGTCGCGCATGGCCGACACGGTGCGCTTTTATACGATGAGCGCGGCCGATTTCCTGGACGAATACTTCGAAAGCGAGATCGTCAAGGCGCACCTGGCGGGCAGTTCGATCATCGGCACCGCGCTCGGCCCGCGCTCGCCGGGCACGGCCTATGTGCTGCTGCACCACTACATGGGCGACATCGACGACGCCGTCGGCACCTGGGGCTTTGCGCGCGGCGGCATGGGTGCGGTGTCGAATTCGCTGCGGGCCTCGCTCGAGGCCTCGGGTGGCAGCGTCCGGACCGATGCGCCGGTCGAGCGGGTCCTGGTGCAGGGTGCGCGCGCGTGCGGGGTCGTGCTGGCAGGCGGCGAGGAGGTGCGCGCCCGCACCATCGTCTCCAACATGGACGTCAAGCGCACGTTCCTGAATACGGTCGAAGCGGCCCACCTGCCGGAGGAATTCCTGCGCGCCGTGCGCAATTTCAAGATCCGCGGCTCTTCCGGCAAGCTGAACATCGCGCTCGACGGCCTTCCGCAGTTCCCCGCGTTCCCGGCCGACTCGCCCTGCATCCGCGGCGACCTGCATATCACCGACACGATCGACATGGTCGAAAGGGCCTACGACGACTGGAAGGCCGGGCGCTGGTCGCGCCGACCCTACGTCGACATGCTGCTGCCGTCGCTGATCGACCCGACCATGGCGCCGGAAGGCAAGCACTACATGTCGGTGTTCGTGCAGTACGCACCCTACCACCTGGCAGAGGGCGAATGGACCCCCGCACGGCGCGAGGCCTTCGGCAACACGGTGATCGATGCGATCGCGGCGCACAGCCCCGGCTTCCGGGACAAGATCCTGCATGCCGAGATCCGCACGCCGCTCGACATCGAGAATGAGGTCGGGCTGACCGAAGGCAATATCTTCCAGGGCGAGCTGACCATGGATCAGCTGCTGTTCAACCGCCCGATCCCCGGCTACGCCCAGTACCGCTCGCCCGTCCGGGGCCTTTACCTGTGCGGTTCCAGCACGCACCCGGGTGGCGGCGTGATGGGCGCGCCCGGCGCCAACGCGGCCCGCACCATCCTGCAGGACCTTGGCAGGGCGCAGCCGTCATGAACGCACGCTACGACCACATCGTCATCGGCGCCGGGCACAACGGGCTGGTGTGCGCGTTCCACCTGGCCCGTCGCGGCCGCACCGTGCTGGTCGTGGAGGCCGGCGGCGAGCCCGGAGGCGCGGCCGTGACCCGCGAGTTCGCGCCCGGGTTCAAGGTATCGGCGGCAGCCCACCTGCTCGACGCGCTGCCGGACGAACTGCTGCGCGACATGCAGCTCGAGCGGCACGGACTGTCTTTCGCGGGCCGCAGGCTGGCCACCTGCGCCTTGAGTCCGGACAGGGCGCCGCTGCGTTTTGCATCGGCAGGCCTGGCGGGCGCGAGTTCCAGCGACACCGCGGCGTTCGAATCGTTCAGGCAGCAGATGGATCGCCACGCCAAGGTCCTCGACCGCCTGCTCGACATGGTGCCGTTCCGCCTCGACCTGGCGACCTGGCGCGAGCGGCTCGACGCTGTGCGCCTGGCATGGGACATCCGGCGGCTGGGACGGCGCGACATGCGGGAGCTGCTGCGCATCGCAGGAATGAACGCGCACGACCTGCTGACCGAGCATTTCGAGTCCGACCTGTTGAAGGGAGCGCTCGCCTGGGATGCCACGCTCGGCGCCGAGCACGGTCCACGCGCGCCCGGCACGGTTCTGACGCTTCTGCATCGCTGGGCCTTGCGTGCAAGGTCCCGCTCGAACGGCATCGCCCAGCCGGCCGGCGGCATGGGCGCGGTGACCGGGGCGATGGCCCGTGCCGCGGGCGCCGCCGGCGCGCAGATCCGCACCGGCGCGCGGGTCGAGCGCATCCTGGTCGATGCCGATCGCGCCTGCGGCGTGCGCCTGAGGTCGGGTGAGACCATCCACGGCGGGTCGGTCGTTTCCAATGTCGATCCGAAGACCACGCTGCTCAAGCTGCTCGGACCCGAGCACCTGGAAACGGATGTGGTCCGGCGCACCGCTCATTTCCGGTCCAAGGGGCTGGTGGCCAGGCTGCACCTCGCGCTCGATGCGGCGCCGGTGTTTCGCGGACTGGATGCCGCCGACCTCGGTGGTCGGCTGCTGGTGTCGCCTTCGCTGCAGTACCTGGAACTCGCGTTCAATCCATCCAAGTACCGCGAGGTCCCCGCCGAACCGGCCATGGAAATCACCGTTCCGACCGTCAATGACCCCGGCCTGGCGCCGGCGGGCCGGCACGTGATGTCGATCAACCTGATGTTCGTGCCTTACGATCTCGGTTTCGACCCACAAGGCGCACACAACGCGCTGATGCGCGATTCGATGGCAGTGCTGGAGCGGCACGCGCCCGGCCTCGGACAGAAGGTGGTCGCCAGCGAGCTGCTCACCCCCGCCGACCTGGAACGCGAATTCGGAATGACCGGCGGGCACTGGCACCACGGAGCTCTCTCCTACGATCAGTTCTTCTTCACGCGACCGCTGCCGGGCGCGGCGCAGTACGCAATGCCGGTGACGGGCCTTTACCTGTGCGGTGCCGGCTGCCACCCGGGCGGAGGCGTCAGCGGACTGGCCGGGCGCCTGGCGGCGCTCACGATCCTCAAGGAAACCGGGCGCGCCGACGTCAGGGAAGGCGGCGCAGGAAGGCAAGGCGATGCACGCGCATAGCAACGAGCGGCCTCACTACCAGCGTCCGCTGCTGACCACGCCTTTTTTCGAGCGCAGCCGCTTCCTGGTCCAGACCGATGCGTTCATTCCGTGGTCCGGCTACACGATTCCGGACGTGTACTCCTCGGTCGAACAGGAGTACTTCGCAATTCGCAACTCGTCCTCGGTCTTCGACCTGACACCCATGATCAAGTACCGCATCGGCGGCCCCGATGCGGAGCGTTACCTGAACCGCCTGGTCACCCGTGACGTCGCCAGGCTCAAGCCCGGACGGGTCGCCTACGCGGTATGGTGCAACGAGTTCGGCCACCTGATCGACGACGGCACGCTGTTCCGTTTCGGCCCGCGCGAGTTCCACCTTTGTACCGCGGAGCGGCAGCTCGACTGGCTGCTGGACTCGGCCATCGGCTTCGAGGTCGAGGTCGAGGAGGTGACGGACCGGATCGCCGCGCTTGCCCTGCAGGGGCCGACCTCTTGCGCCGTGTTGAAAAGCCTGGGTCTGGCCGGCGTGGAGACCCTGAAGGTGTTCGAGATCGGCCGCTTCCGGCTGGGCGGGCATGCGCTGACAGTCTCGCGCACCGGCTTCACCGGCGACCTGGGCTACGAGTTGTGGATCGCGCCCGACGGCGCGCTGGACCTGTGGGACCGGTTGATGGACGCCGGCCGGTCGCGCGGCATTCGCGCCATCGGCTACCAGGCGCTGGAGATGGCCCGGATCGAGGCGGGTTTCGTGCTGCCAAACGTCGATTTCATCTCGGCCGCGCGCACGATACGGCTCGGGCGCGAGACCACTCCGCTTGAAATGGACATGGAATGGCTGCTCGACTTCGACAAGGGCCACTTTAACGGACGGCGCGCGCTGTTGAAGGAAAGGCGGTCCGGATCGCGCCGCCGCCTGCTGGGCATCGAGATCGCCGGCAACAAGCCGGCTCGCGGCGCGCTGATCTACGACTCCGCGCGCGCGAGCCGGCAAGTCGGCGAAGTGACCTCGGCGCTGTGGTCGCCCACGTGCAAGCGCAATATCGCGCTGGCGATGATCGATGCGCCCTATTTCACCGCGCTGGAGGAGTTCTGGGTCGACATCTACCTGAACCGCGAACTGCGCTGGGAGCGGCGCGTGGAACGCGCCCGGGTCGTGCCGCGGCCTTTCTTTGCGCCGGAACGCCGCAAGGCGACGCCGCCGCTGGATCGCTAAGGGCAAGGCCGCGAGGGTCGGCCTCGGGCCGGCAACACCGCACCCGCCCGGAATCCGGAATACGCCATGCTTCGACCCATCACGCGCAGGGATTTCATCGACGGGTTCGCCTGCGCCGTCGTCGCCGGCCTGACATCGCCAGGCCGCGTCTTCGCCCAGGGCGATCCATCAGCCTATCCACCGGGCCGTAGCGGCGACGGCGGCAGCCGGCCTGCCGATTACGCCGTCGCGCATGCCGTCCGCGACGGGCGCCGCTTCGACCTGAGGCAACAGGCGGTCAGCGAACGGTTCGACGTGGCCATCATCGGCGCCGGCATTGGCGGCCTGGCCACGGCGTACTACCTTCACCGGGCGCGGCCCAAGGCCCGCATCCTGATACTCGACAACCATGATGACTTCGGCGGTCACGCGCGCCGCAACGAGTTCCACATCGACGGCCGGCTGCTCCTGGGCTACGGCGGCAGCGAGTCGCTGGATGCCCCGAAGACCCGCTGGACCCAGGTGGCCCGCGACTGCGTGGCAGGCCTGGGGGTCGACCTCGACAGGTTCGAGACCGCCTTCCACCACGAGCTGTACCCGGGCCTGGGACTTGCGTCGGGACTTTTCTTCCCGCGCGAGATCTACGGCGTCGACCGGCTGGTGACGGGCGATCCGACACGAATCCTTCCTACCGACGTGCCGGCCGGCTCGACCCATGCACGGTCACCGGCCGCTTTCGTCGCGGACTGCCCGGTCGATGACACGCAGAAGGCGCGCCTGCTCGCGCTGTACACCGATCAGGCCGATGTGCTTGCCGGGCACAGCCTCGGGCAGAAGCGCCTGCTGCTGCAGACAACGTCGTACCGGGACTACCTGAAGCAATATTTCGGCCTCGACCAGCGCTCGCTGGCGATGTTCGATGGCCGCACGCTCGACGATTCCGCGGCGCGCTCGGGCGCGATTCCGGCGTCCGATGCCTGGCGCAGCGGCTTTCCGGGCTTCCAGGGTCTCGGGCTGCCGGTGCCAAAGGATGGGCAGCCCGATTCGGCCCCCTACATCTACCACTTCCCGGATGGCAACGCATCGCTGGCGCGACTGTTCGTGCGCGCGTCGATCCCTGGCGTGGCGCCGGGAAGCGGCATGGAAGACATCGTCACCGCGCCGTTCGATTACGGCCGCCTCGATCAGCCCACCAACGCAGTGCGCCTGCGCTTGTCCTCGACCGTGGTCTCGATCGCCAGCGACAGGACGGGTGTCGACCTGCTGTATTCGCGCGGGCAGGATCTGGTGCGCGTGCGCGCGGCCCATGCGGTCTACGCGGGGCACTCGGCGATGGTTCCATACATCTGCGCCGGCCTGCCGCCGGACCAGCGGCAGGCTCTGTCGCAGCAGGTCAGGGCGCCGCTGGTGTACGTGAACGTCGCGATCCGGAACTGGCGCTCCTGGGTGAATCGCGGCATCCACTACGTGAACAACCCGTCCGGGTTCTACAGTCACTTGAAGCTGGACTTCCCGGTGAGCCTGGGCCGGTACCGGTTCGCGACGAATCCCGACGAGCCGATGGTGCTGCATCTGATCCATGTGCCATGGCCGGACGGTCCGATCCAGGACCTGCGCAGCGCCTGGCGTGCTGGGCGGGCCCTGATGTACGCGCGCAGCTTCGAAGAGTTCGAATCGCACGCACGTGACGAACTGACCAGGATTCTCGGTCCGGGCGGCTTCGAGGCCGACCGCGACATTGCCGCGATCACCGTCAATCGCTGGGGCCATGGTTATTCGTACTGGGGAGATTCGCTGTTCGACGCCCCGCAAGCGGAAAAGCAGCTGGCGGTCAGCAGCCGGAACCTCGGCCGCCTCCATTTTGCCGGGACGGACGCCGCGTGGGGTCCATATGCGGACATCGCCATCGATTCCGCGCATCGTGCAGCGGCCGAGATTGCCTGATACGCGAGCCGTACCCGGTCACGGACGCGCAATTACCGGTGCGATACGGTCTTGCGACCCGCGTTGACGACAGTCCGGTCGATGCAGACCAAGTCGACCCGTCGTTCGGCGAAGCAGCGGTAATTGCGACTGTCGCAGTCCGATTCCTGGCGCAACGGGAGCAGGAACGCTTCGACCTTGCCGTAGCGGCACGCAACCCGGTGATACCAGGCATGACGGTGAAGGTCCACAAGGCGCTCGGGCGACAGAGCGCTCGGGAATGCCTCGGACTCGAGGTTCAGCTCCAGTATCGCCGGCAAGTCGTCTTTCGACGCGTCACGGATGTCGGCAACCATTCGCATGGACCAGGTGCCCGCCGCAGCCGCGATCGCGGCACCTCGCCGCGGCCGGGACCATCATCTTTTCAGCGTCACCCAGATGAGGTCGATCGGCTCGCTTCCGATATTGCCGGATTCATGACCTTCGCTGATGTCGATGGTAGGCATCCAACCCACCTCGCCGTCGGCGGCCGGGTGATCGTAGGGGTGTTCCGGTTCGGCATACGAGCGGGCTCCCCACTGGCCGCCCTTCACGTGGATGTAGAGCATGTCGGGGTGATGCGCGTGCACTCCTTCCCACTGCCCCGCGTCCACCAGGAAGCGCTGCACGATCACCTGCTCGTTCTCGAGCAGGTCCTCGCCCGGGATCAACGGGTAATTCAGGTAGGCGTACTTGGCCGTCGCCTGGTCGGCGCCGACAGCCGGCACCGCCGCGATCGGAATCCAAGATTTCACGCTGACCCAGATCATTTCGATCGGCGCCGCGCCGGTATTGATGTATCCATGATCGGAAGGATCCGGCTCGTCGTGCCAGACGACGCGCCCCGGCTTCCACAGCGTTTCCCGACCGGTCGACAGCGATTTGAAGACGCCGCCCCGTATGAACACCTGGAGCTGATCGCCGCCGTGCACCGGACGGCCGGTCGACACGCCGGCAGGTATCACCAGCTTCTGAACCAGGACGCGCTCGTTGTCCAGCTGCACCGTGCCGTGCAGGCCGGCGTAGACCGCGGGACCGAACGCACTCATCGCGCCAGACTGACCGCATGCGCCCCGGAGCTCACTCGGACCGGCTCTGCCAGGGACGCGCTTCCTGGCGCGCCACCGGGATCCTTGCGCGGATCCAGTCGCGCAATGCGCGCACGCCGGGCTCCTGCGGCGACAGGTAACCGTGCTTGTAGCTGGAGCCCTCCAGGCCCCGCTGCACCGATGCGGTCAGCGCGTTGTCTTCGGCCTGCACCTGCTCCCACACCCTTCCCGCGGCAATGCGGGCAGCCTGAACTTCCGGCCGCGGATCCGGCAGCGAGAAGCTGGCGGTGCGGAACACGGCGCGGCCCGGGCCTACCGGATAGATCGCGAAGTAGTCGACGCTCTCGGGCTGCAAGCCGATGTTGACGCTGGGAAACAGCGTCAGGTAGCTCCAGCGTCGACCGTGATCGGCCGGCAGGTGGCTGCCGGCCGGCTTGATGCTCAGGTAGGCATAGGCGTCCGGCCCGCCGGCCGGCTCGCCCTTGAGCAGGTGGGTCGCGAAACTGGTACCCATCTGCGCGTCGGCCTCGACCTCGTAGCGACTGTCGACCATCGCGTTCAGGCCCGGATGTCCCCTGGCGACGTGATAGCCCTCGAGGTAATTGTCCATCATGTTCTTCCAGTCGATCGCATGCTCCTCGACGGCGAGGTCGCCATTGGGCTGCATCTGATCGATCCGGTAGGCGCGCAGCAGGTCCGCGTACGGCGCCAGCCGCTCGGCCACCGAGGGGCCACCCGGCATGAAACGGATCCAGACGAAACCGGCGAACACCTCGACCTCGATCGGCGGCAGGCCGCCAGCCTGCGCAACGTCGCGCTCGCTGCCGCCCGGGATGCCGCGCAGGCTGCCATCCGGGTTGTAGGTCCAGCCGTGATAAGGGCAGACGTGCACGCGCTGGCACTGGCCGCGCTCGCCGGTAACCACCTGGTGGGCACGATGCCGGCAGGTGTTGTGGAAGGCAGCCACCCTGCCGCCCTCGAGTCGCGTGATCAACGCGCGCTCGCCGTTCAGGTTGATGGTGACGTAGTCGCCCGGATGGGCGATCTCGCCCACATGACAGCCCAGGTTCCAGCTGTCGGCGAAGATCGCGGATCGCTCGAGTTCGAAGAAGCGGGCGTCGTTGTAGATCCAGGCCGGCAGCGTATGGTTGTCGGCCATCGCGTCCGCACCACCACTGGCCTGCTGCCGCTCACCCATAGTCACCCCCATCAAGGTCTGTCTGGTGAACCGGAACGGTCAATTCGGTGGCGACCCGACCGTTACCGTCCACTCGGCCTGAAGCACGTCCGCCACGGCACGATGGAAGTGCGCGATGCCGTGCTCGCTGATGCCGCTGCGCTGCCGGTCGACCATCACGCGCCCGCGGCCGCGGTAGCCGCGTGACTTAAGACCCCGTTGAACGCTTTCGACCAGCGTGATGTCTTCCGCGCGGAACACATCGCGATAGTAGGCGATGATCTGCATCTGCTTGGCCGTGGGCTCTTCCTGCGGAAGGTAGAAATCGTAGTACTGCACGGTGGTGTCGGCATCCAGCGGCACCATGGTGTTGACCGTCATCATGCCGGCGTCGCCCGGGGTGATGTTGATCATCACGGTCGGCCACAGGTAAAAGCCTGCGTAAGTCGGATTGGCTGAACCCGCCTCGACCGCGTAGCCGGTCGACGAAGGTTTGGATTCGCCGACCTGCACCGTCCAGGGGCCGTGCAGCTCATGGTAGTAGCTGTCCATGTTGACGGAGCTGACGAATCCGGGATGGGCCGGCGCGCAGTGGTAGCACTCCAGGTAGTTGTCGACGATGGCTTTCCAGTTCGACCGGGTCGTGTGCGGGATCCGGTGCGCCCGGGCCCGGACCAGCCGCTCGACCCCGGGCAGCCGCGCGGTGATCGCCTCGTGAAGGCCCGGGGCCTGCTCGCGCAGCGGCGCCGCATGCAGATCGAGGTTCACGTAGACCAGCCCGCAGAACTCCTCGACCCGCACCGGCGACAGGTCGGCCCGGCCGGCATCGAAAGCCTGAACGTTCTCGCAATTGCGGGCACGCGCGAGACTGCCGTCCAGGTTGAAGGTCCAGGCGTGGTACGGACAGGCGATGACCTTGCGCAGCTTGCCGCAGCCGCGCACCAGCTCGTGTCCGCGATGAGGGCAGACGTTGTAAAACGCCCGCAGCACGCCGTCCGCGCCGCGCAGCACCACGATCTCGTCGCCGGCGACGATGGCCGTGGCATACGACTGGGTTTCGCGCACGTCGCTGCTGCCAAGCACGGCGATCCATGATCGCGCGAACACGCGTTCGGTCTCGAGGGCGAAGATCGCAGGGTCGGTGTACCACTGCGCCGGCATCGTATAAGCCAGGTCCGGGTTGGAGCAGATGTCCAGTCGTTCGAGCGCTGCCATCGTCGACTCCTTGGGTACGCACGGACATGCCTCGACGCCTGTCCCAGGAATCATATTAAACGAACGTTCATTCAGTGTAAAGCGCGGTCGGGGCCGCGGCGCCGGATCCGCCGCCAGGCGAAACGGAGGCGCCCGCCATGGCCCGATCCGCCTGGCGCCGCCGGCGCGCGCGACGCCCGAGGGCCGGCATACCCCATGTGCGGCGAAGCGCTTGATGCATATCAACGAAGCGCGCGTGCGAAGTGGGATCGGGACTCGATCCATCTGGCATGCGCTGCGCTGCACATTGTCGCCCACGGGTCGCGGCCTCCTGCATGCAAGGTCGATTCTCGCTGCGCTCCAGCACTTGAATGAGTCGCATCGTGGCCGCCGCATCGCATTGCCGGTGGCATCGTCCGAGCGTACCGTCCGCGGTCAACGCAGATTGTTCAACAACACATGCCCCGCGCGCCGGCACGTCATTTCAAGCTGCAACCCCATGCTCGGCAAAAGGTGACCTGTCGCGCGCGCCGCGGGCGGAGACTGCAGTCGGCGTCAGCCGGCGCTCGCAAACTTCGGAAAAATTGTGCGGGTGTCGAGGGCAAAAACGACAGGAGGAAGACATGAAGAAGCGTATTGGATCTTTGTGGGCAGTCGTGGCAGTCGCAGCCATGCTGACCGGCACGGCAGCGGCGAATTCCGACCTGGCCAAGGCGATCGCGGATCCGAACAACTGGGCGCATGCCAACGGCGACTACGCCCAGACGCGGCACAGTACGCTCACCCAGATCAACCGGACGAATGCGCACACGCTGCAAGTGGCCTGGACCTTCTCGACCGGCGTCCTGCGCGGTCACGAAGGCGGCCCGCTGGTGATCGGCGACACGCTGTATGTGCACTCGGCGTTCCCGAACAAGGTGTGGGCCATCAACCTCGATGACCAGACCATCAAATGGAAGTACGAGCCCAAGCAGGACCCGAGCGTCGTTCCGGTGATGTGCTGCGACACGGTCAACCGCGGCCTGGCCTATGCCGAAGGCAAGATCTTCCTGCTGCAGGCCGACACCACGCTGGTCGCTCTTGATGCGAAGACCGGCAAGGTCGTGTGGTCGATCAAGAATGGCGATCCGAAGGTCGGCGCGACCAACACGAGCGCGCCGTTCGTCATGAAGGACAAGGTGCTGACCGGCATCTCCGGCGGCGAGTTCGGCGTGCGCGGTTATATCGCGGCCTATGACATCAACACCGGCAGGCAGGTGTGGAAGGGCTACAGCATGGGGCCGGATTCGGACATGCTGATGGACCCCGACAAGACCATGACCTACTCGGACGGCAAGGTCGGGCCGGTTGGCAAGGACTCCTCGCTGAAGACCTGGCAGGGCGACCAGTGGAAGATCGGCGGCGGCACGACCTGGGGCTGGTACGGCTATGACCCGGCGCTGAACCAGATGTACTACGGCTCGGGCAACCCGTCGACGTGGAATCCGATCCAGCGTCCTGGCGACAACAAGTGGTCCATGTCGATCTGGTCCCGCGATGTCGATACCGGCGCGGTCAAGTGGGTCTATCAGATGACGCCGCACGACGAATGGGACTACGACGGCATCAATGAAATGATCCTGGCCGACATCCCGGTGCACGGCAAGCCCACCAAGGCCCTGGTTCACTTCGACCGCAATGGCTTCGGCTACACGCTGGATCGCACCAACGGCATGCTGCTCGTCGCCGAGAAGTTCGACCCGGCCGTGAACTGGGCCACCGGCATCGACATGAAGACCGGCCGTCCGGTGGGCGTTCCGAAGTACTCGACCGAGCACAACGGCGAGGACGTCACGTCCAAGGACATCTGTCCGGCTGCCCTGGGTACGAAGAATGAAATGCCTGCATCGTTCGACCCGAAGAGCGGACATTTCTTCGTACCGACGAACCACGTCTGCATGACCTATGAGCCGTTCAAGGTCGAGTACACGGCTGGCCAGCCGTTCGTCGGCGCCACGCTGACGATGTTCCCCGGCCCCACCACCGCGACCAACAGCATGCA
>Ga0075030_100003894_pt1 | contig 13518 bp, 14 predicted proteins | sample LitLauG_LLR_2012_FD_71393 | JGI IMG/M metagenome (GOLD analysis project Ga0075030, IMG submission 71393) | Freshwater sediment microbial communities from Pennsylvania, USA - Little Laurel Run_MetaG_LLR_2012 | ecosystem: Environmental > Aquatic > Freshwater > Creek > Sediment | place: USA... | reverse complement strand
GTTTCTCCTGCGCGTGGAATGTTCCGCTCGAAGATCGCTGACACCTGACCACCGACTCCTGACTCCTGACTACTGCCCCTTGCTTTTCATGCTATTCTGCGCCCAACTCCACTTCGAGGGCTGACCGGTGCTGGTTGAACTGCGACTCGAAAATTATGCGGTGATCGACAACCTGGCGGTCGAGTTCGGGCAGGGGCTGAATCTGCTGACGGGCGAGACTGGGGCGGGGAAGTCGATCCTGATCGATGCGCTGGCGCTTTTGCTGGGCGACAAAGCGTCGAGCGACGTGATCCGCGGCGGGGCAGAGCGGGCGGTCGTTTCGGCCGTATTCGAGATTGAGGCCGCGGCGGAAAAGGCGCTGGAGAAGATTCTCGGAACAAACGGCCTGGACGAGTCCGATGACGGCTCCGTCATTCTGCGGCGCGAGATCGCAACTGGGGGCAAAGGGCGCGTGTTCGTGAACAACCAGCCGGCGACGGTCGCGGTGCTGCGGCTGCTGGCCCCGCACCTGGCGACGATCCACGCGCAGAATGAGTCGATTCTCGCGTTCGACGGTCCGGCGCGGCTGGGTCTGCTAGACACATTCGCCGGGAGTCACCTGGAGCCGGTCGAGGCGGCGTTTGCGGCATGGAAGCAGATTCGTGCGCGCATTGACGAACTGGAGCACGGCGAGCAGGACCGGCTGCGGCTGGTGGATCTGTGGGTTTTCCAGAAGCGAGAGATCGAAGAGGCGCGTCTGGAGAGCGGGGAAGATGAACGGCTCGAAACGGAAAAACGCGTGCTGGCCAACGCGGAGAAGATCTATAACGCGGCCATGAATGCTTTCGACCTGCTGTACGAGGGCAACGGGTCGACGGCGTCGTCGCTGCGGGCGGCGCAGAAGCAAGTCGAGGAATTGGCGCGGTATGAGCCGAAATTCCAGGAAGTGCTGGCGGCCCTGGAGACGGCGAGAATCAGCGTCGAGGACGTGGGTGCAACCGTGCGCGACTATGCCGGGGGCATTCATGCCTCGCCCGAACATTTGGTGCAGGTCGAGGACCGGCTGGCGCTGCTGGACCGGTTGAAGCGCAAGTATGGGCCGTCGCTGGGCGAGGCGATCCAGTTCGGCGCAGAAGTCGCGCGCAAGCTCTCGGAGGTCGAGAACAAGGACGAGATTCTGAAGCAGTTGCGGGTGGAGTTGGGCAAGGCGGCGGCAGAGTACTTGCAGGCGGCGCGAGCGTTGTCGAAAAAGCGGCACGAGGCGGGGCGCAAGCTGGAAAAATTGGTAGAGGCGGAGATCAACGATCTGGCGATGAAGGCGACGTTTCGCATCGAGATGACCAGTTCGGAAGAACAAGGCACCTGGAGTGCGTCGGGCATGGATCAGGTGGTCTATATGATTTCCGCGAATCCGGGGGAGCCGCTGCGGCAGCTCGAACACATCGCTTCGGGAGGCGAGCTTTCGCGGGTGATGCTGGCGCTGAAGGCCAGCGTGGAGGCGGGGACCGATCCCACCCTTCGACAAGCTCAGGGCTGGCTTTCCCGCAAAGAACGCGAGAAGTGGGGCAACCGGCAAGATCAAAGGCGACGGACAGGAGTGTCCGCCCCACAAAGGACACTGGTCTTCGATGAAATCGATACCGGCATCGGCGGACGCGCGGCCGAGGCGGTGGGCAAGAAGCTGAAGGGGCTGGCGCGATCGAATCAAGTGCTGTGCGTAACACACCTGCCGCAGATCGCGACTTTCGGCGATCACCACTACGTAATCGAGAAGAAGGAATCCGGCGGGCGCACCCGCACCAGCATCCGGGCGGTGACCGGGGAAGAGCGCACCGAGGAAGTGGCCCGCATGCTCAGTGGGGCGAAGCTGACCGAGACCTCGCGCAAGCATGCGGAGCAGATGATCAAGGCGAACGGATAACCGCCCATGTAGAGACAGCCGCCTCGGCGGTCCGGCGGAGCAAGTCTCCGCTGCGCTGCAACCGGGGGTTCCCAGTCGCCAAACCTTTCGGCGACAACGAGCGTTACGACGTAATGGTGGACGCGCGCGGCCGCATTTGGCGCGTGCAAGTGAAGTCGACCAGACATCATCATCGCAACGGCTACGCCGTCCGCGCGTTCTGGCGAAGAAGCGACGGAATTTACTTCGCCTATACTCCCGCCGATATCGATTTCTTAGCGGCCTTTATCCGTAACCCTGGAATTTGGCACATCATTCCCGTCCGGGCCCTGCAAGGTCGCTTAGCCTTCGACCTCTATGCCTTCGGCTGCCGCCGCGACGGGCTCCGCACCTTTGAGAAGTACCGCGAAGCGTGGCACCTGCTGAGTCCCAAGTCTCGCCGAAAAACCGCCTTTTCCACGGCCGAGGTTGCGGCCACCCCACCTTCTCACGCTCGACCGGGTGAGGAAACGGGCTCTAGTCGCTGATCTGTGTTCTCGCCAATACTGGACTGTGATTTCCGTCACAGCCTAGCGGTTCCGCCTGCCATATAACCCGCTAGTATGAACTCAACAGACAGCAAGGATCGCGTGGCATGGCTGCAGGGGCCGTCGGCCCAATGCGAGCCGTTGCCGAAGAGTGAGCAGTCTCCTTACAGACTGGTCTTGTTGGGAGCGCCGGGAGTGGGGAAGGGGACGCAGGCCGATCTGCTCCACCAGCGGCTGGGTGCCTGTCACCTGTCCACTGGCGACGTTTTTCGCGCCGCGGGTAAGCGAGCCGAGTGTGACCAGAGCCCCGCGATGAAGGAAGCAACGGGATACATGCGCCGCGGCGAACTGGTGCCGGATTCGACCGTGTGGGAGATGGTGCGGGAGCGCCTGGGCTGCTTGCACTGCGGGGGCGGGTTCATCCTCGACGGATTTCCGCGCACCTTGGGGCAAGCTGAGTCGCTGCAACAGTTGATGGATGCCGAGGGGATATGGCTGTCCGCAGTGCTGAGCTATGAGTTGCCGGCGAGCGAAATCGTAGCCCGGCTGGGCGGGCGCCGGACGTGTGAGAAATGCAAGGCGGTGTATCACGTGACGGAGCGGCCTCCGAAAGTTGAGGGGTGCTGCGATCGCTGCGACGGCAAGCTGTTTCAGCGCGAAGACGATCGGCCGGAATCGATCAAGGTGCGGCTGGAGACCTATGACCGAAGCACGGCTCCGCTGATCGAGTTTTACACGAAACTAGGTCTGCTCGTGCAAGTGGCCGCTACGGGTTCGCCGGACGAGATCTTCGATCGGACGGTTGGTGAGATGGAGTCACGACGCATTCGAGTGTCCGCCCACAAACTCTGGAACGCTGGAGAGAATCGCCGCTAGGGTGACGGGGCGGAGCGGTTCCGACTTGCTGGGATGGATATCCTTGCGCATGCGCTGTGGACGGCCGCTGCAGCAATCCCCGTGCGGCAGAAGCTTCGCGCCCCCGTTCACTTGGGGTGGGCAGTTTTCTGGGGTATATTCCCCGACGTTTTCAGCTTTGCCATTCCCGCAGTAGTCAGAATCTGGTGGTATGCCACGGGTGTCACCGCGCATCTACTACCCGATGCGAAAAGCACTCAGCATTTCCAGTTCGTGTGGCAGCTTTACTATTGCAGCCATAGTTTGGTCATCTTTGCGGCCACATTCGGAATTGTTTGGGTCCTGGCTCGGCGTCCGGTGCTGGAACTGCTGGGCTGGGGCTTGCACATTCTGATCGATATCCCGACGCATCAAGGAATCTTCGCACTGCATTTTCTATGGCCGTTCTCTTCCTACGGCATCTCCGGGCTTCGCTGGGAAAGCCATTGGTTCCTGGCGGCGAACTACGGAGCTTTGCTCGTGCTGTATTGGTGGCTGTGGCGCGGCCGTACGGAGAGCCACCAAACGAGTTAGTAGGGACAATCAACATTCTTCAGTCGAGTGCTGGAGTCTAGCCTTCTATGCATGACGACGGTCTTCAGTTCGACACTAAGAAATCCCAGTTCGCTGCTAATCCCCGCCCTTTCTGTGGCTTACGTTGACCATCCCGGCACTTTCCGGTAGTTTATTAACATCGCCACAAAAGGGATCGTGTAGCTTGGAGATACTGATTTTGCGGCGATTCGTGCACTGAGGTGCATCCAACGAAGCGGGGTTCAATGGCAGGCATTCTAGCGAAAACTGACGGGAAGACTTTACTGCTGCTTAAGCCGCGGGGATTCTGCGCGGGGGTGGTGCGGGCCATTGACGTGGTGCGCATCGCGCTGGAGGCGTTTGGGCCTCCGATTTACGTGCGCAAGGAGATTGTGCACAACAGCTTTGTGGTGGACGAACTGCGGGGCAAAGGCGCGATCTTCGTCGATAGCGAAGACGAAGTGCCTAACGGCGAGCGCGTCATTTACAGTGCCCATGGAGTCTCGCCGGAGGTGCGCGAGCACAGCGCGCGGCGCGGCTTGCGAGTGATTGACGCCACCTGTCCGCTGGTGACCAAGGTTCACGTGGAGGCGGTGAAGTTCGCCAAGGAAGGGTATTCGCTGATTCTTATCGGGCATAAGGATCACGATGAGGTGATTGGAACCTTGGGCGAGGCGCCGCTGGTCACGCAGGTGGTCGGTTCCCCGGAGCAGGTTAAAGATCTTAACGTGCCGGACCCGAATCGCGTGGCGTATCTGACCCAGACCACGCTCAGTCTGGATGAGACCAAGGACATTATTGCAGCGCTGAAGAAGAAGTTCCCGAATATTAAGGGACCGGCGGCGCAGGATATTTGCTACGCGACCGAGAACCGGCAGGTCGCGGTGAAGCAGGTGGCATCGGAGGCGGATTTGTTGCTGGTGGTCGGCTCGGAGAACAGTTCGAACTCGAACCGGCTGGTGGAAGTGGCGCGGAACCTGGGCACCAACGCGCATCTGATTGACAGCTGCAACGACATTGAACGCGAGTGGCTGAAGGATGTGAAGACGATCGCGTTGACGGCCGGGGCTTCGGCTCCGGAGCACCTCGTTGAGGAGACCGTTGCCTTCCTGCGTAACAAGGGGTTTGACAACATGCAGGAACTGGAAGTGATGCCGGAGAACGTGCGCTTCGGGCTTCCGCCGGAGATTGTGGAGGCCATTGCGGCCGCTCCGGCTTCGGCCGGAGATTAGCTCGGCTGTAGAGACGTTGCTTGCAACGTCTCTGCCGGCGGCCAAGCGAGACGTAGCAAGCTACGTCTCTACGACAGGCTTAACGGAGCTGTTAACTGATGGACAAAAACTCCCCCGATTCCAACCTGGCTTCTCCATCCCTAGGATCGAACCCGCAGCTTCGTTTCGGCAGAATCGAGGAACTTGCCAGCCGCGTAGGCGCTGCCATCGCGGCAGCGCGGAAGTATCTGTTTTCGCAGCAGCACGAAGACGGGTACTGGTGCGGGGAGCTCGAGGCCGATACTACGCTCGAGTCTGACTACATCCTGCTGCACTCGCTGCTTGGGACTGGCGACCCAGAACGCTTTCAGAAGGCTGCGAACTGGATTCTGCGGCATCAGAACGAGGATGGCGGCTGGAGTATTTACGCCGCCGGACCGTCAAACATCAGCGCCTCGGTGAAGGCCTATTTCGGGCTGAAGCTGGCTGGGTATACCGCTGATCATCCCGCCTTGCAGCGCGCCCGAAAGAAGATTCTGGAGATGGGCGGCGTGACCGAGGTGAATACATTCACCAAGATCTATCTGTGCTTCTTCGGGCAATACGATTACGACGCCGTGCCGGCGATCCCGCCGGAGATAGTGCTGTTTCCGAACTGGTTCTGGTTCAACATCTACGAGATTTCGTCGTGGTCGCGGGCCATTTTGGTGCCGCTTTCGATTTGCTACGCCAAGAAGCCGTTCAAAAAGATTCCGCGCGAAATGGGCGTGGAGGAGTTGTTTGTCGGCGGGATGCACAAGTCGCGCATGCACCTGCACTGGGCCAAGAAGCTGATCTCGTGGCGCAACTTCTTCCTGGTTCTCGATCGCACGACTCACTGGCTTGAGCGCGTGCACGTGCGGCCGCTGCGGTCGATCGCTCTGAAAAGCGCAGAGAAGTGGATGCTCGCGCGGTTCGAGATGAGCGATGGGCTGGGCGCCATTTATCCGTCGATGATGAACGCGATCATCGCGCTACGCTGCCTGGGATACTCGCTCGACGATCCGCAGGTCATTCGGGCGCTGGACGAATTCGAAAAGCTTGGGATCGAAGAGGAGGACACGTTCCGCATGCAGCCTTGCATGTCGCCGGTATGGGACACGGCGTACGCCCTTTTTGCCCTGGCCGAGGCGGGAGTGCCGCCAAACGATCCGCGCATGGTGAAGTGCGCCGACTGGATTCTGCAGAAACAAGTGCGGAATGTCGGCGACTGGAAGGTCAAAAACAAGACAGGCCAGCCGGGCGGTTGGTACTTCGAGTTTAACAATGAGTTTTATCCGGATGTGGACGACAGCGCGATGGTGTGCCTGGCTCTGAGCCGGGTGGAGCATCCCAACGGGCGCTACCAGCGCGAATCGGTGCAGCGGGCGATGGACTGGATTTTTTCCATGCAGTGCAAGAACGGCGGCTGGGCGTCGTTCGATAAAGACAACACCAAAATGATCTTCCAATTCATTCCGTTTGCGGATCACAATGCCATGCTCGATCCGCCGACGGTGGACATCACCGGCCGCATTCTGGAGATGCTGGCGACGTACGGGTACGGCAAGGATCACCCGGCCGTGCAGCGGGCGGTCGACTTTATCCGCAAGGAGCAGGAACCAGATGGAAGCTGGTTCGGGCGCTGGGGAGTGAATTACATTTACGGCACGGCGCTGGTTCTGCGCGGACTGGAAGCGATCGGCATGGATCTGCACGAGCCTTGCATTCAGCAAGGGGCGGAGTGGTTGCGCATGGTGCAGAATGCGGACGGCGGCTGGGGCGAAACCGTGGGGTCGTACGACGATCCTAGCTTGCGAGGGCAGGGGGAGAGCACTCCTTCGCAGACCGCGTGGGCGATTCTGGGGCTGCTCGCCGCCAACGATACGCGAAGCGATTCGGTCGCGCGCGGGATTGCGTACTTGCTGCGGACGCAGAACAAAGATGGGTCGTGGGATGAACAGTACTTCACCGGCACCGGCTTTCCGCGCGTGTTCTATCTGATGTATCACCTCTATCGGGAGTACTTCCCGCTGCTCGCGCTGACGACGTACGCCAAGGTGATGGAGAAAAGCAGCAATTAGCACTCGGTCCCATTGAGAAACGGTTTTTTTCGGTCGAAACGAGTTGCGTTCGCCAACGGCTCCGCTGCCTTCTGCGAGGATTCAAGTTGATCAGGATTTATGTCGGATGACGCAAAAGCCGATGCGGTATTGATCGAGCGGCTGGGGACGATCCAGACGGAATTATCAGACAAGATCGCCCAATTGCGCGAGGCGAGGAAGAAGGACATCTGGGACAAGCTAGGATCGCTGGGAGGCATTCTGGTCGCTGTCATCGGGGCGGTGTTCTCATACATCTACCAGAACCATCAGAGCGAACAGGATGCGATTCTCAAGGCGCAGCAGGCTCATTTGCAGCAGATTCAGACCGTAGCCCCGTTTATGCCGTACCTCACCGGTACGGACGACAAGGCTCGTAGCGTGGCGTTGTTCGAAGTTAAAGAATTGCTCAGCCCCGAAGTTGCGGTTGCACTCGCTATCAATGTCAACTCTGCGGGAATCGCCTCCGGGCGGAACGGGCCTGACAAAGGCGTTGTCAATTTCCTCAGAGGGGTCCAAAGCACTGGCAATACCCCCGGTGCTCGCCAGCTGGCGAAGCAGGCCCTAAGTCAGGTATGTGGAACGGAACGGTGGCAGATCAAGACAGCAGCGGATCCAGGTGCGGCTGGAGTGCTGACGAAAGCGATGGCTCCGGTCAAGACCACGGTCGAGGAGTTGGCCGCCGTGCCCAGGCCCGACCTAGGCTCGCGGGCGGGACAGACGGGAGATACTCGCATCGCACCTACGGAGGAGACGGTTTACAGTGTGACCGCGACCATGATCGGGGTGAAGCATGAAGCGGACGGCGATTATCATCTCGTGATTCAGGGAAGCAGTGGTGCAACCATGGTGGCTGAGATCCCGTCCCCTGACTGCTACTCGGGGGACAGCCCGGATGTCGCCAATGATTTCCAGACAGCACGGGGCCTAGTTGACTCGCTGACCAGTTCGTCCGCGTCCCCGACTCAGAACCCGGCTCCGCCGCGAATTCGGACAGCTGCACCGGTTACGGTCACCGGTGTTGGATTCTTTGATATTCCTCACGGCCAAACGGGTATGGCCCCTAATGGATTGGAATTGCATCCTGTTCTGAAGATTGTCGCGGCTGGTCCATAAACGTTCTCTACACCGGGCTTGCAGCAGGGAGCACCATCGGTTTTCCTAGACGTTGGCCGTGTGGGCCAAGGGCTTAACCACTAAATCATGCTGGCTTTTGTCACAGGCGCAACTGGTTTCCTCGGCTCCCACGTGGCGCGCGCTCTTGCGGATCAGGGGGCGGACTTGCGCCTGCTGGTGCGATCCACCAGCAATTTGCGCAATCTCGAAGGGCTTAAGGCTGAGACTGCGAGCGGAGACCTGCGCGATGCAGCGTCGGTTGAGAAAGCCATGTCAGGTTGTGACACGGTGTTTCACGTTGCGGCCGACTATCGGCTCTGGGTAAGGGATTCGGGGGAGATGTACCGGTCGAATGTCGACGGGACGCGGGCGATCCTGGAGGCGGCGCGCAAGAATGGAGTGCAGCGCGTAGTGCATACTTCGAGCGTCGCGACCATGGGGTTTATGGAAGACGGACATCCCGCGGATGAAGATTCTCCGGTCTCGCTGGCCGATATGATTGGCCATTACAAGCGATCGAAGTTCATGGCCGAGCAGATTGCACTCGAGGCTGGGCGGAGCCGGTTGCACGTGGTTACGGTGAATCCGACGACTCCTGTCGGGGAGCAGGACGTAAAGCCCACTCCGACCGGGCGCATCGTGCTGGATTTTCTGAAGCGAAAATTTCCCGCCTACGTCGAGACCGGGCTGAATTTAGTGGACGTGAGAGAATGCGCGCGCGGGCACGTGGCGGCGCTGGAAAAAGGAAAGTCGGGTGAGCGTTACATTCTGGGGGGAGAGAATCTGACCCTGAAGCAGATTCTCGACAAGCTGGGAAAGATCACTGGTCTGCCTTCGCCCACGGTGAAGCTGCCGTATGTATTCGCGTTTGCCGCGGGTGTGGTGGACGAAGCCATCACCGGACGGCTGTTGCACCGCGAGCCACGGGCGACGGTCGATACTGTGCGCATGGGGAAGAAAAAGATGTTCGCGAGTTCGGACAAGGCGGAGCGTGAACTGGGCTGGAAGATTGTGCCGGTCGAGGACGCGCTGAGGCGGGCGGTGGAGTGGTTCCGGGCTAACGGATATGTCTAGAGTCGCCATGGTGGCTGCGCTGGAGCGGGAAGTACGCCCGCTGATTAAGCAGTGGCGCGTCAGCGAGAGGGAATACGCCGGCCGGCCCTTCCACTTCTTCGAGAATGACGACGTTGTGCTGGTATGCGGCGGCGTCGGAGCGGAAGCTGCGCGACGGGCGGCGGAGGCGGTGATCGCGATCTACGCGCCCGGAGTGGTTTACTCCGTGGGCTTTGCCGGAGCGCTGGATCCGCGGCTGAGGGTCGGCGGTGTAGTGCAGCCCCTGAGCGTGGTGAACGCGGGGGATGGCAGCCGCGCCAACCTGGAAAGCGGGATGGGAGTGCTGGTCAGTTTTGGATCGGTCGCAAGTCCTGCGCAGAAAGCGAAGCTGCGGGAATCTTTTGACGCGCAGGCGGTTGACATGGAGGCGGCCGCGGTAGCCCGTGCTGCCGAGGCGAGAGGTGTGGAGTTTGCCGTGCTGAAGGTCATTTCCGACGAATTTGATTTCAGCTTTCCTGCGATGGAACGATTTGTGGATTCCGAAGGACGGTTTTCCGAGGTGCGCTTCGCGCTATATGCGGTGGTCCGGCCGTGGCTCTGGGCGCAGGTGGTGCGGTTGGCAAATAACAGCCAGCGCGCTTCCCGCGCACTCTGCGCCGTACTCAGGAAAATCGATCCGACCCAGACTCCGGCCGCGACAGTCGTAAGGAAAGCGGTGAACGGCCGATGAACCGGCGTGTGCTTTCGAGTCTCGTTATGGTTATAGTCGTGGCTGCTGCGAGCGCGCAGACCACTTCTCCGACGGTATACGCCGAGAGCTTTCGCAAGGGTTCGACGCACATTACGGAAGAAAAGTTCGAAGCGAAGCTGAGCCCCGCGGACTCGACTTACCGCGAGCGCATCCAAGACTCGGCAGGGAATGATCGTTACGAGCTGACGATTACGCCGCAGGGGCCGCTGGGAGACAACAAGATCACTTCCTGGCGGGTCAATCTTCGCGACTTGCATCACACCATCTACAACAATCTTCTGGTGGAGGAGCAGGAAGCGTCCCAGGAACCCAAGAACAATCTGTGGTGGCTGAATCCGAACCGCTTCGGGTTGGTGCCGATCCGCGCAAAACGGATCATCCGGGTGGATGGGTTTTATGTGGTTTTCGAGGTGAGGGATCTTCACTTTACGCCGTTGGATTCGCCGTATCTGGATTCGATGACTGTGGGGTTCGAGTTGACCAACAGCGATCCGAGAGCGGCCCATTGAGGTTTTGGGCTACGCGATGGGCCCGTCAGTGCCGTGCTCGAGGAGTCTGTGTCGTAGCCTTTCTTTTGCCCCTCGGGGCCCGCTTCTTCCCACCTGTGTACTGAAGAGACGCGCATGCTTTTTCCCGAGTTCTCAGTACAAGGTTGTTCGTCAGATTCTTGTTGTGGAAGGGTGTGGGAAGAAGACTTGTGACGGCGGCCCTGCGTCGAGCCTAACGTGCTCCAGCGCCGGGGTTGGGCCGCGCATCCCCACCCTTTCGCACAAAGCGCGAAAAGGATGAGCCACCTCATGTTTTCCTGCTGAAAAGATGGGCCGCCACCCGCCTAGCGTGGATGCCGAGTTCGCATGGCGTCGACGGATTTTAGGACCAGCGTCTCCAAAACTTGTTGGTCTACCTCAGCGAGCTTCTTGATGTAGAGACAGCCCTTGCCAGTCGTGTGCTTGCCGAGCTTAGCGCGCAGTGCCTCAGCGCCGCTGAACCAGCCCACGTTATACAGAACGGTAGCGGCCTTGCGCGGCGAAAAACCGATCAGCGGCATGTCGCCCTCGCGACCGCTGTCATACTTATAGTGATAACTGCCGAAGCCTATGATGGATGGTCCCCACATCTTCGGCTTTTCGGCTGTCGCGCCTTGCATCAACTTCACTAGTGCTTTGGCGTCTGCCCTGGTCAGGTCCGGGAGGGCTTCTATAAACGCCGTCACACTTACTTTGGTGGGCCTGGTTTTGTTTTCCACCATCGTTTCTGCCCTCCGTCTCGACGCCAAGGCTAACATAACTGAGGAAGCTCGGATGCCCTGTCCAGAATTGTCAGTAGTGGTTGTTCGTCAGATTCTCATTGTGGAAGGCTGTGGCGAATCCCCACCCTTTCGCAAAAAGCGCGAAAAGGACGGGTCACCCGCCCGCACCGGGGGGTGTTCCGAACGGGGCGGATGGACACCGCGCAAAGGCGGGCCACCGGCGACTGCGGTGTTTCAGGCGTCCCTCCGGGACGCGGTTGTCGTGTTGGGGTGACGCAGTCCCGCCAGTGAACTGGTGGGCTATTTTCATTGGTCCCTCCGGGGCCTAGGATGGCGCGGAGCGCCCATCCCTCTGCGCTTCGCTCGCTGGAACTTCGGTTTGTTGCCCCCATCGTTGGGACAGACGGGGGACGGACAGACGGGGGACAGACAGGACAGACGGGTGTCCCGACATTTCTTCAGGCGAAGCTTGGACGGGGCACCGCCGCGACTCCCCACACAACGAAGACCGCGTCGTGTGGGCCATCCCGCCCGTTGGCCTAACCAAACCATAAAAATTGGGGGAATATCCCGTCTGCCCCGCTCATGCCCATTCGAATCGCACGGTGGGCGCGGAACGCGCTAGAATGCTAAAACTTTCGCGCGCCGCCTTCGTCGCCCCAAAAAAGGAGATGTCGCATGACACCAGAAGCGCAACCGTCGGAATCCCCATATCGAGTGAAGGTCGAGACCGCAGCAGGCCAGTCCTCAACGGTTCCCATTGCCGTCTTGACGCCGAAGCAGTTGGAAGTCTTTCTGCAGACCGAGTTCACGCGACTGGCACAAGAAGCCGGCGTGAAGGGCGCTCGCATTCACGTCGAGCGGGCGACCGCCGCGGACTACCAGCAGGTTCTGCGCGAGGTCTCGGCGTTCCTGCTCTCTGCAACGAAACGCGCGGCATGACGATTCTTTTCTGTGGAGGGGGCTGGCCCAGACTTTGCCGGTACCGCTACGCACTGGCTGCCCCAGGCTTCGTGGTGTTCGAAGCCTGGGAATTCCGGCTGCTGAAGGCTTGGGATGTTGGATTACTTCAAGCATTTTTCCACCGGGGAAAGTATCTCAAAGGTTCATTCGTCACAGCCACTTCTCCTCCGCTGACGTTATATCTAGGCTATGGCCAGGCGGTTGCATCGCTATTATGGCGGGGGATACTCGCTTTCCATCACGACCAAGGTGCTGGAGCAGCTTCCGCCATTACGCTTGCGGCGAAGCCGGACCTCTGCTGGTCAATGAACGGCAGAAAGCTGAGTTACGGATTCGGAAAATCTCACTGACGCCGGCAGCAGGAATGCCCAGACTTCGAACCTCACGAAGTCTGGGGCAGCCATTTCCGCGGTCCTGCCAGCGAGTCTGGGCCAGCCCCCCTTGGACCCCTCTGGTTTCTTGCTGCCGGGTTTGGCCCGGTCGGACAGCCGAGGGCCGCTCTGCCTACATGCTCCGTGCTAGCTCCAAACAAAAATCCCCACGTCTCGCAAAAGCGGCGAGACGTGGGGCACCCACTTTCTCTTTGTTCCAGCTAAAAGCTTAAGAGCTAATAGCTAGAAGCTGTCTTTAGTACATATCTCCCATGCCGCCGCCACCATGTCCGCCGGGCATCGGAGCTTCCTTCTTTTCGGGAATCTCCGCTACCAGGGCTTCGGTGGTGAGCATCAGGCTGGCGATGGAACCGGCGTTCTGCAGGGCGGTGCGCACGACCTTTGTCGGGTCAAGCACGCCGGCTTTGACCAGGTCTTCGTACTCGTTGGAGAAGGCGTTGAATCCGTAGTTCGCTTCTTTGGATTCGAGCACCTTGCCGAGGATCACTGCGCCTTCTTCGCCGGCGTTCTCGACGATCTGGCGCAGCGGTTCCGTGATGGCGCGCTTCACGATGTTGATGCCGATCTGCTCATCGCCTTCGGCCTTCACCTTGTCGAGCGCTGCGGCGCAACGGGCCAGAGCGACTCCGCCGCCGGGGACAATGCCTTCTTCCACGGCTGCGCGGGTGGCATGCATCGCGTCTTCCACACGGGCTTTCTTTTCCTTCATTTCGGTTTCGGTTGCGGCGCCGACTTTGATGACGGCTACGCCACCGACCAGCTTCGCCAACCGCTCCTGCAGCTTCTCGCGGTCATAGTCGCTGGTGGTCTTGTCGATCTGGCTGCGAAT